>Ga0163144_10000417_pt1 | contig 98044 bp, 83 predicted proteins | sample OliLak19BULKMAT1_FD_123175 | JGI IMG/M metagenome (GOLD analysis project Ga0163144, IMG submission 123175) | Freshwater microbial mat bacterial communities from Lake Vanda, McMurdo Dry Valleys, Antarctica - Oligotrophic Lake LV.19.BULKMAT1 | ecosystem: Environmental > Aquatic > Freshwater >...
CTCATGCTTCCGTTTACCCAATGCCATGTGCATCCTTTCACAGAAACTGCGTGCGTCCGACCGCCGAAATTGTCGCAACCCGCGCCGCAGCGTCAACCAGGCTTTTTCAACGGACTGCTAAGGCGATCATCGTACCCATCGACCAGCGTATTTCCATATATGGCTACCTTGGCGATTGGGTACCGGCAGTCTGCGTCTTATTGCTCGTCGCTGGCTTCGCCCGAAGCGCGCGTTTGCAACGCATGCCAGATCTCGCTGGAGATGTCATTTAGAACAAAGCGAGCCGAGCCGTCGCAAAGTAGCATGTTCACACCGCCAGTGTGACAACTTCGCGCACCCGACTGGGTATTCGCTTCTTGCTGTGTCCCCGACACTTTGCAGGACATCCCCTCCGCGGCAAGTCCGCTGACACCGACGCGGATAGTCAGGTTCGTGCAACCGATTAATTCCTCGCTATTTGGGTCAAGCGAATTGGGGTGACCAGCCTCGGCATGCTTACCGCTACGAGCGATCGCGCTTGCCCCCACTTGTCCCAGCGCCCAGACGCCTCGCGGGTCAATATCTGCGATGCCCGCGCGAATCTCCGTCACCGCCATCGTGTGGGAAAGGCCGTCGGAGAACTCACGAAAGCGGAACGAACGATTGACCCCCGCGATCCCGCTGCCCCAAACCTGAAAGTTCCTGGTCTCCAAGGGAGTGCCCGCGGCGATCCACCCCGAGACGCATGGTCCGTCGGGCGTCATTGTGCCATTGACGCAGTTTCCGTCCGGACCGACGTTGATCGCATAGGTTCCCCGAGCGTAGTGTTGTTCGGGGAGATCCCCCCGTGCATATCTCGTGCCCGTGTACGGATCGGACACGCAGACCATCCACGAGACGGTCGTTTCCCGCAATGCTTTGTTGGCAGGCGACGAGATCGGCTTCGTCAGGTCGGCGGAGCTGTATAGCCCGCTTTCCTCGGCGAACGGCAATAGCGCGATCGCCCAATTGCCATAGATCGTATCGCGTGCGACATCGGCATTTCGGGCAACGCGATCAATAACTCCGATCGGCAGGACGCCGAACCCGAGCGGCTCGCCGGCAGGCGACCAGATGACCATCGGCGGGAGAACACGAACCGAGTCGTGATACAACTGGAATGCAGTGCCAATCTGCTTGAGGTTGTTGGCGCAGTGCGAGCGTCGCGCAGTTTCCCGGGCGTACTGGATCGCCGGAATGGCGAGTGCCAAGAGTAGGCCGACGACTCCAACTACGACCAGCAATTCAATTGTCGTGAAACCGCGTTTCATGGTCGCCGACTGAGAAAATGTCGGGCACATTGATTTACTTCGCAGCTAGTTTCGCCCTCAACTGCCGAATTGCAAACGCAGCAAGCAGGCAAGCTACGCCGCCAATCGCGAGCCAGAACCACAGGGACGTGCCGATGCTTGCGGGCATCGCAATTCGGTCGTCATAACCGTAACTGGATAACTTGAACTCACGTGGCGGCGCGGCTCCAAAACGCATCATGTTCACCAGAAGCTTATCGGTAACCGTTCGATTGGGATGAAACGTGGTCGTCGTTAGACCCGTCAATGCCGGAACCGGATCCCCGTCAGCATAGGTCAATGCCGAGGCAACTCGAAACGTTTGTCCGGACGGCTTCTTCATCTGGACAGACATTTCCCAGCGATCAATGACCCAAAGGAGAGTTGGACGAAAAGTGGCCCAACCCTCGGCGTTAAACTCATTGTTCGCGATCTGAAAAGTTAGCCGGACGTGGTCTGCTTCCTCTCTGATCGATTTGATCTTAAAGTCCTTACTCCTAAGCCATTCTGCGACCGTCTTGCCATATAATGCAAAGGGGGCGTAGATAGCCTCCAGCGCGGCACTATCGATTGTCCGCGAGGCCTCCGAGAATCCGAGTTCGCTGCGATCCACTTGCTGCAGCAAGGGAGATTTTCCCTGCTTCGTATAAATGCTGAAGCTGATTTCCGGCGAAGCCACCACGGTTCGGGTTCGCTCGTAGGTACTGTCACCGTGGTGAGATATGAGTGTACGATCGTATTTTCGCCGAGTGCCGTCGTAAGCGAAATGAAATGTCGCCGTGTTGTAATCGGGCGATTTGTCGTTCGACACCGTTTCTGAAACGTCGACCGTACACTCGGCGTAAGCATTCGCCAATTTCTGCGCAGCGGGCAAATAGTTTTCGAAGAACCACGCCGATTCTTTCTCTTCCCCATTTACCGGCGACGAAACCAAACACATCACCAGCGCGACTATTACTCGGTGCATTTTAGATTGCCACTCGTCCCTGTACATTCGCACGAACAGGCTTCGGCATGAGGGCATACGTCGAATTTGTCGTTCGCGGAGGTGCAAGCGACGCAGTTCGAATCCTGGCATGGCAGTTTGCCTCTCGCATGTGCAAGCGAAGGTGTGAGCAGGATGGAGCCGGCGACCAGGCACAAACCGCCGCATGTGAGAAGCGATTGGATAAAGTGCATCAAAACATCCTCCAATAGTGAACATCGGGCGAAAAGTTTCATTGAGACACGCCGGATATTGTGAGTAGCATGGCGGGAATCGGTCCATCGAAATAGAGCTCGATCTCCTGCTCGAAGTGACCCGCTTCGGACGGAGGCGTAAATGTAAAGGCTAACGCGGTTGCTCTGAAGGGCTCAAGGGCCATCGGCATATCAGGAGCAACAACGCAAGAACACGAAATGTTTGCACCGGCGAGCCTAACCGTCTCGTTCTGCAAGTTGGTTACATTAAACTCTACTTTGATTGGCTCGTTGCCTTTAATGGTGCCAACGTAGTTAACCGGGTGGTCGATCGAGATTGATCTGCCGGAGAGAGAATCGATGGCGTTTGACAGGGAGCCGAATTGCCACTGCGCCAAACCTGCGACGATCGCCGCGAGCAATCCTATGAGAATCCCGGACGTTACCACGCCATTCGTTTTCATTGCGATCAGTTTCATCGAAACCGTTACGCATTATCCGAAGGTGTGTGGTACCCACCCCACTGGTGCAAAGTCATCCTATCGATGGGGGGATGTCGAGTCAAGGACGAGCCTGCGATTTTCGCCAGCCGATTAACGATTAAGCAGCCGCCGCAATTCTGTGTCGCAGTATGCCGTAACCTCATGTCGCCCCCTAACGTCGCCAATAGAACTGCCTCGCGCGTGTTGAGCAACAGCTTGCTATAATCCCCCGGTCGGGCCGCGAGCCATTCGGTTCGTGCGTCTGGCGATTGGATACGCCTCCCGTCAGTTCCTTAGCGAGACCTCGGTCATGGTCTGTTCCGTACGTTTCTCATGGGTTGTCTGTTGCGCCGCACTGGTGCTCGTTGCTCACGCGGTTGTGGCCGCCGACAAGCCCTCGGCCGACGCGCCGTACCTGGTCGGTCGCGGCAGCGCGGACATCACCGGACCGCTGGTCGGCATGCGCATGCTGGGCTATGTGCGCCCCGACCAGATCGACGAAGGCTTGCACCTGCGGCAATTTGCCCGAACGTTTATCGTCGCCGACCGCGCGGGCCAGCGGCGGCTGGCAATCGTGACCACCGATTTGCAAAGCGTGACCCACTCGCTCTACCTGTCGGTGTTGGACGCGGTCCGCGCCAAGCTCGGTGACGCCTATGGACTGGACAACACGGTCATCGCCGCCACGCATACCCACGCCGTGCCGGCCGGTTACTGGCACTACGGCGCCGACACGTCGTTAGGGTCCCCCTTTTATCAAGAGCATTTTGACGCGCTGGTGCGCGGCATTGCCGATTCGATCGTTGCCGCGCATCAGGACCTGCGGCCGGGCCATATCTACGTCGCCGAGGGCGAGGTCGAGGGCGGCGGCTTCCAGCGGTCGCGCGACGCCTATATGCAGAATCCCGAGTCCGAGCGGCAGTCGTATGCTAAGGACGTCGACGACCAGATGACGCTCCTGAGCTTCACGGTCGACGGCCGGCCGGTGGGCTTGCTCAACTGGCACGCCGTGCATCCCACGTCGATGAATTTCTACAACAAGCTGATCTCCAGCGACAACAAGGGCTATGCTGCCTATGCGGTGGAGAAAAAGCACAACCCCAACCACGATGCCCCTTCCAACGGCGATCAGCATAAGCCAGAACGCTTCGTGGCCGCCTTTGCCCAGGCCAATTGCGGCGACGTCACGCCCAACTCCAAGCTACAAGGCGAAGGACCCGGCAAAGACGACGCTGACAGCACACGGATTATCGGCGGCCGGATGGCCCAGGCGGCCGAGCGCCTGCTGACCGCGGCCGACGAGGAGATATCGGGCCCGATCGACTATCGCCAGGCTTACGTCGACTTCGGACATCTGACCGTCGGCGACGACTTTACGCATGCCGGCGACCAGAGCACCAGTCCCGCGGCCTATGGCTACTCGTTTGCCGCCGGGTCGACCGAAGACGGCGGCGGCCAACCGATCTTTCGCGAGGGCATGACCAAGCAGGAACCGTTTATCGACATCCTGGCGAAGGCCTCGCTGCCGCTGCCCACCGCCAGCCCCGAGATGCGCCGCGGACACCTGCCCAAGCCGATTCTGCTGGCGTTGGGCGCGACCACCCCGCCGTCGTTTCCCGAGGTGTTGCCAGTGGGCGTGGCCCGGATCGGGCAGTTGGCGATCGTCACTGGTCCGGCCGAGTTCACCACCATGAGCGGCCGCCGCTTTCGCCAGGCGGTCAAGCAGGCGCTGCCCGGTGTGAAGTACGTGGTCGTGGCCGGCTACGCCAACGACTACGCCGGTTACGTTGCCACGCAAGAAGAGTACCAGATCCAGCACTATGAAGGAGCGGCCACGCTTTATGGACCTTGGACCCAGGCCGCTTATCAACAGGAATTCTCCCGCCTGGCCGGTGATCTGGCGGCCGGTCGCAAGAGCGAAACCCACGACGCGCCCCCCGACGTGCGCGGCATGGTGCGGCCGACTCCGCTGGAAACGCCTTATGACCGCGTGCCGCCCGCTGCAAAGTTCGGCGACGCAGTCGGCGAGCTCGAGGCGGTGTACAAGGCCGGCGATACGGTCAAAGCTGAATTCTTCACCGGCAATCCGCTGAACGGGTACAAGCCCGAGCGCCAATATGCGCGGATCGAGCGACAGGACGGCGACCAATGGCGCATCGTGGCCGAGGACGGCGACTGGGAGGTCAGATGCCGTTGGTACCAACCGACCGGCGAGAAAAAGCCCGCTGCTCCCGTGGCCAAGGCCGACGGGAAAAAGCGCGCGGCGATCAACCTGCCGGTCACGCCGTCCACCAAACCTTATACGGCCGACGACCATCGACTGGCCGCCCATGTTCTGACCATTCTCTGGGAGGTGCCCTCCGACGCCGCGCCCGGCAAATATCGCGTCACGCATACCGGCGCCTTCAAAGCCGAGGCCGATGGGCAGGTGCACGAATTTGCGGCCCAATCGCGGACGTTTGACGTCGATTAAACGCAACCGCCAAACGACTCAAAATATGATTGCCTCGCTCCGCTCACTGCGCTAGAGTGGACACTCGTAGGCGGCCGATCTCGTGGTGATCTTCTCAGTGGGGGAGTCGGATGAAAGGATTTCGGGCGAGCTTGGGTCGCATGATGGCGGCCGTCTGTCTGGCCGTCGCGCTAAGTGCCAGCAACCTGGCGGCCGAGCCGGCGAACCTCAAGCTGCTCACCTGGAACATCCAGATGCTGCCCACGGCCCTGGACTTTGCCACCCCCGATTTGCAAAAAGGGCAAGCCCTGCGGGCGCCTTGGATCGTCGAACATCTGAACCAGTCCGACTACGACGTCGTCGTGCTGCAGGAAGTGATCGACAAGAAGATCGCCGAGCAGATGCAGGCCGGGCTCAAGGCGACTTACCCGCACGTGGTGTTTGCTCCTGCCAAGCTGGGCGTGGCGGGGTGCAGCGGCGGCAACCTGATCGTCGGTCGCCTGCCGCTTAAGTACGTTACGCACACGGTCTTCAAGAACATCGCGGGCGTCGACAAGCTGGCCGAGAAGGGCTGTCTGGTCGTCGAGGCCGAGGTCGAAGGCGTCCGAGTGCAGATCATCGGCGCCCACCTGCAAGCCGGCAACGACAAGGTCAACGAAGCCGAGTACGCGGAGATTCGCGACGGCGCGATTCGTCCTCTGACGCAGTTGGGCGTGCCGCAGATCCTGGCCGGCGACATGAACGTCGCTGCGGGCGAAGCACAATTCGACCGCTTGCTCTCGACGGTCGAGATGGCCGCATTTCCGCTCGACGACCCCAACCCCTTCACCGTCGACGGCCACAACAGTTGGAACAAACCGAACAAGCGACCCAAGCACATCGACCACGTGTTGCTGAATGCCCGCGGAACGAAGAGCACCGTGGTTGGCCAGGCCATCCAGCGGGCGCGCCGCGAGCACCAGGGGCGCACCGTGGACCTGGCCGACCATTACGGCGTCATCGCCGAGATCCGAATTTCCAAATAATCAATCGCCATCGACCGTGAGGAACCCCATGCGCCGCGCACCACTCGTTTCGTTCGTCATGCTTGTGACCCTGGCCTTTGCCAGCGCCGCCAGTTCGCAGGAAGCCTCGCGATTCACTCCGCCAGACGACGTCGCTTTTCGCACCGTGAACATCATCAGCGAGGGGACGCGGCTAACGGCCGAGGTCTATGCTCCTAAGAATCCGGCGACAGAGAAGTTGCCGACGATCATCATGGCGCACGGTTGGGGAGGCGTCGCGGCGCACCTGCGGCCCGAGGCCGTGGCGTTTGCTAGGGCGGGATATCTGGTCGTGACGTTCGACTATCGCGGCTGGGGCGCCAGCGACTCGCGGGTGGTCTTGACCAAGCCGCAACCGCCGCGAAGCGCCGACCGCCGCTTCACGGCCGAGGTCGAGGAAGTGCGCGAAGTCGTCGACCCGATCGACCAGACCACCGACCTGTTGAACGTCGTGAGCTGGGTAGCCGGCGAGCCGCAGTGCGATCCGGCGCGGATCGGCATGTGGGGCAGCAGCTACTCAGGCGGACACGTCGTATTCGTCGCGGCCCACGACCCGCGCATTAAGGCGACGGTCAGCCAGGTGCCGGCGTTCGACTCGCGTTGGGTGCTCCAGACCGACGAGGAAGCGGCCAAGACCTATGCGGAAGCATCGGCCCGCACCCACGGCGAGCTGGGTTATCCCGCTCCCGGCGCCAAGGTGATCGGCAACCTCCGCGGCGCGCCGATTCGCGAGAAGCTGATGCAGTACGCGCCGGTCGAGGACGTCGCCCGGGCAGGCCAATGCGCGATGTTGTTCGTGCTGGCCGAAAATGAAGAGCTGTTCGACAATAAGGACCACGGTCAAAAGGCCTTCGACCGCGCCGTGGGCAAGAAGAAGCTGGTCGTGGTGCCCAAGATCAAGCACTACGGCATCTACATGGAAGCCCGCAACGACGCCCGCAAGCTGGCGATCGACTGGTACGACGAGAATCTGAAGAAGTAACCATCGCACGAGCGGCGGCAAATAAACCCTCGCCCACTTGTGGGAGAGGGTGGCCTGCGCGAGCAGGCCGGGTGAGGGTCGCATCGTTGTTGGCGACCGACTGCCGAGTGGTGGCCAGCCCTCACCCTGCTCGCCTCACGGCGAGCTGTCGCTCTCCCGCGTGCGGGAGAGGGGGACATGTCAATGCACCGCTGTCTTGGAGAACAGGTGCACTACCACCACGCCGGCCACGATCAGCGCCAGTCCGATGATCGCCGGCAGATCGGGCACCTGGCGATAGTAGATCGCGCTCGATACGGCCACCAGCACAATGCCCAGCCCGGCCCAGATCGCGTAGGCCACGCCCACCGGAATGGTGTCGAGCACCAGCGAGAGGCAGACAAACGCGACGAGGTATCCGGCCGCCACGGCCAGGCTCGGACCCAGCCGCGTGAAGCCTTCGGTAGATTTCAGCGCGGTGGTGCCGATCACTTCGGCCACGATGGCGATTGCCAGGTACAAGTAGCTCATGCAAGTCTCCCACGACTAATCGCTGTTTAGTGCCGCCAAAAGGCCAGCATCAGCAGGTCGATGGCGAAAAAAATCACGACCAGCACTTCCAACCAGGTCATGCGGCGGTTGTTGATGTCGGCATTGACCACGCTGTACAGGTCGTCAAGCTGGGCCAGGCGGTCCTCGACGCTCTTGCGCCATTGGTTGAGATAAAACCGCTCGCCGGCTCCCAGATAGACTCTCGCCAGGTACCAGTCGCCGAAAAACTTGCTGATGTGGGTGACCTCGTCGTTGAGCTTGGTAACGTCGACGCGAAACAGACGCAGCTTCGACAGCGTGGCCGAATAGGTGCCAAACAGGCCGAACCGCCGCTTCTTCAGGTCGGCGTAGGCGCCGTCCAGATAACGGTCCAACTTCAGGTCCATCGTCTTGTATTCTTCGAGCTGCAGATTGGCCAGCTCCAGCACATACAGCACATCGTCGAGGTAGCCGTCCAGGTCGATCGCCAGCGCCGCGTCCCAGTCGATCACCATCAGGTCGCTCTTGGCATACGACCGCGTAATCCGCAGGACTTCGTCGCTCTGCAATGCGCTGAGCGTACCGGGCCGGGCTTCGGTCAGCAGTTCGGCCACGGCCGGGCGATGGGCCGCCAGCCACTGGCTCGTGTCGGTGGCGCCCCCCAGGTCCGTCAGGCAAAAGACGGTGTAAGCCTCGGGATCGGTCGGGCCGGACCCCGAGATGATTGCATCGCGCAGGCTGAGGCAGACCTGGTCGCACAGGTCGCGGGCCAGTTGATCCAATGGCCGGCCGTCGTCGAGCTTCGGTCGATGAAACGGCGTCAGTTCCCAGAGCGTCTGGACCTCAAAGGGCACGCGAACGGCGATCGAAACCACGCCGACCTCGTAGACTCGCACCGCCAACCGCGTGGGCCGACCGCCGATCGCGCCTGACGGCTCGGCCGGTTCGATGGCCAAAGGTCGCACCAGGGGAACGTCCTTGGGAAAGGTGTGCTCGGCGCGAATCTCAAACGGCACCGGGCAGCTGGAGAGAATCTCCTGCACGCGCGAGTTGACAATCTCGTTGGCCACGTCAAATGCGTAAAGATAGACCACTTCGCCGTGCATGGCCGAACCGTCCGATCAGTCAAAGATCAGCGTGCCAAATTTGCGAACCTCATGGAAGCTCGCGCCGACACGAGCCCAGTCCCAGCCGGTGGTCTGTCCGCCGTCGTAGTCCATCCGATAGAAGTTGGCTCGCCAGCGCGTGCCGGGCTTGGGTGGCACATTCTGCAGCGGCTCCAGGAGCTTGTATGGCACGAAGACCTCGGCCGTCCAGCCGGTGATCTTGGCGCCCGATTTCTTCTCGCCGCCGCTGACCGAGGTCGCTCGGCGCGTCAGGCGGTCGCCCTCATAGTGCCAGGGTCGCCAGCCGAGAAATTTGCCGTCGAAATTCGGCACCAGGATCGGCAGCTCGCGGCCGAGCGGCGAAATCTCATATTCAAAGTAGACCGGCCATCGCTCGTCAGTCCAAAAGAAGAACTCCCAGACGTCCTCGTTCCAAAGGTCGTCAAAGTCCTGGTCCATCTTGGCCGAAAGGGTTTCGTCGGTGCCGTTCATCAGCACGTAGATGCCCTTGGGCGAGTACAGGATCTTGAAACGGGACTCGTACGCTCGACCCTTGGCCGTTCGCCGGGTGAGCGGCTCCCAGGCAATCGGCCGCCAGGCCGCAGCCGTGCCGTCGCCGGTGAGCTCGAAGTCGACCGTCGGCTTTACGTGCAGTTGCTTGCTCTGCGCAGCAGGCTTTGTCGCGGGTTGTTCAGTGGATTCATCCATTTTCAATCTCTCGGCGCTAAACAGGGCTCGGTCGGTCAGGGCCAACGACAGACCGCTTGCCAGCAGACCGCAGGTGATCCAATGGCGAGTCCATTCGGTGCGATGAATACCTGACACGGCCAGTCTCCTGGATCAGGGGTTGTGTGGACAAGTCTGGACAGCCGCGGGGCGTGCAATGACGTTAAACGTGGTCCAGCTCTGCCATCCGGCTGGTCGCCGCGATCGCCGCTGACGAAAGCGATCCGCGCCAGGCCAGCGGCTTGAACATCGTGATCTCGGTGCGTCGGGGCGTGAGCGAAAAGTGCTTTTTAGCGGCAGGGCTGTCGGGGAGCCAACCCCCGGCTCGGGTCGCGCCGCCGGCGCGGGCCGCGGTCAAGAACGCCGCGTACATGGCCTCGGCCAGCGAGTCGGACTGATCTGCCAGGGCGTAGTCGGTGATCCGCCAGGCGTCGTCCTTCCGTCCGATGCGCAGGTAACCCAGCCAGGTATTGCTATCGGTGGCGGTCAATGCATGGAACGTGTCGGTGGCGAATTTTTCCAGCATCATGTTCCAGTAGTCGGCATTGCGCGAGACTGACAGCGGAGCGGCGCCGTGATATTCGGCATACAGCCGCTGCATGTCGGCCAGCCGAGCCTGCGGGTCGAAAGGGACCAGACGGTGGATGGGTTCATCGACACTTTGCCCCCTCACCCGGCTCACTTCGTGAACCACCCTCTCCCACAAGGGGAGAGGGGATGATTGTGGATCCACCCAGCCTTCCAGCGAGGGGCAGAGCACGTAGCCGATCCGCGCGTAATACTCCGGCTGGATATCCGAGAAGAGCACGCTCAAGGCGGCATTGCGATTGTCTCGCTCGACCCAATCGATCAGTTGCGGTGCAAAACCGCGGCCGCGGACCTCAGAGAGCGTGTGTACCGAGCCGATGGCGATGCCCGGCAGGTCCTCGCCTTCAATCCGGAACCGGATGGGATAGCAGCCGAGCGACGTGACGACGCGACCATCGAGCGTGCCGACGTACCAGCGGGCCCGGCTGTGCGTGGGCGATTCGAGGCGATAGCGCAGGTGCGCCTCGGGCGACCGTCCCTGGCTCCAGACGTCATAGACATTGGTGTGCGCGGCCACGATCTCGTCGGGCGTCGCCGGATGGATGTCGAGTCGCTCGCTCATGCGGAATAAGAATCGGGTGAGGTTAGAAGTGAGCTGACAGTTGGTGAGTTGACGGCCGGGATACGGAGCAATGGGTCAGCGGGGCAGGGCGGCGTTGATGCTTTCGGCCACCTTCACGGCCAGGGCCTGCGACCCGGCCGGCTTGAAGTGGACATTGGCCGGCAGTTGAATCGTTTCGAGCTGCGGCTTAGCGAAGCTGTACAGGTCGTCGATCGCCACACCTTCGGCTGCCATGATCTTGGCTGCCAGCTCGTTGTACTTGGCTGCATCGCCCGGGGTGCGACCGGCCGAGCCCTCGGGCACTGGCGTGGTCGTTGCCCAGATCAATTTGGCCCCGGTCTTTTTCAACCGGGCCACCAGCGCGCTGAGATTCTTTTCATACTCCTCGGGCGGCACCTGCCGCAGGTCGCGGTCGGGCTGCTTAGGGTCTTTGCGATCGGCCAACTGCTTCAGGTCGTGCAGACCCCAGTTGAAGTGGATGACGTCCCACTTGCTTTCGCCCAGCCAGGCGTCAATGTGCTCCAGCCCGCGCGTGGTTGGTCCGCCGTTGGTCGGAATGCGATGGACATTGGCCTTGCCTTCCAGCAGCTCCCTGAGCGGCAACGTGTAGCCGATGGAAATGGAATCGCCGATGATCAGCACGCGCGGCAGCTTAGGATCGTCGACCACCTCGGCATAGGCTGAGTTGGGACCCTGGCGGCGACGCGGACCCTTTTTCTGCTCGGGTTCGGCTGCGAGCGAACTGACGGCTATCGCCAGGACGGCCAGTAGCAGGACGGCGGTCTGTTGAACGGCGGCTTGTTGATAGATCGAGCGGACGCGAATCATCGGGCACCTCATCGTGGAAACCAGCCGCCTTGCGAGCATCTTACCACACTCGCGGAATCAGTCGGTACGGTACCCGGCGGCAATAGTCGAGATACTCGTCGCCCCGCGCGGCCACCAGCAGCGATTCTTCGACCGGGATATAGGCCACCAAGGTCCCGCCAAGGAGCATGCTCCACAGCAGTTGGCCCGCGTTCGGATGGACGATCAGACCAGCGACGCCGATTAGCAGCATCGCCAGATAGATTGGGTGGCGAACCTGGGCATAAAGCCCGTCGTTGCGCAAGGGGGTTTCGTCGCCATGGGAAAATTGCAGCTCGCTGCCCGGCAGTCCCAGCATCCCGCGCACGGTCTCCGGCGTGGAGATGTTGAAGAACAACAGCGCGCTCCAGAGCATCGCGACCAGGCCGATAAAGCGGACCCACTCGGGCAGTTCGACTTCAGGTCCAGGCACCGCGCGATGCAAGGCTAAGACGGCCAGCCAGGTGACGATCGTAATGGTGATATAGATCTGGCGTTCCTCGATCGTGCCCGCGCGCTCACCCCACAACGATTGCTTGACGTCCGCGCGGGTCAACATCAGATGCGGGGCCAGGAAGAACGTGTATAAGAAGATGTCCAGCGGATAGTTCCAATAGCTGGCCGTGGCGTCGTAGCGAAACCCGAAGATCAGCGACGCGCTGACGCTCAACAGTCCGAAATAGGCGAAGACCGGATAAAACTTCAGCCACCAGGGCCGGGTCACCTCGGGGTGCGCATCCCCTTCGTGCCGGTCCGTGCCCGATTCGTCATCGGTCGTGGGCGAGTTGGCATCGTTCATGATTGGGCAATCCTTTCCTCCACAGCCGTCCGCCTCGCCGTCAACTATTCCGGCTTGAGATGCTCCGCGAAGAATCCAAATGCGTCGTCCATCGTGCGCGTCATCTCTCGGCCCACCCAACCGTGACCTGCGCCCACGATCATCTCGACGCGCGCTGGGACGCCTGCGGCCGACAGGGCCTCGCACATCTGGTACGCCTGATCCGTGGCAACCAGGGGATCCTTCGTGCCGAAGAACAGCAGCATGGGCGCGTCGCCCTTATCGACGTAGGTCACGGGCGAGGCCCGACGGCACTCTTCCTTTTTCTCGGCCGGTTTGCCGCCGACAAAGGCCGTGACGATCTGATCCTGCACAGGCGAGTAGTTGGGCAATATCAGGTTCGTTGGTCCGACGAAGCTTACCACGGCTTGCACTTTGCTGGGTTGCTCGGGATTGCCGCCGTCGCCTTCCAGCCCGTCTTTCGAGTCGAGCGCCCCGAGCATCATCGAAAGGTGCGCGCCGGCGGACATCCCCATTGCGCCGATTTGCTTAGGGTCGATGGCCAACTCCTGGGCGTGGGCCCGCAGGTAGCGCACGGCGCACTTGACGTCTTCGACCTGAGCCGGAAACGGATGTTTGGGCGCAAAGCGATAGCTCACCGTGGCGGCCACATAGCCCCGGGCCGCGGCTTGCTTCATCACGCCGGTCATGTCCTGTCTGCGACCGCCCATCCAGCCGCCGCCGTGGATCAAGACAATTGCCGGCGTGGCGCGATCCAGGCCGCGGGGCCTGGCCAGATCCAGCTTCAGTTCCTCTCCGTCCACGGTCGCATAGGTCACGTCGTTCTGCACGTCGACCTCAACGGGTTGCTCCCCGCGTGCCGAGGGACTGGTGACCACGACAGCCGCGAACAGGGCCAGGAGTCTTGGTGTCGCACGCATGTTGGGCATTCTCCAGAGTCGCGTTGTCTGAGAGGGGAAATCCTGGACCGCAATTGGCGGACCCGGGTCGCACGGGGGACATTGTAGCCGGCCGGTCCGCGGCGGTCAGCCAGCAGGTATTTTTCGCCAGCTGGTGAGCGGAACCCAGCGGGTCGCGATGCTCATGGCCCCGTCGTCAAGAAGCGACTAAACGGGCACGCAGCGGTGAGAAATGACCCTACCATTCGCAAACACTCGGTTCACCAGAGTTGGGTCTTCCTTGACCATTTGAGCCCTCTGGGCCAGACTGCATGTTTACACCCGCCGCGCCGCCGCCGGGCAGGACCCGGTCTAAAGACCTCTTTTTCTCTCGCCGCTTCGTCTCCGGACCGGACAACTGCCGAGCCACGACCATGACGATGCTCGAAAAACTCGTCCTGCCGGAGATCCGGGAGTTGATCGGCGCCAAGGATCTGCACACGCTGCACGAAATCCTGGGCGAGTGGCTGCCGCCCGATCTAGCGGCACTGATCGTGGACCTGGAGCCGGACGAGCAGGCGGCCGTATTTCGCTCGCTGGAAAAGCCGTCTGCCGCGGCGGCGTTTGGCTACCTCGACTTCAGCGTCCAGGAGGAATTGACCGAGTCGCTGCCGGTCCACGAGTTCGTCAAGATCTTAAACGGCATGGCGCCGGATGATCGGACGAAGTTCCTGGAAGAGCTGCCGCCGGACCGCATGCACCGGCTGTTGTCGCTGCTGTCGCCCGAGGAGCGCAAGGTCGCCGAGTCGCTCCTGGCGTACCCCGAGGATAGCGTCGGCCGGTTGATGACGCCCGACTACATTGCCGTCCGCGAGCATTGGTCGGTCGAGCACGTGCTGGACTTCGTGCGCACCTACGGCAAGGACAGCGAAACGCTCAACGCGATCTACGTGACCGACGACAAAGGGCACCTGATCGACGACATTCGCATCCGCGAATTGCTGCTGGCCTCGCTGCATGCCACGGTGCGCGACCTGATGGATCGCAACTACATCTGCCTGCGAGTCACCGACAGCAAGCTGAGCGCGGTCGACCTGTTTCGCAAGTACGACCGCACGGCGCTGCCGGTGGTCAACGTCGACGGCATCCTGGTGGGCATCATCACGGTGGACGACGTGCTGGACATCGCCGAAGAACAGGCCACGGCCGAAATGCAGCGGTTGGGCGGCGTCGAGGCGTTGGAAGACCCCTACATCGATACGCCGCTGTTGACCATGGTCCGCAAACGGGCCACCTGGCTCGTCGTGCTGTTCCTGGGCGAGTTGCTCACGGCCAGCGCCATGGGCTACTTCGAAGGCGAAATCGAGAAGGCCATCGTTCTGGTATTGTTCATTCCCCTGATTATGTCCAGCGGCGGCAACTCGGGCTCGCAAACCGCCACGCTGATCGTGCGGGCCTTGGCGCTAGGCGAAGTGCGATTGCGCGAGTGGGGCCGCGTGCTGCGGCGCGAGGTCGCGTCAGGGCTGTTGCTCGGTTTGATCCTGGGCGCGATCGGGTTTTTGCGGATCGCCCTGTGGAGCGCGTTTTCGGACGTCTACGGACCCCATTGGCCGATGGTCGGGGTGACCGTCGCGACGGCGGTGCTGGGAGTGGTGTTGTGGGGAACCATTGCCGGTTCGATGCTGCCCTTCGCGCTCAAATGGATCGGCCTCGACCCAGCCACGTCCAGCGCCCCGTTTGTCGCCACGCTGGTCGACGTGACCGGCCTGGTCATCTACTTCACCGCCGCGGTGGTGTTTTTGAGCGGGACGTTGTTGTGACAGACGTGAACAATTGAAATAGACTTCGGTGTCGTGATTGACTCGACGCGGTGTTTTGGATTCACGAGAGTCGATGCTCAAGAAACCGATGCCGCACCTTGCGGAGGAACTTCCATGCAAGCTGATTCGAACGAGATCTACCAGGCTGCACTTGGTCTATCCGAGATGGACCGCCTGATTTTGGTCACGCGGCTGCTGGAGACCATGTCAATGGAGGACACAGGGCTTTCGCTCGACGACCCTCGCCTGATAGAAGAACTCGATCGTCGATCGAGTGACCATGCCGGCGCGGTTGACTGGTCCGATTTGAAATCGCAGCAATAATGGCCGCCCGCATCGTCTTTCATCGATTGGCGGCTGCCGAGTTTCGCAGCGCGCGAGCGTGGTATGCAATACGGTCGACTTCGGCCAGCGAACGGTTCGTAGAGAGCGTAGACCGGGCAGTGCAGCGAATTATCGCAGACCCCGCGGCACTGCCCACGTTGCGCAGCGACTACCGCTACGCGGTTGCCGGTCGGTTTCCTTACCTGGTGATTTTTCGCGACGAGGGGAGTGATCCCATTCTCGTCGTGGCGATCGCCCATCTTAAAAGGCGCCCCGGGTACTGGCGGCGCCGGACTTGAGGCGGTGCGCACCGTCAGTATTATCGTGGCCGTGCGCGATCGATGATTTTGGGGTGACCTCGCGCTCACCCGCCGGTTAAGATTGTTCCCGGTGCGGCGCTGCGATTGGCCTCGGTGTGACGGGGCAGGGCAGGGGACCGCTCGACCGGTTCACCGCGATCGCCAATGCCATTCGCTCTCGACGGATTTCTGGGCACCCGGGCGTCGTTCATGCTGGACTTCGTTTTCCTGGCGATGTTCGCGCTCGTGCCGGCGCTGGCGGCCAGCGTTTGGCTGGTCATGTTCCGTCAAAAGTATCTGTTGCACAAACGGATCCAATTGGCGCTGGGCATCGTGCTCTTGGTCACGGTCGCGCTGTTCGAGATTGACATGCGGGCGAATGGCTGGCGCGATCGGGCCGCCGCTTCGCCTTACACGGCCCACGATGGCTCGACCGATTGGGTGCTGATCTCGCTGGGCGTGCACCTGTGCTTTGCGGTGACCGCGGCCCTGCTGTGGATCGTCGTGATCGCCCGGGCGCTCGCCAACTTTAATTCGCCCCCCACGCCAGGACCGCACAGCGCCTGGCATCGCCGCTTCGGCATGGCCGCCGCGGTCGACATGCTGGCCACGGCCGTCACCGGCTGGGTGTTCTATTACTTGGCATTCGTGGCGTAAGCAGAAGACGCTGCGGCCCGACAATAAAGCTAACCCGAAGCGCAAGCGAGGGAGCCGCGAATTGGGCTGTCCACTTGCAGGGCTCCCTCGCTTGCGCTTCGGGTTAGTGTCGATTGTCGTTGCCTGTTACGGCGTCGCCGCGGCCGCTTCGACATTCGCGCCGGAGTGTACGGCGATGCGGTTGATCGCGTTCAAGAAGGCCTTGCCGCTGGCTTCGATGCTGTCGGTGGAGACACCGCGACCGCGATAGACCCGACCGTTGCGCTCCAGTTCGACGTTCACCTCGGCCTGCGCGTCCTTGCCCACGGTCACGGCCTGCACGCGAAAGTCCTTGCAGGTGGTCACGACGCCGGTGACCTTCTCGATGGCCAGGAACATCGCGTCGATCGGGCCGTCGCCGCTGGCCACGGTGTCGGTCACCTCGCGGTCGCCGTGCTTGAGCGTGAGCGAGACGCTGGGCGTCTGGCCACTTCCGGCGGCGACCTGGTAGCCGATGAGCGACCAGCTATCGGCCACGTCATGGATCTGCTGCTCGATCAAGGCGGCGATGTCACCGTCGTAAACCTCTTTTTTCTTGTCGGCCAGGACCTTAAAGGCGTCGAAGACCGTTCGCAGTTGATCGCCCGACAGGTTGTAACCCAGGGCCTTGGCCCGATCGGCCAGCGCCGCGCGACCGCTGTGCTTGCCCAGCACGAGGTCGGTCTTAGTAAAGCCGACGTCGGCCGGTTGCATGATCTCGTAGGTCGTGCGCTCCTTGAGCATGCCGTCCTGATGGATGCCGGCTTCGTGGGCAAACGCATTGCGGCCGACGATCGCCTTGTTGCGCGGCACGGCCAGGCCCGTGATACTGGCCACCAGCCGGCTGGTCGGCACGAGCCGCTGGCTCTTGATGCGGGTGTCGGCCTGATAAAAATCTCCGCGCGTGCGCAGCGCCATGACCACTTCTTCCAGCGAGCAGTTGCCGGCGCGCTCACCGATGCCGTTGATCGTGCACTCGATTTGGCCGGCGCCGTTCTCGATGCCCGATAGGCTGTTGGCCACGGCCAGCCCCAGGTCGTCGTGGCAGTGCATGCTGACCACGGCCTTGTCGATGTTCGGCACGCGCTCGATGAGCGTGCGAATGACCTTGCCCATGTGGGCGGGCGTGGCATAGCCGACCGTGTCGGGGATGTTGACCGTGGTGGCGCCGGCCTTGATGGCCGCTTCGATCACTTCGCAGAGGAAATCGGGCTCGGTCCGCGAGGCGTCCTCGGGCGAGAACTCGACGTCCTCGCAATAGCCGGCCGCGCGGCGCACGCCAAAGATCGTCCGCTCGATGATCTCGGCCTTGTCCATCTTCAGCTTGAACTCGCGATGGATGGCGCTGGTGGCCAGGAAGACGTGAATCCGCGCGGCCTCGGCGTGTTGCAGGGCCTCCCAGGCGCGGTCGATGTCTTCGGCATTCGAACGGGCCAGGCCGCAGATCACCGAGCCCTTGATGTTCTTGGCGATCTCGCGGACGCTCTCAAAGTCGCCCGGCGAAGCGATGGGAAAACCGGCCTCGATGATGTCGACGCCCAGGTCGACCAAGGCTTGGGCGATCTCCATCTTCTCGGCCAGGTTCATGCTCGCGCCGGGCGATTGCTCGCCGTCGCGAAGCGTGGTGTCAAATATGCGAATCATTTTCTGGGACATGGTAAGTTGCCTTTGAATGTGCTGGTTTCTGGAGAGCTAAACGGCACGCGTCGCACAGGGCCGACCCAAGGTCGGCCCGGGCAACACCAACCGTGCCCTGCCAATGCGAAACGAGAGCGCGCGAGAGGGCCTCGCGCGAATTCCCTCTCGTCGATCGTATGGTTTGCTGACCATGTCCTGGCTCAGGTGCCTGTCCGCCGTTGGTAGTCTCAGCCGCCCGCCAACAAAAAAACCCCAAGGCTTGCGGGCCTCGGGGTTCGTGTTTACTTGTTTCGTCGGTCAGAACGAACCCCTATGGCCTGCGCTCCAAGAGCGCCAAAAGCAACAAAGGAAGCAGGTTCGTCGCGTTCATGACCGGTTCAATCCGCAGAAAAAATTCGCACGCCAGCACGCTTTCGCTGGCAAAATGACTATCTGACTCTACCGCACGAGAGAGCCAGGGTCAAGCTGGAAGGTTCGCGGCCAAAATCCTTGCCGAGCTAGCTTACGCAGCCTGCCTGGGAAATGGTCAACAGGCCAATTTTCACCCCGCCGCGCTAGCAGCCACGCCTTGAGCCGCGGGGGGCTTTGGCGTACTATTCCGCCGCGCAAAACATCGGCGGGGTCGTTCAGGGTGTGCACTCGCCCCGGGCCCGCTCCTTGTCCCGGCAGTCAGGTCGATGATCGACTACGAAGTCCAACGCTGCACGCGGCACTGCGCCGTCACGCTGCGCGAGCTGCAGCCGGGCGAGACCTTCTATTCGACCCTGACCAGTTCGGGCGCCGAGGTCGTGCGCAACGATTACTCGCGCGAGGCCTGGCAGGGGCCGCCTGCTGGCGTGCTGGGTTGGTGGCAAGCCAAGATGCCCGACCGAGACACGCGCAAACTGCACTGGGCGCCCAACGATGTGATGCTCGAGTTGCTGGAGTCGCTGGAGCCGCGCGAAGAGATGCAGGACATGCGCTATGTGCTGTCGCTGTTGTTGATTCGCCGCCGCGTGGTTCGCCTGGAAGAGACCGAGCGGGACAGCGCCGGCCGCGAGGTCTCGGTGCTGTACTGTCCGCGCCGTGAGACGACCTATCGCGTGATGTCGGTGATGCCCAGTGCCGAGCGTACGATTCAGATCCAGGACGAACTATCGCGGCTGCTGTTTGCCGACGCCGGATAGCCCTTCAGACCAGGTGACCCTGCACGCCAGGTGACCATGCCCAATTGCCGACCCGAGTATGATCGAACCGCCGACCGGTCGCGGCTGCCCTTGGCGCTGTGCGCCGTGCTGGCGGTCGTCTGCGCCAGCGGCGCGGGCTGCCCGCAGGTCATCCAGCAGTACACGAATCCGATTCCTCGCGCGCTGCCCGCCTCGCCTTCCTTGGCCCAGGTCGTCGACATCGTCAACGACAATAGTTCCAAGGTGCAATCGCTCAGCGTGCCGCGGGCAACCGTGACGATGCCGGGTGTGCCGTCGCTCAATGCCAACATCGCCTTTGTCCGCCCCCGCTCGTTTCGACTGGTGGCACAAAAATTCCTCGGACCCGAATTTGACCTGGGCAGCAACGACGAGCTGCTCTGGTTCTGGGTTCGCCGTGCGCAGCCGCCCGCGTTGTACTTCTGCCGCCACGACCAGTATGCCGCCAGCGCCGCCCGGCAGATGCTGCCGGTGGAGCCCGAGTGGCTCATCGAAGCGCTAGGCGTGGTCACGTTCGACAAGACCCAGCCGATCGAAGGACCGTTTCCGATTGGCACCGGCCGGGTCGAGATTCGAACCAAGGCCGTTACATCCGCCGGCCCGATCTCGCGCGTGGTCGTGATCGATGACTCCAAGGGGGTCGTGCTGGAGGACCACGTCTACGACGCGCAGGGCGTGCGTTTGGCCAGTGCCATCCTTTCCAAGCACGCGATCGATCAGGCCACGGGCGCCAAGCTGCCGCGGCACGTCGAGATCCAGTGGCCGCCGGCTCAGATGACCATCTCGCTGGAACTGGGCGACGTGACCGTCAACCAGCTCTCGGGCAACCCGCAGGAGCTGTTCGTCAAGCCGACCTACAGCGGCTTCAACGAGATCGACCTCGCCCAGCCAGGCGGCTTGGTGCCGGTCGCCCGACCAGCGGCCGCCGCGCCGCCGAACACGCCTGCGGCGAGCGGACAACTGCGCGCCCCGCCGACCGTGCGCTATCAGTAACCCTCGCCCGCGCCGCGGGAGAGGGTGGCTTGCGGCAGCAAGCCGGGTGAGGGTCTTCCCGCCTGGCGAATATCGATCCCGCTGCACCCCCTCATCCGGCCTCGCTGTGCTCGGCCACCTTCTCCCCCAAGGGGGCGAAGGGGAATCGCGACTACTTGCCGATCAGCATCCCGCCGTCGACCACCAGAATCTGGCCGGTGACCATTGGCGAACCGTTGACCAGGCTCATGATCGCCGCGGCCACGTCGGCCGGTTCGCACACCGCCTCCAGCGGGCATTGGCCGGCGACCGTCTTCATTGCGCTTTCGTAGGCCGCACCGAGGCCCTGCTCCAGCCAGCGACCGGTGATGAAGCCCGGGGCCACGGCGTTGACGCGAATCTTGGGCGCCAGCGCGCGGGCCAGCGCGATGGTCAGGTTGTTCAGCGCGCCCTTCGATGCGGCATACGGTATCGAGCTTCCCTTGGCGGCAAACGCGGCCACGCTCGAGACGTTAATGATCTGTCCGCCGCCCGAGGCCAGCATCGGCTCGCGGACCGCCCGGGCACAGTGGAACGGCCCGACGACGTTCACCGCGAAGATGCGCTGCCAGTCGTCGTCGGTCACCTTGTCCAGGTTGGCGGCCAGCACAAACTTGGTCGTGCCGGCGTTGTTCACCAGGACATCAACGCGGCCAAATGCCTTGACGGCCGTGGCGACCATCGCGCGGCAGGCATCGTCGTCGGCCACGTCGGCCTGCACGGCCAGGGCCTTCACGCCGTGTTCTTCGATTTCGCCGGCGGTGCGCTCGGCGTCCTCGCGCGAGCGCGAATAGTTGATCAGCACCGAGCAACCCTGCCGGGCCAGCTCCAGGGCCGTCGCTCGACCCACTCCGGTGCCGCCGCCCGTGACGATTGCCGCTTTGCCTGCCAGATCCATGAAGGTTCGCTCCGCTGTCGAAGAAGGTTTCGAGACAGCGGATATCTTAGCGGGCCGCGCGGCCGAGTGGAAACTAACCGCCGCTTTGAGATGCCAATGCCCTCGTCGGGAGGGCGAAGCTCCTGCTGAGCCTCGCACCTGCCGACGCCCTGACATTCACCGGCGGCACCAGGCTCGGCGGGAGCCTCGCCCTCCCTTCTGATGGAGCGCGGGTCCTGGCGGGGCGCCCTTCTCCTACCGCACCTTGCAATGGAAGCGGACCAGACCGCCGTGGCCCGGCGGCAGCGGGTCGGCAAATTCCCACTTCAGCACCAGCGACTCGCCTTGGTTCTCTTCGGTAGAGAACTCGGCCTTGCGGCTCGATTGGGCCGTGCCCAGCACGTATTCCAACCGCGTCGTCAGGTTGTCGATCAGCACCACTTTGTTGATGGTCTGATCGCCGAGGTTGTCGAAGCGAATCGTGAAGTCGACGATGTCGCCCGGCTTGGCGTTCTTGGTTGAGGCGACTTTCAGCACCCGCAGGCAGGGGCTGTTGGGCGTGTCGATGCGGAACGTGGCCTGGGCTTTCTGATCGCCGGTCACGCTGACCGCCTGTTGACCTTCGAGCACGACCTGCACCGCCGCGTCGTGGGTCCAGGCAATGGCGGCCGTGACCGCCTCGGCCAGCCGCGCCCGTTCGGCCTCTTGAAACAGACCCTGACGAATTGCCAGGAAATCTTCGTGTGGAGAGAAGCCGCCGGCCAGGGCCATGATCGGCAGCCGGCTGTTGACCTTGATCACCGCCTGGCTCAGCCGCTGGATGCTCGGCTGCTTGCGGCCGATCTCCCCCTCGGGCTGGATCGGTTGCACGGCCGTCGTGACCAATTGGTCGTCCTGGTGCAGGATCGGCGCCAGCGGTCGGACGACACCGATCGGCTGGTCGCGCTGCTCGTTTTGCACCACGCCCGAGACCTGCCGCACCGCGGCAAAGCGAGGCGCGTACAGGCAGACCCGGTTGCTGGCCTTGATCTTGGTTTCGCCGTCGATCGTGTCGTACACGGCCACGGTGTCCTCGAGCTCCAGCCCATGCACGTCGCGCTCACCGTCGACCGTGGCCGCAATGTCGCGATCGCCGCCGTCGAAGAGGTACTCGTCCAAGGGCCAGGGGCCGGCGATGCCGGGCGGCGACCACGGCGGGTAGCAGCCTTGTGGAATCGGCGGCGCGGCATCGGGTAGACACGCGGCGGGAATGTGCGGCGTCGTTTCCGCCGCGCGCATCAATTGCTCGTCGCTGGCCAGCACTTCTTCATGCATGGCCTGGGTCGCCGACGCCGCTTCTCCGGTGCGCTGCGCCAGTTCGGCGTGCGCCAGCTTGGCGCGCGGCATCGAGCGGCACGAGCAGAGGGCGATCGGCAGGATCGCTAGCCCCACAGCGCACAGCGTCCGGGCAAACAGCGCCCGGGCAAACACCGTGCGGGCAAGTGTCGTGCGGGTAATTCGACGTTGATTCTGGCCATGCCTCATCGGATCGTGGTGCCTCGTCGCATGGGAATTGGTAGGCCGCGGGCGGCGCTCGCCTGGCGGACCTTTGGCAATCCTTGACGCACCAGCGGACCCTCGGGCACGGCTTGCACGCTCGCAGTTTCGCGGGGATGCCACTTGAGCAGGGCAGGGGACCCAAACAGGAACAGGTCGTCGGGGCCATTGGCATCTGGCACACGACCGCCTAACCGCAAGATGGCCATCGGCCGGCCCAAGCTGTCGGCGACGTCCAACGGATTCTCGCCGTCGGCCGCTTCGAACACGGGCTGATCGTGGCGACCCTGAGCTTGCGGCAGCGCCGCTTCCGGGTCTTCCAGGTAGATGACCCGGGTGACGAACTTGCCATCGATCGCCATCTCCAGTTCTTCCTGCGTCAGCTCGATCAGGATCGGAAACTTGAACTCCATTCCCACCGGCGGATACAGGCGGTCCACGACTTCAATGGTCGGATAGACCTCTTGTCCTGGGTGGTGCGGGATATTGGCAACTCGCATTCGATAGACCGATCCGATGAGCAGGCCCAGCTTGCGCGGGGCCTGCTCGGGATCGCCAAATTGTCCGCTCTCGCCGGTCGAGATCGCGACGCCCTCGGGCGCCCGAATCTCAACAGGCTGAAAGTATCCTGGCAATGGTCCGCCCCGTTGGAGCTGCAGGTTTCCAATCGCTCCCGGTGGCATGATTCCCGCGTGCTGGAAGTGCACCGGCGGTGATTGAGCAAGCAGCACCGCTGCCGCGCTCACCCACGCCAGCACCGCGATCAGCACGCGGCCGGCAACTCTCAAGGGGCATTGGACCATTGTCATGGACATTTTCGGACTACAAACTCGTGGAACACAGAACTCTCGTTACGTCACACGCTGGCTACTTCTATTCACAGTCGCTGCCGTCAGGCACGTCGAAGTCGTGATCGTGCTTGTCGCCAATCGGCTGGTGGAACAACACCGGCGGCATATGCTTGTGCTCGGTGATGTGAACCCGGCTAACCGGTTTCGGATAGCTGTAACCCGGCTTCTCCTTGACGTCGATCTTGAACTTCCGCACCGGCGACGGAATGTGCATCTTGGTGTGGTTGGCGATCACGTGCTTCTGCAAGCCCGCGGGAATCCCCAACGGCACATGCGGCGGACCCGGCAGCCCGATCGGTGTGCCGCTTGACGGCATGCCATACTCGGGAGCCGTCATGCCGGCGATGAACGGCGGCGGGGTTCCGGTGGGCATGGCACCGGTGATACCCGGCACGCAGGGCGCTCCGCCCGGACCCAGACAGCCGCCGTAGCCGGCCATGCAAGCTCCGCCCGGACCACCACCCATACCTCCGGAGAACTCGGCGTCGCCGCCGGCCGCTTCCAGATCCTTGTTGCCCACGCGGATGATCGCCAGGATCGCACCGCGGCGGTCGGCTTCGACGATCGGGTCAATGCCCGGATCAAGCCGAGTACTCACGAGCGTCTCGACGCCGGCCAGGGCCAGCTCTTGAAACTCGGGATCCGGCAGGTAGATGACCTTGGTCACGAAGTTGCCCGAGAGGACCTGGTCGAAGTCTTCTTCGGTGAACTGCGCCGGGATGGCGTTGTGCGCCAAGTAAGCCTCGGTCCGCGGCGTGGGCGGTCCGATCTCGAGCGTGGGATACAGCTCCACGCCCGGCCGGCCCGGGATGTCAGTCAACTTCATCCGGTAGATGTTGGCCACCGGAAAGTTGTAGCGACCCGGGACGATCAGCGGGTCGGAGTCAAACGACCCCGGCGCGCCTAGTTCCCATTCGACCGCCATGCCCTCGGGGCTGACGAAGGCGACCTGCGAGGTTCGCATGCCGGCCATCCCGCCAGCCATTTGCGCCGCCGACATGACGTCGGCTGTTGCCAGGACACCAGGTCCCGGCCCACCTACGCCCGGCCCCGGCTCCATCAACATATTTGCCGGCGGCAAATTGTTGCGGTGGGTCAGTTTGCCCAAGGGCGGCAGAAAGGTGGTGTTGTCGTTCAGCATTCCATAAGGCGGATGCAGATAGCACCCGCTGCTGGCCATGAGCGTCATGCCCAGCACGAATAAAGCCATGCGAGATTTCATGTGTCCCCCCAAAAAGCGCGATTTGCGGGTGGCACCCGGAACGACTGATTCCGGGCGCGCCGCGTGCGCCGAACTCGTTATCCGCCCGCCACTTGTCTCGCTAGTACGGTGGCGACCGCACTGAGATAGACCCTTGGCCGGTATCGCTTTACAATTCGTGGCCTCGACCGGCGCTTTGCCCCCGATTTGCACCCCGCAAGCGAAGCGCACACCCCGGCGAAAGTCCGAGCCTTAGCGACGTAGTTCTTCGTCGGCGTCCTACAATGCGATTCTTTGGCAAATCCGGCATAACCGCGAAATGAAGTCCAGCTTGCCCACCTTCGCGATCTTCGCCGCCGGAGCCGTTGTTGCGTTGATTGTTGCGCCGGTCGCGGCCCAGTTGCCCAACGTTGGCAACCTGCCGAAAGCTTCCACCGCCGCACCACCCAGCACGGCGCCGCCTCGCACGGCCCAACTGCCAGCACGACAGGCGCCGCCCGCGGCGCGGCAGCCAGAGGCGATCTCGGGCGACGCCCTGTTGCGCCGAGTGATCACGGCCATCGACTCGGTGCCTTCGATCGCCGCCAAGGTCCGCTACCGTGTCGACCTGAAGGGCGAGAGCACGGTCGGCGCCGGCGTCTACTTGCAGCAGGGCAGGGGACCAGAGCGGATGATGGTCTACGACCTCACTCTGCCCACGGGCGAGACGACCAGCCGCGTGCGGCACATTGCCGACCGTTCGACGCTGTGGATCGTCGAGGAGCTGGTCGGCGCCAACAACTATGGCCGCGTGGACCTGGCGCGGCTGCGTCGCGCGCGCCCCAAATCGCAGGCCGGCGTGCCCAGCGACGGTTGGCTGGCATTGGGTGGACTGCCGAAGCTGATCTCTGGTCTGGACCGCGCGTTTCAGTTTGGTCCTGTGACCGAGGGCAAGTTGGACGAAGTGCGCGTCTGGACCTTGCGAGGCGAGTGGGAACGGGACCGCCTGGTAAACCTGCTGCCTGGTCAGAAAGATGCGATCGCCGCCGGCCAACCGTTCGACCGCTCTAAGCTCTCACCGCAGTTGCCCGACACCGTGATCGTCCACGTCGGTTGCGATGACTTCTTTCCGTACCGCATTGAGTACTGGCGTTCGCCCGAGGCCCAGAAGAAATCGGACGACGAGGAACCGGTCGAGAAGTTGCTGGTCGTGATGGAGCTGTACGAAGTGCGCCTGGGCGGCCCGATCGACGCGGCGCAATTTGCCTTTCAACCACCGCCGGAGATCAAGCCCGCGGACCGCACAGCCGAGTATCTCGACAAGCTGGGCCTGGAAGAGTTGGTGCCGCCGGGCGCCAATCGCAAGGGTCAGCCGCGCCGGTGAACGAGTGCGCTACTCGGGGTGGCCCAGACGCCGCAGGCGTCTGGGTGCCAAAAGGCACAAGAGGTGCGCCGCGTTGCAGCGCGGCGCTGTCGGTTCGCTTGACCTTGACCCTTGGCGGTGCACACCCTCACCCGGTTCACTTTGTGAACCACCCTCTGCCGCCGTGCGGGCGAGGGTATCGAGAGGGGCAACGGTTCTATTTCAGCGTTCGGCTGTCGCGGAGCGGGCTGTTGGCCAGACGGCTGGCGACGCGGAGGGCTTCGATCATGCCGCTGGTCTCGGCGCGGCCTTGCCAGGCCAGGTCGAAGGCCGTGCCGTGGGCCACGCTCGTGCGCACGATCGGCAGCCCGAGCGTGACGTTGACCGCGCGGTGCATGGCCAGCAGTTTGATCGCGATGTGCCCCTGGTCGTGATACATGGCCACGACCGCGTCGAACTCTCCTTGGCAGGCGCGGCCGATGAGCGTATCGGCTGGCAGCGGTCCACTGGCATTGATCCCTTCGGCCACGGCGTCGGCCACCGCGGGGGCGATGATCGCTTGCTCCTCGTCGCCAAACAGACCTTGCTCGCCCGCGTGCGGATTTAGTGCGCAAACGCCGACTCGTGGCGCGCTCCCCTTGAGCTCGGCCATGACCCGCGCGACCAGGCGGGTCTTCTGCAACACGGCCTGGCGGTCGATCACGGCGAATACGTCGCGTAGCGCCATGTGCAGCGTGACGTGCACGATGGCCAGGCCGGCCGGTCCGCGCACGCGTTCATCCGGCCCGAGGTAGAGCATCATGGCGAAATCTTTCACCCCGCACAGCTCGGCCAGCAGCTCGGTATGGCCGGGGTACTTGTGTCCCGCCAGTGACAGGGCGCCTTTGTGCAGCGGCCCGGTGGTGATCGCGTCGACCTTGCCTTCTAGCGCCAACTGCGCGGCAGTGCACAGGGCGTCGAATGCCGCTTGCCCGCCTCGCGCATCGATCGTGCCGGGCGTGATGTCCAGCACGTCGTCACTGACCGACGTGAGGCAGGGGATGACGTCCACTGCCGACCGCGCTTCTGCCGGATCTTCAATCGACACCACACGCGCCGCGATTCCCAGCAGTCGCACCGCGCGGGCCACTAGCTCGGGGTGGCCGACGACCAGGGGGCGGCAAAGTTCGTGAATTCGCGGATCGTGCCAGGCGCCCACGACCGTCTCGGGGCCAATGCCGGCCGGGTCTCCCAGCGTGATGGCGATGCGCGGCGTAATCAGAGGCGTGCTCATACCGCACAATTCTAGTCGTCGCGACCCGCTTTACGAAGTGGGGTGCCGCTTTACGAAATGGCCGACGTGCGTGTCTAATACCCGTCTGCCGGGCCTCATCAGGCCGGCTCGTCATGCCACCGCCACCCCATTATCTCGGCTGCTCCCGTGACCCGCATCTTCATGTCGTTGGCCTGGTTCGCTCTGGTAATGATGGGCGCCACGTTGATCGTGGGCCTCTCGGTCGGCGACCTGCACGTCGACCGCGATCCCGACACGCTGCGCTGGGCCACGGTGCACCGCCTGGCTGGCGTCGCCGCGGCATTGGCCGTAGTGCTGGTCAACAGCATCGTGGTCACCTACTTCATCGGCACCAGCCGCTGGTGCAAAGAGGTCGCCGAGACCTATGGCCTCGACCCCCAACTGATCCGCCGCAGCAACCAACTCAAGCGGCGCACGTTTCCCTGGGCGGTGACCAGCATGCTCACCGTGGTGGGCGTGGTGGCGCTGGGCGGCGCCGCGGATCCGGCGACCGGGCGCGATGGCACGGCGCTGTGGGTCACGCCGCATCTGCTGGGCGCGATGATCGGGCTATTGATCGTGGCCTGGATTTTCTATGTCGAATGGCAGAACATCGCCGCCAATCACGAAGTGATCAACGACGTAATGACCGAGGTCCGCAAGATCCGCGAAGCCAAAGGGCTGGAAGTGTAATCAACCCTCGCCCGCAACGCGGGAGAGGGTGGCTCACGAAGTGAGCCGGGTGAGGGGGCGAAGGACCGCGCAATCATCTATTGCTCTAAGGCCGTCGCGTCCCGCGCGCCTCTTGTGCCTGCGGCACTCATCCGCCTGCGGCGTCTGAGCCATCCTCCGCTCGATCAGCGTCTGTTATTTGTGCTCGTGCACTTCGTCGTGGTCATGCCCGGCCTCATGCTCGTGTTCCACGGCGGCGCCGTGGGAGTGACCGTGGTCGTGTCCATGATCGTGGCCGCCGGCTTCCAAAAACCCCGTGGCCCAGGCCAGGGCGATGCCGGCCACCAGCGCCAGCGAGAGCTGGGTGCGGTCGTGATGGTGAAACTGAAGCTCAGGCAACAGGTCGCTGGTGGCGATGCAGATGAATGCGCCCGCCGAGAACCCCAGCACCTGGCCCAGGCCGACCAGCGGCTCCGTGCTGCCGACCGAGGTCAAATAAAACAGGGCCACTCCGAGCGGCGTGATCAACGAATAGAGCGCATTGAACAGATGACGCGAGGCCGTGCTGCGGCCGGCCGCGGCCATCAGCGTGCCAATGGTGAGCGAGTCAAACGGCTTATGCAGCACGACAGCCATCGCCGCGCCCAGCCCGGCCCACACGACCAGACCGTTGCCGTCTTCGGCTTTGACCGCGGCGGCGATGGTCACGCCGTCGATCAGCCCGTGGAGCGTCAGACCCACGGCCGCGGCACTCCAGGAGAACTGCGGACCGCCGGGAGCGTGGATGTGTCGATGTGCGCCGTTGCCATGTCCATGGTCGTGTCCATGATCGTGGTCATGATCATCGTGCCCGTGTTTATCATGCCCGTGTTCATCGTGACTGCGGTCGGCGGCAGAGGGCGTCGCGACGGCCGGCTCGATCAGCTCACTCGGCGGTTCGTGGTGATGAAAATGAAAGAACCGCTCCAGGAAGAACATGAACAGAAAGCCGGCCAGCACCCACATCACGGTCGCGTCGATCGACCCGAGAAAGAAGAAGCTGTGCGGCAGCAGGTGCAACAGACCTATGCCCAGCACCACGCCCGAGACAAAGCTGATCGCGATCTGCATCCGCCGGTGCGTCAGCTCGACGACCAGCGGCACCCAGCCGCCCGAGAGCGAGGCCACGATGCACAGCAGGCAGTAGCAGGCCAGGAGTAGGGCAGGGTGCATGGCGATGTTTCCAAACGGGCCAGTATCGCCCGCCGCCGACGGTCGGACAAGTGGTAAGTTTCGCCATGATTCCGCACCCTACCCGGGTGTTACGCCAAAGGCGGCTCGCTACGGGCCAGCGTGATGACCATCAGGTCGGGCAACTCGCTCGCGCCGACCTGGCGCAGCATATTGACAGTCTGGGCTGCGGTGTAGTGCGCGTGCGTGCAAACGTGCAGCAGCACGTCATTGCGGCGAAACGCAAATCGCTGACCATTGGAACGGACCTTTTGCACCACGTCGTCGAGCGCTGCATCGTTCAGGCCAGCGAGGCACGACCGCCAGTCGGTATCGAGCTCGGTCCAGCGCGATTGCAGGTCGGCCAGCGATGAAATGCCGCCCGCCGCTTCCTGGTTGCCTGGCAACTTGCCGGCGACGTCGCCAGGCGCGAGCTTCGACGCTTCACCCTGCAAAGCTGCCAACCAGACGTATTCGGCGGCCCACATGTGCACTAGCGACTTCCAGATCGTGCCTTGGCCAATCGCGCAGACCTGCTCGAGCTGTTCGGGCGACAAGTTCTCGGCGGCCGCGAGCAGGCGCTGGTTGACCCACATCCGGTGTTCGTGCATGCGGCGGACGACGTCGACGGCGTTCATGCGGTGTTCCTCTGCCAGGGGCGCTTTGCGTTGAGTTCAAGTGGTCAACAGGACCAGGATATCAGCTCATAGGTTCGCGCTCGAGCGGTCGACGGCCCGTTGACCGGTCTGTCGTGCGACGCGTATCGTGGTGGCGGCATCGGGCGAACGTCGTCATTGAGTTTCTGGGGCAGGACTTTCCATGCGAGCATGCGTGCAACGGGTCATTCGGGCGGACGTCAAGGTCGACGACGAAGTCTGTGGCGAGATCGGCAGCGGCTTGTTGGTGCTGTTGGGCGTCGCCGCCGCCGACACGTCCGACGACGCCCGACAATTGGCAGACAAGGTCGTCGGCCTCAGGATCTTTGACGATGCTGAGGGCAAAATGAACCTGGCGTTGGCCGACGTCGGCGGCGCCATGCTGGTCGTCAGCCAGTTCACGCTGCTCGGCGATTGCCGCAAGGGTCGGCGGCCGAGCTTCGTGGCCGCCGCGCCGCCGGAGCTGGCAGAGAATCTGTATCAGGCGTTCGTCGACGCCGTGACGAGCCAGGGCATCGAAGTCGCCACCGGCCGCTTTCGCCAACACATGCAAGTCAGCCTGACCAACGACGGACCAGTGACGATGCTGCTGGACAGCCGCAAACTGTTCTGAGCGATACCTGTAGCCGGGGTCTGTGACCCCGGAGCGTCAGGACAGGGCCCCGGCCTCACAGAGGCCGGCTACAGACGGGACCCCGGAAGATCAGCACAGGACACCTGCCTCACAGAGGCCGGCTACAGAAAAAAGTGGACGACGCGGCTTACCGCTTGTTGTTCTTCGAATCTTGTTTCGCCACGGCTTCGGGCTCTTTGTCCGGATGCACCGACTGCGTGACGGTCGGATCTTCGAAGATCAGCGTCGCCAGCACGATCACGTTGGCATAGGTCGCCAGGTTGGACCACCAGCAGTCGCCCCAGAACTTGATGGCGGTGCCGAATGAGCTTTTCAATCGCAGATGCCGGAAGTCGACGCTCCAGATCTCGTCCAGGATCAGGTGCGAGGCGAAGCCCATCATCACCGCGCCGCTGTTGAACAATCGCATCCACGGATTTTCGTGCGCGCATATCAAGTATGCCAACTCACCGACGATGCACAACGCCGGCACGCTATGGAACATGCCGCGGTGCACGGTGAGGCGCGAGAGCATCTTGCCGGCGCCGAAGCGTATCAACAGGTAGATCAACCCGCCGGCCAGCACCATCGACTCGGGCGCAAGCCCCAATTGGCGAAATCGGTCGATCAGGAGCATCGGCACGACGGCGGCGGCAAACGCGACGCTCTCGCGCAGCGGCACGCCCGGACCGCTGTCCAGATCCGGCAACATGCCCGACACGCCGCACAGTCCGCCGGCCAGCATGCAAGTGGGCAGCGGCACGTCGTACATGACGGCGGCCGTGGTACCATAGACAACACCGAGGGTCGAGCTGACGGTGACGTGCGTTTTGAAGCCGGCCATGCCAAGATCTTCCCGAGGGGTAACGAATAGAATCTGGGTGGGGCGAGACTGTATCGCGCGCGCGGCGGGCCGGCCAAGGCCAGTTTCAGCCCCCTGCCGGGCTCGTTCGGCGGCTCGGGTGCTATCACGAGTGACCTTCGTTCCGCCGCGACCAGGGGGTATACTCCGGCCGCTCGTCCCGGTGCGAGATCGAGATAGCGCGCCGGGGACAGACCAAATCGACGGGCGAAGGTGTTGACGCGCAGAGTACTGCGTTTTGACAGGCAGAGTATCGCGATGGAACCGTATGACATTTGCATGCTGGTCGTGCTGCTCGGCACCACGGTGCTCGGGGCCTGGCGCGGCATGGTCTGGCAGATCGCCTCGGCCGCCAGCCTGCTGTTGAGCTACGCCGTGGCGCTGCGCTTCAGCCCCCAGCTTGCGCCCACTTTTGGCCAGCAGGCTCCGCTCAATCGCTTCCTGGCGATGTTCGTGCTCTACATGGCCACCTCGGTTGCCATCTGGCTGGCGTTTCGCCTGGTCTCGGGCTTCCTGGAACGGGTGCGGTTAAAGGAGTTCGACCGGCAGATGGGCGCGTTGTTTGGCGCGGCCAAGGGGGTTTTGCTGTGCGTAGCGATTACCTTCTTTGCCGTGACCTTGTCGCACAAAGCCCGCAGCATGGTGCTGGCCTCTCGGTCGGGCCACTACATCTCAGTGTTGCTGGATCGGGCCGACGCGGTGATGCCCAACGAGATCCACGATGTCCTGGGCCCCTATCTGCACCGGCTGGAAAACGAGCTCACGCCGGAAGGTCAAAAGGCGCCGGAACACCATCCGCCGGCGGCCGCCGAACCTCGAACCGCGCCGGCCGCGATTCCGGGCAGCCCGTGGCAGCAGGGGAGCTGAGCCGCGCCTCTGGAGAGCTCACAGAATCGGTGGTCGCGCCAGCTCTGTTTCAACACCGCGCGAACTTCGATTCCGCGTTCTCTGCGCCAAGTCGTGGGCGAGCTTTCCAGCGACGCTTTGCCACGCCCGAGAGTTGAAGGGGCAGCGGAACTGACCTGGGCCTGGCGGCCGCAAAACGCTATATTCCGGCCTGAAAACCGGTCCCAAACCGAACATAAGAAACATTATCGGACGTTGGGCAGCGGTTCGCCCGCGTGGCCACACTGCCGGCTTGAGCCGCTTCAAGTTCTCTCTGAGCAAGCTCGCAGGACACATTTCCAGTGAGCCCGCTGACCTGGGAGTCATGCTCTCAGCTCGGCGCTCATCTGGCGCAATCCTGGCGCGTCGCTCCAAAAAAAACGGGCCGCGAATTGGCGCCGGCGACGCGGCGCAAAAAACGAATTTCGGTTCGTCATCCGGCGCGCCAAAAAACCAGCGCGCGGCGCGCCGAAAATCGCGCTAAAAAAGCGCGATTTAAGAAGGGGGCGCAAACCGGGATCCGCCCCGCCGCGGGTACGGTTGTGACGGTTTTGACACGGGAGGGAGCAGGCCGGAGACCCGAGCCGAATGCTACTTCGCGCGCGGCGGTTCGCCCTCACCCGGCTTGCTCGCGCAAGCCACCCTCTCCCACGAGTGGGCGAGGGTATCCGATAAGGGGCGAGGGTATCAGGCCTAGCTCCCCGCACCTTCCAACGCCCGGTCCAGGTACACGCCCATCTGGCGGAACTTGTCGTAGCGGCGGTCGACCAGCACGTCGGGCTTGGTGCCGACCAGCTCGCGAAGGCACTTGAGCAGGTAGACCTTCATCCGGGCGGCCATCTGGTGATGGTCGCGATGGGCTCCGCCCAGCGGCTCCTCGATCACGTCGTCCACCACGCCCAGGTTCAGCAAGTGCTTGCTGGTCATTTTTAGGGCCGCGGCAGCCTGCTCGGCAAAGGTGTTGCTCTTCCAGAGGATGCCGGCGCAGCCCTCGGGACTGATCACCGAGTAGTAGGCGTGCTCGAGCATCGCCACTTTGTCGCCCACGCCGATGCCAAGCGCCCCGCCTGACCCCCCCTCTCCGATCACCACGCAAATGATCGGCGTCGGCAGCCGCGACATCTCGAACATATTTTGGGCGATCACCTGGGCCTGACCGCGCTCTTCGGCGCCGATGCCCGGGTAGGCTCCCGGTGTGTCGATGAAACAGATCACGGGCAGACCATATTTGGCCGCCAGCTTCATCTTCGCCAGCGCCTTGCGGTAACCCTCGGGATGCGCGCAGCCGTGATAGCAGGCGATCCGCTCCTTGGTCGTCTTGCCCTTCTGATGGCCCACGACCATGACCTTGTATTGATCGAGCTTGGCGAACCCGGTCCGCAGCGCGCGGTCGTCGCCAAAAAACTTGTCGCCGTGCAGCTCGACGAACTCATCGAAGACCAGGTCCAAATAGTCGGTCGTCATCGGCCGTTCCGAGTGCCGGGCGACCTGCACGGTCTCCCACGGCGCCAGGCTGCCATAGATTCGCTTCTTGGCTTCGGCCAGTTCACGTTTCAGCCGGCTGATATCCTCGCGGCCTGACAAGCTGTCGTCGGCCGTCGCCTCCAGCTTCTGCAGGCGCGATTCCAGGTCAAAGATCGGACGCTCGAAAGCCAGACGATGGTTGGCGGTTGCCATGGCGAATGAGACCGGGGGTTGCGGACGCGGTTCAACTCTGCCGGGCTTATCGGCGCCGGCGACTGCTATGCGATGAACTACTATTTTGCCTGGAAGCTGCGGCTGACGCGAGGTCAATCGGACCTGCTATCGCCGCCGTTTCCGCCGAGATTTACTCGCGCACGGCCGCCGGCGGAACCTTGAAGACCTCCATCGAGTTCATCTCGCGCAGAAACTCGGCCATCGATTCCGGCCGTTCCTCGGGTTTCTTCGCCAGCGTGCGTCGCACGAGCTGCGCGAATTCGTCGCGCACGTTGCGGTTCGATGCTTGCAGTGGCGGGATCGGCGAGCGGAGATGTTTGTTCAACAAATCGTTGGTCGTGTTCCCGGTGTAAGGCGGCTTGCCCCCCAGGAGCTCGTGGATCATGCAGCCAAAGCTGTAAATGTCGGCCCGCTGATCGAGCGGCAGCCCTCGGATCTGCTCGGGCGACATGTAGCTGCGGGTCCCCTGGATCTTGGTCTTGCCGGCGAACAACCGGGCCAGCCCCCCTTTGCGGCGAACCGCCAATGCGAAGTCAATCAGCTTCACCTCGCCGTCGGCTTTCATCAAGTAATTGTCTGGCTTGATGTCGCGATGAATCCAGCCCTGCTCGTGAAAATAGGCCAGCCCCTCGGCCGCCTTGCGAATCAGCTCGGGCACCACCGGCTGCAGTTGGTCCAAGCCTTGATGGATCCACTGCTTGACGTTGGGCGTGGCGAACAGCTCCATCGCCAGATAGACGAATCCATGGTCGGCGCCGAACTCGTAGATCTGGATGACGTTCGGATGTTCCAGCCCGATGCCGACCTGATGCTCGTGCTTGAGAAAGGCGACCTCGTCCTTGTTCCGCGCGTTCTCGCCGGCCAACAACTTTATCGCCAGCCGCTGGTTCTTCACGTCGTTCATGACTTCCCAGACTTCGCACGACTTGCCCGAGCGAATCAGGTTGAGCAGTCGGTAGGAACCGACGTAGTCTTGAGCCACGGAGAGAGTACTCGCGAACCAGAGAATTGAGAGACCATGGCGGCGCCTGGCGCCCCCCCGAGCGCGCGGAATAAGCACCGCGTCACAAAACCTATTTTACCAACCCGGGACGGCAGGGAAACCTCGTCCCCTCCCCTGCCCCGCCAGGAAGATCGCTGCCGTCATGTCGACGCGGCGCGCACGGCGCTCTGTGCCGCCGGATTCCCGCGGCTTTCTGCCAATACGCGTTCGTACAACGCGCGCAGGCTCGCCGTCATGTGCTGGTGACGAAAGACCTCGGTGAAGCGGTCCCGGCCCGTGCGGCCCAATCGGTCGCGTAGCTGATCGTCGGCAGCCAGCTTGCACAAGGCCTCTGCCAACTCGCGTTCGCTCTGGGGCGGCAGCAAGACGCCGGTCTGGCCGGTGATCACGACCTCGCGCGCGCCATCGACGTCGTAACTGACCACCGGCTTGCCGGCAATCAGTGCCTGCGGCAGCACCCGCGCCAGACCTTCGCGCAGGCTCGTGTGCGCCACGATATCCATGGCGCCGAGCAACTCGGGTATCTGTTCTGGCGGAACCAGGCCGGTGAACTGAAACCTGGACTCCAAACCGGCCCGCAACACCTGCTCGCGAATCGGGCCGGCCAGCACGCCGTCGCCGACCAGCAGGAACCGCAGACGCGGCTCGACCTGGGCGGCCCGCTGGGCCGCGCGCACCAGGTACTCGTGACCTTTCAAGTGAAACAGCCGCGCGACCTTGCCCACCACGACCTCCTCGTCGCCGTAGCCCAGCCGTCGCCGCGTCGCTGCGCGGTGCTCGTTGGCGGCCAGAAACGGCTCGACCTCCATGCCGCTGTAGACCGTGGTGAACTTTTCGCGCGGCGCGACGTGTGCCTCGACCATCAGGTCGGTCATGGCGTCGGCGACACTCACCAGCGCGTGGCACCGCCGGGCGGCAAAGCGCTCGCAGGCCTCAAACACCGTGCGCGCCCCCCGGCCCTGGTAGGGGTGAAACGGCGCGCCGTGCACGGTGTGGATCACGCCGGGCACCTTGGCATTCCAGGCCGCCGTGCGACCGAGCAACCCCGCCTTGCCGCTGTGGGTGTGGACCACGTCGGGGCGAAACGCGCGAATCGACCGGCCGATCGCGCGGTAGCTCTGCGCGTCGCGCAGCGGATGGATCTCACGACGCAAGGCCGGCAGCACCTCGACCGGCACGCCGTTGCGCTGGGCACGCTCGAGCAAACTTCCCTCGGGCCCCAGCGGCGGACCCGTGACCAGCAACACGTCGTCGCCATAGTCGCGGAGCAGGTCCTCGCAGGTCAGCAAGGTATTCTCCTGCGCCCCGCCCAGGATCATTCGCGTGATCAGGTGCAGTATCCGCATGCAGTGTTCGCCAACCCAACGGAAATAAAAATGGGGAGTGACCCCGGTGCGCCGAAAGTGACACGCCACGCCGGGTCTTAGTAGTCGACGCGCACCAGGCACAGCCCCTGGGCCGGCGCCGTCTGACCGGCTTCGCCGCGGTCGCAGGCCGCGAGCACTCGGCCCGGCCAGGCTTCGTCGCGTACGCCGCGCCCCACATCTACCAGCGTACCAACGATCGCGCGGACCATGTTATACAGAAATCCGTCGCCGGAGACCTCGAACTCGATGCGATCGCCCGTGGCAGGTAGCCGCTGGACAGTGAGCGAGAAAATCGTCCGCACGCTGGTCTCGCGGGGCGACCCCGAGGTCTCAAAGCTGGCGAAATCGTGCCGCCCGACCAGCGCCTGCGCCGCGCGGTGCATGGCTTCGGCATTCAGCCGGCTGCGATACTGCCAGGCGTAGCGGCCCACAAAGACGTCGCGAGCCGGTCCGTCGAGGATCGTGTAGCGATAGACTTTGCCCCGCGCGCTATGCGTGGCATGAAAGTCATCGGCAGCCAGGTCCACCGCCGACACGGCCATGTCGTGAGGCAACTCCGCGTTTAATGCCCGCAGCAGCACTTCGGGTTCGTGATGCGTATCGCTGCGAAAGCTCACGACCTGCCCCTGGGCGTGCACGCCGGCGTCGGTGCGGCCGCTGGCGGCGATGCGAACCGTCTCGCCTGTGATCTTGGCGAGCGTGCGCTCAAAGGTTTCTTGCAGGGTCGGCTGGCCGGGCTGAAATTGCCAGCCGCTGTAGTTGGTGCCGTCGTAAGAGAGCGTCACCTTGAACGTGCGCATCGATTCGCTCGAGGGGACGATGGCAATGGCTAGCGGCTGGTCAGGGCCTCGCGCTTGCCGCGCGCCCGGGGGCCGGCCTTGACCAGCAGCTCTGCGATCTGCACGGCGTTGGTTGCGGCGCCCTTGCGAAGGTTGTCGCTGACGCACCAGAAGGCCAGGCCGTTGGGGCTGGAAAGATCCTCGCGAATGCGGCCGATGAACACCTCGTCGCGACCGTCGCAGTTTGAGGGCATCGGGTAGCTCTTACTTGCCAGGTCGTCGACGACCAGGATGCCCGGGGTGGCGGCGAACAGCTGCTTGGCCTGCTCCACGGTCAGCTTCTTTTCGGTCTCAACCAGGATGCTCTCGCTGTGGCAGTTGCTCACCGGCACGCGGACGCAGGTCGGACAGATCTGAATCGACTCGTCGCCGATGATCTTGCGGGTTTCGTACACCATCTTCATTTCTTCGGAAGTGTACCCCTGCTCCTTGTGCGAACCGATCTGCGGGATCAGGTTGAACGCGATCGGATGGGCAAAGGCGGTCGGCGTGTGCGCTTCGCCGGCGACGGCGGCGCGGGTCGCGGCGCTGAGCTCTTCGCAACCGGCCAGGCCCATGCCGCTGGTGGCCTGGTAGGTGCTGACCACGACTCGCCGGATGCGGGCCGCGTCGTGCAGCGGCTTCATCGCCACGACCATCTGCGTGGTCGAACAGTTGGGGCTGGCGATGATGCCCTGGTGCTCGAAGATGGCATCGGGGTTTACCTCGGGCACGACCAGGGGCACCTTGGTGTCCATCCGCCAATAGCCGCTCTCGTCGACCACGACGGCGCCGCGTTCGACGGCCCAGGGGGCGAAGTCGCGGGCCACTTCGTCAGGCGTGCTGCCGATCGCCAGGTCCACGCCGTCGAACGCCGCGGGGGTCAGCTCTTCGACGATATAGTCGCGACCATCGTAGCGAATCGTCTTGCCAGCCGAACGGCCCGAGGCCAGGAACTTGATGTGCTTGAAGGGGAACTTGCGCTCCGCCAGCAGCCGCAAGATGATCGTCCCCACGGCGCCGGTGGCGCCCACAATCGCGACGGAATCGAACACGCGCGTCGTCCCCTGAAAAAAGACCCGGAAAGTAACGCCCCCCTGCCCTGCTTCGGCGGCTAGAAGGCAAAAGGCCAGTATATCTGCCCGTGGGAAGCGGGACAATTCAACCCGGCAGGAGGTTCGCCGCTGGGGAGTTTTATCGGCTGAGATGGGCCGCGTAGAGATACAAAGCGGCTAGTGTGGCCCCGCAGGTGACCTCGCCTCGTCGCACCAGGCGGTCGAGCTCGGCGGGCTCCATGGCGACGCTGCCGGCGATCAGGTCGCGGGGATTGGCGACCGCCTGCTGCCCGCTTTGACATCCCTCGGCCAGGACCACGATGGTCGAGATGCCCGAGATTGCCGAGTCGGTCTGGATCGCGCCCAAGAGGGTCATCTTCGTGGGCACCAGTCCCGACGATTGCCGTAGCAGGGTCTCGGCCGGGTGCTTCCAACCGCGATCGTCTGACTCAAAGTCGGTGCGCGGCAGCTCGATCGACCAGCGGTCGGTCGCGTAACGATAGCGGCCGACCAGCGACAAGCGACCGTCGAGCAGCACGGGTACGACAATCGAAGCGTGGTGCGCATTGTCCAGCGGCATGACCCGCACGGCCTGGCTTTCGTGCTTCGTGGCCACGTTATGCACGACGTTGTGCTCGACTCGCACGCGGTCGTCGGCAGCCACAGTCCGCGCTAGGCGCGTGACCAAGGGATGCAGGAAGCTGATGCCCAGGAGCCGCTGCAAGAGCAGGCTCGCCGATTCGGTCGCTGGCTCGGGCGGGTCCTTCTCGGGATCGTCAGAACTCATGCCCGAGACCTTGCGCGCCGTCGAAAGACAAACGGTCGTCATGCCCGATGCTTATCGTCGAACTGCGCGGGGTTGGCAATCGGCCGGTGCTGGGGAGTGACAACTAGGTGTCACTGAACGTGCAGCAAAGCTTCGAGCGTTTCCCGGGAGGGCGAGGCTTCTGCCGAGCCGGCAGCGCGACCTGATACAGCCACGAGAAGCGAGTACTGCAACTGAGTGGTCTGTGATCCCGGAGTCGCTCGGTGGCGCTCCGGCCTCACAGAGGCCGGCTACAGGGTACGGGGGCGAGGGTGAAGCCGCGCTAGTGCTTCGGTCGCGTGCCGGCCACGGTCGAGCGTGACCTGGTGGCGCCGAGGTTCGAGTTGGGCCTGGGACCTGCGCTAGCCCCCCTGCCCTGCCCTGACTTGCCGCCGGGCACCATCGCGCGGATGACCCATGGCGGCACAAAGGCCATGTTGCCCACCAGCATGATCAGCCCGAAGGTCATCATGCCCAGGCAAACGGCAATGCCCATGTGAAGCGGCACTGCCAGGGCCAGCATCACCGGCCGGGTGAGCCGCGGCCAGATCAGGGCGACGTAAAACGTTTCCCAAAAAATCGTCACGTGGGTCAGCAGGTTCATGAGCCGTGGCCAATCAGCCATCCAGGTCATGTCGAGCGACTGATATTCCAGGTTGCCAAACGCCATCCACATCGCGGTGCCGTCCCACCAGGCCATCCCCGTGAGCTTGGCCATGCCGGCAAACAGGTAGATCACGCACATGTGCAATTGGATCAGACGGATGGCCAGGTTGGCGGTCCAGCTAGGACGCACCGGCAGTGGTCCGCCAGCGCGGCGCTCTTTTAGCCAGCGGTCGACCGAGAAGGCATCGCCCGAGGGCCCTACGGCCAGGTACATGGCCAGCATGACATTGATCTGGTCCAGTCCAAACAGTGCTCCGGTCGCCCGACCGACGTAGGACATCGCGGCCAGCCAGGCCAGCACCGCCACCACCCGGGTAAACAGGCCCACGGTGAGCATGGCAAACACCACCAGCGCGGCGACATGCACCGTCCACAGTGCCCAAGACGACTCAAACCACCACAGGTAGCTCCAGGTGAACGAGCCTTCTTGCACCGACGAGACGGCGCTGGGTGACAGCCAGCCGTGCGCGCCGAAGAAGGTCGTCAGGTCGAGGCCCCAGACCAGGTGCGTGTAAAGCAGCATCGCGCCGGCGCAAATGCGAATCATGCCCAGCGTGGCCGGGTCGGTGGGCTCGAACCAAAAGCGATTCCAGCCGGCGACCACGTCGGCAAACCATTGGCGGCCATAGTCGACTTCGCGGTTCACGAGGCATCTCGCTCAAATGTGCCCACGGGCTCGTCGCGGAACAGCGCCTTGTCGGACAATTGCATTCCGGCGCGGACTTCCGGCATGCGCGGCACGTAATGCCGGCGGAGAAACAGCTTGACGCTCTTGGCGCCGGTGGAATGTGTCAGGTGGTCGGCGTAACTCTTGGCGTAGGCGTCGGCCCGCTCGCGCGGCGCGCCTTGGCCGCCGAGCGAGTTCAAAAACTCGCTCATCATGAAATAGCGATGATAGAGCAAGCGAGGTTGCTGCTCGTCGCGATTCGGAAAAAAGCCCTCCCGCGTGCTGCCGTCGTCAAACGTCAGCTCGTAGCGCAGCAAGTGGCTGGGTCCCGGCTCGGGCGCGAAAAAGCGATAACCGTTGGCCAGACCGACGCCGTCCACATAGGGCCGCAACACCACCGCACCGCTGCCGGCCAGCTCCGAGGCCTGTGGCGGCATGGCAAAGGGACCCCAAAACACGGCCGTCAGGTGCAGCACGACCAGCAGGCTAACCAGGGCGCGCACGCCGGCCCGCGGGGCAGCCTGGGTTTCGACGTTGTCGGCGGGCATGGCCATGGTACCTGTGTCTATCGGCCGGATATGCCTGGTGGGCAGACAATTCTGCCGGCTCGCCGCGCCAGCCCTACCGGCGGCATAAAGCGACGACAGGGCGTGCGGCGGGGTCGCGCCCGCGGGCCTGTCCGCTCACAAAAGCCCAGTTTACACCGGCCGGCCTGGGGCGATGCGCCGTCCAAGGTCAATAAAAAAGCCTTCCCACCGGACGTATCCAGTGGGAAGGCTCAGAGGAACTCAACGCTTCAAGAACGCTGGGCTTAGCGCGAGGCGGTCTCGGCGACCTTCTCACTGGCCAAGGCGTCGAAGCTGATCGTCACTTCACGCGATTCACCGGCCTTCAACGTGACCGACTCTTCGCGAGTCTGCTCGTGACCGTCACGATTGACCGTGGCGCGGATCGCATAAGTCGTCCACTCCGAGCCGTTGGCCAGCCGGGTGGTCGAAAACTCACGCACCTCGCCCGTGGCCTTGGTCTCGTGACCGGCCAGGTACAACTTGGCGTCGGCCGGCAGCTTCACGATCAAAGTCGTGCGCGGCTCAACACTGGCGGTCTGCACTTCCTCGGGTCCGGCCGTAAAGTCCAGGCCCGCGGTCTGGCCGGCGGCCAGTTGCAGGGTCTTGTCCTCGGTCACGGTCTTGCCGTCACGGACAAACTCGGCACGGATCGAGTAGCTGTAGCGGGCGCCCGGCTGCAAGTCGTGCGAGACATACTCGCGGTCGGTGCCGGTGCTGCTGGTCGGACGATCGTTGACATACACCTTGGCATCGGCCGGAACCTTGACGCTCAGCGTGGCGCTGTTGCGGATCGGGCCGTAGGTCGGGTGATAGGTCGACTTGCCATCGGCATCCGAAGGACCCGGCGGCTGCGCGGTCGGGGCGTCAGGCGTGGCCGGAGTCGCGGGCACTACCGTGCCGCCGCTCGATCCGCCGCTGCTGCCACCACTGGAACCACCGCTCGATCCCCAGCTACCGCCGCTCGAGCCACCGCTGGACCCCCAGCTGCCGCCGCTCGAGCCGCCGCTGGAACCCCAGCTGCCACCGCTGGAACCCCAGCTTCCGCGGTAGTAGTAGCCGCCGCTCGATCCCGAGCTGCCATACCAACCGCCACTGGAACCGTAGCTGCCATACGAGCCACCGCTCGAACCGTAGCTACCCCCCCAACCGCGGTGCCGATGAAAGGCCTGGGCCTCATTGGCGGTCAGCGCCACAGCGCCAACGACCACCAAAGCCAGCAGCATTTTGTACGTGTTTCGCAACATATTCGTGGGCTCCCCTTGAGAACTTGATGAACAGGCTGGCCGGACCCATTCGTGGGGCGAACACGGCCCAAGCCTCCAAAAACATACCAATACTAGCACGGAAAACAAGGAAACTACGCAGAATTTTTCGGTCCCGTTCCCTAAGCCAAATGGGTTGACTGGGTTGGGGTTGCGGAAAATTCCGTCGTGCTAGCCCGCACAGACAGCAAAGCTTGCGCCTTCAAAGGGACCGCCGGCCGACCTCCCACAGCCTCCCCCCGCCCCGGGGGACCCAGCGACCGCGAATTCTCGCCTCGGCTTGAGACGCACAGCAGCCCTATAATCCGCGGCCGTAAGACCCCCCCTTCCCCTTTAGCCGCACCCGCCCATGCACGCTGCCGTTTGGACCCGCCGGCTCCCCTGGTCGCTCGTCGCGGCGACCGTGGCCTTGGCCCTCTTGGGTTGCCTGGGAATTGCTCGCAGCGAGGAGCTGGCCGGCACCAGCGGCTGGCATCTGACCCGGCAACTCGTCTGGCTGCCGGTTTGCACCGTGGCAACGTTGCTGGTGACCGTGCCGAGTTACCGGGTCCTTTCGCGTTATAGTTACGCGTCCTTCGGCGTGTCGCTGGTGCTGCTGGTGGCCGTCTATTGGTTTCCGCCGGTGAACGGCGCTCAGCGCTGGATTCGTTTTGGACCGCTGGGCATGCAGCCCTCTGAATTTGCCAAGTTGGCCTGCGTGCTCGCCCTGGCCCGGTACCTGGTGCACCGCGAGAGCCATCGTCAACTGCTGGGGTTGCTGGTGCCTCTGGGCCTGACCTTCCTGCCAGTGGTCCTGGTGCTCAAAGAGCCCGACCTGGGCACGGCCCTGGTGTTCTTTCCCGTGCTGTTCGCGATGTTGTTTGCCGCAGGCGCTCGGCGCCGACATCTGGCACTCGTGACCTTGCTGGCCGTGGCAATGTTGCCGCTGCTGTGGGCGCAAATGAGCCGCGAACAACGCTCACGGATCACGGCCTTGTCCGAACAGACCTCGGCCGGCCAGCGACCGACCGACGACGGCTATCAGCTTCACCAGGCCAAGCAACTGCTGGCCTTGGGAGGCTGGCGAGGTAGTTGGCTCGCCGGTGAGGTAACGCCCGACCGCAGCGCGTACTACGTGCCCGAGCCACATACCGATTCGATCGCGGTGGTGCTGGGCGAGCGCTTCGGCTTGCTTGGCTGGGGCGTGATGCTCGCGCTGTTCCTCTGGCTGATTCATCGCGCTTTGGCCATTGCCCAGGCGACGCGTGAACCCTATGGCCGGCTGGTGGCCATCGGCATCGCGGCCCTCTTGGCCACGCAGGTCACGATCAACCTGGGCATGCTTGTGGGCCTGTTGCCGATCACCGGCCTGGCCTTGCCACTGGTGAGCTACGGCGGGTCGAGCCTGCTGGCCAACGCCCTGGCGCTGGGCCTATTGCTCAACGTGGGCCTGCGCCCCGGCTACGAATTGACGAACGAGCCGTTTCGGTTCGTCGACTGATAAAGACTGGGCCGAGCGCCGCGATCATTCCTCGACCTTTTGCACCCGGATGTCGTCAAACGACACCTCGCCGGTCGCGCCCAGCAGTCCGATGCGCACGATCGCCTCGCGGGCTTTGGGAGGTACGCGAACTTTGTCGCTCACCCGCTGCCAGTCAAAGGTGTCGCGCCACGGGCCGACCCAGGTGTAGCCGATCTGGGCCCGATCGGCGTCAAAGAACATCACGCCGACCGCCGGCAATTGCTCGTTGGTTGAGCCGGCTTGAATGTTTTTGCCTTTGACCCAGAGGGTGACCTTCAATTCCTTCACCTTGCGGCCGTCGACCGGCATGCCTTCGAGCGCCTGCGCGCCGCGACCGGGACTGGCATTGGTGAAGGTCACATAGTGCTTCCCCTCGGGAGCGTCGGCCGCTTCGACCAACTTGAGCTGCCGCTGGTAGTACCAGCCGTCGGGAATCAGCTCCGCGGGTTTCGCTTCGCCATCCTGCTTGGCCGCGTCCTGTTCGACGGGCGCCGAATGAAACTGCTCGAAGCCGCCGTTGCCCAGCGAAGGGTTGGCCGGGTCGGGCTGCACCACGCGGCCCTCCTCGGCGCGGCCGGTCATCGGCACAAACAGCACGGGCAGCAACATGTCGCGGGTGAGCTTGCCATCCTTCTTGGTGAACAGGTACAGCACCTGCTCAAAACGCTCGCCCACTGGCACCAGCATGCGGCCCCCTTCGCGCAGCTGCTCGACGAGCTTGGGGGGCACCTTCTCGGGCGAGCAGGTGACGATGATCTTGTCGAACGGCGCATGCTCGGGCCAGCCCTGGTAGCCATCGCCGACCTTGGCATGCACGTTGGCATATTTCAGTCGCTTGAGTGCGCGGGCCGCACGTTCACCCAATGGCTTGACGATCTCGATCGTGTAGACCTCTTTAACCAAAGGGCTGAGCACGGCCGCCTGATAACCGCTGCCGGTGCCGATCTCCAGCACCGTGTCGGTGGGCTTGGGCTGCAGTTGCTCGGTCATGTACGCAACGATGAACGGCGGCGAGATCGTCTGTCCATGGCCGATCGCCAATGCCATGTCGTAGTAGGCATTGGCGCGCTGATTGAGTGGCACAAACTCGTGGCGCGCGGTGTCGCGCATCGCCGAGATCACTCTGGGGTCTTTCACCCCGGCGGCCGCGATCTCGTCGTCGACCATCCGGTTGCGCTCGGCGGCAAAGTCGGCCGCAGTGGCCACGGCCGTGCCGCGGAGTATCAACATCAAGAGGGTCGTCCGCAGCAGGTTGGGTCGAGAGAACATAGATCGAGACGACAATCGCATGGGCATCCGAATAGGCGGCAGGTTTGCCTGGCCGCCGTCAGGGAATTCGTTCTTCCGGTGGCGCGGGCACGTCCGGCCCGCCGTCCAGGTACAGCATGCGCTGCGGCAGGTCGATCGTCAGCCGATACGCCCACAACAGGTCGCGACCCACCAGCACGTCGACCAGGTCCAGCCGCTCCAGGTCGTTGGGCAACCGGTCCAGGATCGGCCAGTCACGCAACATGGTGCCGCCTAGCTCCATTGTATCTAGCGTGAGGTTCTGATGCTTGAACTTGAAAACCAGCGTGGAGGTCGGCCGCTGCAAGCGTGCCAAGTGTTGGCGCGCCCAACGGGCCGAAACGAATGTGCCGGTCCGATTGCCTGTATCGACCAGCACCCGAGCCGCCCCGCCCTGCTCCAGCTCTCCGCGGGCCACGCACGACTGCGAGAAGGTCCACAGCGGAATCTGCCAGGGCGACGCCTGCGACTCGGCGACATAGGGTTCGCTCGCGCGTTCCACAAACACGCGCCGCTCGGGATAGTCGAGCGTAAATCGCACGTGGTGCATCAGCTCCGTGCCCAATGCCATTTGACCGTTGGCCGTGACCAGTGGCGGCGAATCGGCCACCAGCACCGGCACGTTGTGCAGCGTAAGCTCGCCCAACTCTAGCGTGTCGAGCACGCCCGGCCGCGCCTTCGCTTCGCTGAAACCAACCAATTGCGTGTCGCTTTCGTCGACGCTCACGCCGGCCTGCTCGGCCGCGCGGCGAGTCATCACGGTGTGCTGAGCGCCGGTATCAATGAACACCATCGGCATCATCGCGCCGCCTGCTCGGGCTTCGATGGCATTGAGGTCGGCCCAGATCGTGCCCGCGGCGGCGCGCGTGGGCGCAACCTCCGAGGGCGAATTGCCGGCGGCATCCTCGATGCGATACGGCTCGACGGCCGAGAACGCGTCGCACCAGAACCGCACCAGGTCGGCGCCCGGCTCCTCGGTGGGCAGCTCTGCCACCAGCGACACAACTTCGGCCGAGTCCAGGTTCTTGGCCTGCCGCAAGCGAGCCGTGATCCACAGCCGCAGAGCTTGCACGGCCAAAGGTGATTCGTTGGCGTCGACGCTCAGCCGCGCGGCGGTCGCCGCCAGTAGTTCGCAAGCGGCCAGGTCACCGGCAGCGGCCAGCGCCTCGGCATGTGCCACACTCAGGCTCGGGTCAGTCGGGTCCGCGGCAGCGGCAACTTGCGCCGCGGCGACGTATTCGGCAAACTGACCGCGACGCCTGAACGATTCGATTCTGGCAAACGGCGTGTCTTGTGCCGGGTCGGACCGAGGGTCTGGTTTGATTTCGGTGAGGTCGGACGCCACTGTCTCGCTTGAGATTTGAGGTTGCGGCAAGCTAGCTGCCACGTCGGTCTGCCCGCACCCGCTCACCAGCACGCCGGCAATAACGAATCCCAGCAGGGCGATGGCAGAAATCGCCGCGCGCAGCACAAGCTTTCTTGAAGGTACAGACTGACCCAGATCCATCTCGGTTCCTCTTCAGCGACCACCGCGCCCTTAGCCCGGCGGGCGAGGCGGTGTGTGTGATTCTCGCCGATTGGCCAGGTTCGGGCAACGTCGAACAGCCGCATGCGACCTACGACAAATCACCTCGGGGCTTGCGGCGCGGGCAGCGGTTTGAAACACTGACGACTGACCGCCCGCTACCCACCGACCCTTGTGCAAACCCAGGATCTCGCGTCGATGAAGACCAACCCCGTCAAGCGCGCACTCAAGGCCGGCCAGCCCTCGTTTGGCACCTGGCTCTCATTGGGCGACCTGTTCGCCACGCGGTTGCTGGCGCGGATGGGCTTTGCCTGGCTCACGTTGGACCTGGAGCACTCGCCGGTCGACTGGTCGCAGGCGGCGATGATCTTTGCCGCGATCGCCGACGCCGGGGGCGTACCGCTGGCCCGCGTGCCCAAGGGCAATCATGACTACATCAAGCGGACGCTCGACGCCGGCGCCTGGGGCATCGTGGTGCCGATGGTCGACACGGTCGAGCAGGCCAAGATCGCGATCGCCGCGGCCAAGTATCCGCCCACCGGCAACCGCAGCCTGGGCGGCGGCATGCACTCGCTCAACTTCGGCTGCTCCAGCCCCGAGTATTACAAACACGCCAATGACGAGATCCTGGTCATCCTGCAAACCGAAAGCCCGACCGGCGTGGCCAACGCCGAGGCGATCTACAGCCTGCCGGGAGTCGATGCGATCTTCGTCGGCCCGGTCGACCTGCGGGCCCAGATGCGCAAGCCCGACGGGACCGAAGCGACCGATCAGGAATTCGAGGCCATGCTCCAACGCGTGATCGCGGCCGGCAAGAAGACCGGCACGCCCACGGGCATGCACGTCATGGATCCGAAAGCGGCGCTCGATCGCGCCAAGCAGGGCATGCAGTTCATCGCCATCGGCAGCGAGCTGCGGATGATGACCGAACGGGCCGGCGAGATCGTGCGCACGGTCTTCCCTGACGACGCGCACAAGGAACTGGTCAAGTACTAGGCCTCCCGCATGCAAGAATCAGGGTGCCACTGGCTGTGCCAGTGCCGCATCATCACTGTTGATTCATAAATCGTGCACTGGCACAGCCAGTGGCTCCCCAACTGAGAATCAATTGGCTACTTGAGCGGAATGTGACCTTCCGTCGGAACGATCATCATGCCCCAACGCGCCGAAATCCTCGCTCGATTGCAGGCCAAGGTCGCTGCCGGCCGGCCAATTGTCGGCGGCGGCGCGGGCACGGGGCTGACCGCCAAGATGTCCGAGGCCGGCGGCGTCGACCTGTTGGTGATCTACAACTCCGGCCGCTTCCGCATGGCCGGCCGCGGGTCGCTCTCGGGCATGATGCCTTACGGCGATGCCAACGCGATCGTGATGGACATGGCCCGGGAGGTGTTGCCCGTGGTCACGCACACACCGGTGCTGGCCGGGGTTTGCGGCACCGATCCGTTTCGGATCATGAAGCTGTTTCTGCGCGACGTCGCGGCGGCGGGCTTTGCCGGCGTGCAGAATTTTCCGACCGTCGGTTTGATCGGCGGCACGTTTCGCCAGGGGTTGGAAGAGACCGGCATGGGGTTTGGCCTGGAGGTGGACATGATCCGCCAGGCACACGAGCTGGACCTGTTGACCACGCCCTATGCCTTTGACGCCGACCAGGCGCGGGCGCTCGCCGCCGCGGGCGCGGATATCTTGATCCCGCACATGGGGCTGACGACCAAGGGCACGATCGGCGCCAGCACGGCCATGTCGCTCGAAGCTTGCGTGCCTGTGATTCAAGCGATGCACGACGCGGCCAAACGGGTCAATCCAAAGATCCTGGTGTTGTGTCACGGCGGACCGATCGCCGAACCGGCTGACGCGCAGTTTATCTTGGATCGCACCGAGGGGATCGTGGGCTTTTACGGCGCCAGCTCGATGGAGCGGCTGCCGGTCGAGCCGGCGATCGAGGGCCGCGTGCGCGAGTTTACCCGGCTGCGATTTAGTTAGCGAGCCGCTTCGCGAGCAAGCTAGATTTAGCTAGCTGATATGCGCGCGACGTTTCGCATCGGCCCGCTGGCTGGCCATGCGCTCGTCGATCCACTCGCGCGAGACAAAGCGGCGCAATAGCGTGCGCAGGCTGTCTTCCAACGCGGGCGGTGCCTCAAAGACGTCGGTCAGGTCGTCGCGCGGGACCAGCCCGCTCCAGGAGAGCACCAGCGGCCAGTCGTACATGGTCGAGCTGGCGTTCATGCGCTCCATCACGCGCAGTCCCCAGACCGCGCCGAAGTCGTCGCGAAAATCGAGCCAGACGCGGGACAGCGGATCGGTCGCGGCGCGCCCGCGCGGCAGGTCGGCAGCCCACAGCCACCAGGCCAAGACCACCAGCGCCATGCCAAACGGGGCGGCGGCGCCGGGCGCGAGCAGCTCGCGCGTGGGCGGAAAGTAGGGCGCGAACAATGCCAACTGACCGCCGCAGTACAGCAGGCTCGAAAGCCACCGCCGCGTGACCAGTCCATTGACCGCGCCGGCGCCAATGAGCACGCCGAGAAAAGCCAATTGCGTGGCGTGCATCTCCTGTTCGCCGCCGAACAGCAGCCACTTAAGGCTGGGCAAGCTCAGAATTGCCCACAGGGCCAGCACGATGAATTGCCAGCCGCGGTCCTGCGGACGCTTGGCGCCGAACAGCGCGATGATCGGTGAGAGCGTGCCGGTGGCGGCCATGAGCCGCAGTGGAGCGACCCATCCGGGGTACGGATCGCCCGCGGCCAATGCGATCACGAGCTCACTGCCGCCCAAGGCCACCAGGGCCGCCAAGCACCACCACCAGACGGCCGCTAGCGTCGTGCCGGTCAAACTGCGCCGCACGGTCCACAACGGGGCCAATCCGGCGGCAAGCAACACGGCGGCCAGTGCACTGTTCGGCATGAATGCTACAACCCGACCGCGAGCGCTGAGACCATGTTGAGAAAACGCAACATTTTTTTCCAGCGATCATTCTAGGCGGCAACTCCTGGGCTCGCTAGCGGATAGCATCGCGCGAGAGAGGCGCTGGACCAACGCGGCGGTGCAAATTGGCAACGCGAAAACTTGCGTTGCGCGAAGCGTGGGGAATGCTTGGTATGGCCAGCCGGCAGGAAACTAAGGCCGCGCGTCGCAAGCGCGAAAGTCGCACACGGTGTCGTGGGTGAAATCCCCCGCCCGGTACTGCGACCCATCGCGACAACGCGTGTGTCGCCTGCCCGGTTGAGCCATCCCGCCTACGAATCCCTCCAACGTCCCCGCTTGCAAGGAGCTCACGATGAGCAGAATTCTCCTCGCTTTAATGTTCGTCTGCATACTAGGCATCGCCGGTTGGGCGTTTGCCCAGGAAGGCGCCGGGGGACCCGGCTACCCGGCCAATGGCGACCCCTGGAACGCGGTTCCGCAGCCGTCGGGCATGCGTTTCGCGACTTATGACGACGCACTGGCCAACTGGGGCGGATATGGCGGCGGCGGCTGCAACTGCAAAGTTTGCGCGCACTGGACGCAATACTCCTGGTACGCGACTTGGGGATATGACAATCTTGGCGGCGGCAACTGCGGCACCGGGGGGTGCGGGCCGGCCGGCTGCGGACCAAGTGGCTGTGGTCCAGGCGGTTGTGGAAACACAACGGGGTATGGCTGTCGAAAACATCAGCACTGTCGCGAGTGTAACGGCGGATTCTGAGTTTACCGGGCAGGTAAAACTTACGAGTTGGCCGCGACCCGAACGACTGGGGAGAAGTGACGGCGCGGCTGACTCGCATTCCTGGGCGGACCCTTCTTGGGTCCGCCTTTTTTTGTGGAACTTTGCCGACCGCGACGAGTCTGCCGCCGGCTTACGAGCGACAATCGATTTAAGAGCTTCGCTCGCGCAGACCGATATTTAGGGTGCACACTGATCGGGAGGGCGGGACACACGTGGGTCCCGCTTCAGGATAGAGGTCATGGCAAGACGACGGATCGGCTTGCCATGACCTTTTTTATTGCGCGCCCCTCTGGCGGCGCGATCGCCCGAACAGGCCCCGATCACTTGGACGTCGGCGTGCTCTCTGTCGTGTCGGCCTTGTCGGGCGCCGGATCGGCGCTGGCCGCCTTCGATCGTGCCGCGTCGGGGGCCTTGGCGCCGCCTTGCGCCGCCGTGCCTTTCTCAATTTCGGCCAGCAGTTTTTGCGCCGGCTTGCGATAGGCGAATGCTTCGGTGGTGTTGATCGCCTCGCGCAGCGCCTTGGCGGCATACTCCAGCTTGCCGGTATCCTTGGCCAGGTTGGCCAGGTAGTACGTCATGTCGGCGTTCATCTTGTTATTATTTGCCACGGCGGTCGCGCGAAAGGCCGCGTTGAGCACGCGGTCGGCATCCTTCTTGCGGTTCAGCTTGTAGCTAATCCAGCCGAGCGTGGCCATGTAGGTGACGTTGTCGGGATGCTGCCGGGCGTTGAGATCGGCAAATTGTAGCGCGCGGCCGCGGCTGACGTCGTCCGGCAGCTCGATCAAACAGAGGGCCAGATGATTGACAACGTCGCCGTTGGCGGGCGCCATCAGGTGAGCTTCGCCCAGATACTTCGCGGCGGCGGGGTAGTCGTTGTTCATGCGAGCCACCACGCCGGCCAACAGGTTGGCATCAACATTCGTGGGGTCGAGCTTGATGGCTTCGTTGGCGTGCTTTTGCGCTTCGTCCAGCATGTTGGTGCGCAAGCGGTATTCGCCGGCAGCCAATTGCGTGCGGACGTCTTTGGGCGCGTTCTCAATGGCGTGGTTGAGCCATTGCTCGGCCTTGGCGCGATCCTGAAACATCGAGGCCATCGCCAGCTCGGCCGGCGGCGCCTTGGGATTCAACTGCGCCGCGATCTTAAACGCCTCGTACGCCTCTTTCAGCTTCGCGATCGAATTCTGCTTGAACAGAACGCGGCCCAGTCGCTCCTGGGCCGCGGCGTTGCGCGTGTCGAGCCTCAGCAGCTCCTGGAGCTTCTTCTCGGCTTGCGGCAGGTTGCCTTCGGCCTCATCCACGATCGACCAGGCCGAGTACAGCCGCGTCTGCATCGCCTGGCGACGTTTCGGGTTGTCGGTAAATTTATCGACCGCCGGCGCGGCCTTGGCAAATAGCAACCCGGCCTCGATGCCACGCCCCTCGAGCACCGCCCGTTCGCCCAGCATCACCAGGGCTTCGGGGTCGTTCGGCAAAGTCCGCGCGGCGCGCTCCAGCAACCCGATGGCGGCGCCCGGTTGGTTGGCGTCAAAGTAGAGCTGCGCCATCATGACTTCGGCGGGCGGCAGCCGAGGCGTCGACTTTCGGGCGCTCTCCAGATTGGCAAAGGCGCCGGGAAAGTCCCCGGCGGAAAACTTCTTGATCGCGTCGTTAATGTCTTGGACAAACGGCCCCACACCCGGAACGGCGCCGCCGGTCAGGCTCTCCACGGTCTGTTCGGCCCGCACTGCGGAGACCAGTCCCAGTGCCACCGCCAATATTCCCGCCGTCACGCGTCTGCAAATCATTGTGCCGCCTAGCTGCGCTGTTGGAGCATAAAATGGCCTTCGGAGCACACCACCCCTACCCAGGGAGCGCACGCGGCGCTAGCTGTAGTTTAGCTGGCCGCAAGGCACAATCCAGGGCCGCCAAACGTCGCGAGGAAAACGACTGCCGAGCCCGGGGGCGACGCACTATAATCGATCGCTGGACCTGACTTGGCCTCGCAGCGAGGTGGCGGACTTGCTCATCGGACCCGTTTTTTCACGAGAGGTGGTGACCGCGCCGCGCCGTCCGCGGATGTATGTTTCGCGGACCGCATACGTCGCCGCGCTGTTGGTGCTCATCTGCACGGCGTGGTTGTTGGTCGCCGGCACGCAGGTCGTGCGCAACCTGGGCGACATGGCGCGTTTCGGCGCCATCCTGTTCCAGATCCTGGCGCCGCTGCAGTTGGCACTGGTGATTTTCTTTTCGGCGCTGCTGGTCGCCGCCGGAGTGGCGCAGGAAAAAGATCGCCGGACGCTGGTATTGCTGCTGTTGACCAACCTGACCAACAGCGAGTTGGTGCTCGGCAAGCTGCTGGCCAGCTTGCTCAATGTGCTGGTGCTGATCTTCGCCGCGCTGCCGCTGTTCATGTTGACCGCCCTGTTTGGTGGCGTCGCGTTTGCCCAAATCGGTCGGGTGTTCGCGGTAACCTTGGCCACGGCGGTGGTCGCCGGCAGCGTGGGGTCAATCATTGGGCTGTGGCGTGAAAAGACGTTTCAGACTCTGGCCCTGACCGTGTTGGCCTTAGTCGCCTGGCTCGCAGTGGGTGAAGCCATGGCCCGCGGGATATTTGGCGCCGCCTGGTTGGGCGCCGATGCCAGTGTCTGGGCGGCCGGTTTTAGTCCCTGGCAGGCAATCCAGGTCGCTACGCGGCCGTTGGTCGCATCGCAGGACGCCCTGCCCTACTTTGGCCATGCGCTGAATCTGTTCCTGCTGGTCGCGGCGGCGGTCACCCTGGCGATCAATCTGGCGGCGATTTCGCTGGTGCGTGTCTGGAATCCCTCGCGCGAAACCCGCGCCGGCGGCGCAGCTCACGCCGAGACCGAGAGCATCTGGGGTTTGTCGGAAGAGGCGGCCGCGCACGAGCGAGCGGTTCGGGCCCGCCGCGCCCATTCGGCCGGTGGCAAGAACCGCACGGTCTGGGACAACCCCATCCTGTGGCGCGAGGTCTGCACCTGGGCCTACGGCCGCCGTGTGCTGGCGATCCGCATCGCGTATCTGGTGTTGGTGGGATTGGCCGCGCTGGCCCTTTATCGCATGGTCGCGACCGATTCGCTTGCGATCGCTTCGGCCGCGCTGGTGCTGGTGCCCGTGCTCGTGTTGAGCCTGGTGCTGGTCAACGCCCAGGCCGTGACCTCGCTCACGACCGAGCGCGACAGCAAGGCCATCGACCTGCTGCTGGTGACCGACCTGACGGCCAAGGAATTTGTCTTCGGCAAGCTCGGCGGCATCTTCTACAACACCAAAGAGATGATCCTGCTGCCGATGCTCATGTGCGTTTACCTGTGGACCCAGCGGGCGATGAGCGGTGAGAACCTGCTGTACTTGCTGGGTGGGCTGGCCGTGATGAACATTTTTGTGGCGATGCTCGGCGTGCACGCCGGCATGAGCTACGGCAACTCACGCTCGGCGATCGGCGTCAGCCTGGGCACGGTATTCTTTCTGTTTATCGGCATCGCTGCCTGCATGCGGATGATGATCGCCTTCAGCGGCTCGTTCCACTGGCAGATCCAGCCGTTTTTGGCGTTCATGCTCGGCGGCGGCGTGGGGCTGTATTCGGCGCTAGGCGCGCGAAACCCCTCGCTGGCCATCGGCGTCGCATCGATGCTCTGCCCGATCGCCACGTTCTATGCCATAACCAGTTTCGTGTTGAATTACACGCTCAGCGTGTTTCTGGTGACGGTCGTGACCTATGGCTTTGCCACCGCGGCGATGCTGATCCCCGCGATCTATGAATTCGACGTCGCCACGGGTCGCACCACCGGTGGCGATGACTAATCGCCGGATACCCGCCGCGCGAGCGCAAAAAAAACGACCCGTGCGCACCTGGCGCTCGGGTCGTTGATGTTCTGATTCGTTCGGCCGAAACTCGGCTACTTGTGATAGCCCAGTGACTTCACCACGGACAACATCTCTTCGTACGTGATAAACCGGCGGCGGTGCACCAGCTTGTACTCGTCGATGGCCAGGGCCAGCTCGGTGGCGTCCGGCGAAAGCTCCTCGTGGCTGTTGGTAAACTGCCGGCGCTCCTTGTCCGGACGACCCAGGCCGCCCTCGGAGTTGCGACGATCAATAAAGCCAGCCGGCGGACTCACGGTGGGACTCGACATACACACTCCTTGAAAATGCGAACTCCGACGCAGGGTTTGGCAGGCGGGCTGAGGCGCGTCGGCTTGGCCGTGGCGAGGGGCATCCCGGCAATCCGTCCGGGACTCGCCTCCACTGGAAAACTTAGGTCGCAAATCGGCCTCCGGCAAACCACGGAGCTGACCGCGGCGCGATTTCCGCGGGAATCAAAGGCTCGCGCGAGCACCAACGACCGGATCTAACGGTTGTAGCGGCGCCGATCGCCGACCCGTCGCGAACCGCGCTGGCGGGCGGCTACCGCAGCGGCGGACGCGGCACGACCGCCATTGCGGCGACTCGCTCGGCAAGAACCCGACTGCCGGCATGGTTGGGGTCGATGGCCAACGCTTCCTGCACGCACGACTGCGCCTGCGGCACGTGACCGGCCAGCATCTCAGCCTCGGCCTGGCGGCACAGTATCTCAGCGGTTGGTCGCTCGGCCCGCGCTGCCTGGCCAAAGGTGGCGGCCGCGTCGCCGTAGCGAGTCAGCGCCACCATCGCCAGACCTTGCAGATAGAGCACCTGCTGCGGCACCGAGTCGCGCGCGTAGTCGTCGGCGACCGCTTGCAAAGTCAACAGCGCGCGCTCTGGCTGATTAAGTTGCCGGTAGGTCTCGGCAATTTGGATCTCCACTTCGTGGCATTCCGGGGCGTAACCGAGCGAGCGCTGATAATCTGCCAGGGCCTGTCGCGGCTGCCCTGCGGCGCTGGCGATCCGTCCGCGCAGCGCCCAGGCCGGCGCGTATTTGGGATCTTGCCGCAGGGCCTCGTCCGCCAACGACGAGGCCTGCGCCGGTTGGCCGATGGCCAGATGCACCTCGCCTGCGCGGACCGCCAACGCCGGGTCGTCGTGAACCAATTGTCGAGCTGCTTCGAGCTGAGTGAGCCCCTCATTGAGCGCGCCGCGATGCAGCAGGGCCTCGGCATATTGGCGATGGGCGTCGACGTCGGTAGTGGAAGTGGCCACGGCCTTTGCCAAGAGGGTCTCGGCCCGCTTCCAATCGCCGCGATCCATCGCGCTCATGCCTTGTTCGGTCAGCTGCCGCGCGGCGGCCACTTGCTTGGGCGACCCGTCGCGACGCACACCGAGCGTCCGACAGCCGCAAGCCGCGCCGCAGACCAGCATCAGCAGCCACGCGGCAGGCGCGCGCAGCGGCCTCTGGCGGCTCAGGTCGAGTCGAAATAAGGCCGGCGCGCGCAGCATGTCTGTCCGAAAAGATCGCCAAGAAATGAATGCCGCCCGGGAGCGGCACCAGCGCGCGAGAAACGTATCAAAATGGGCATTTTGGCACAAGGCAGCCCCTCGACCTTTCCTAGAGAACCCTGGTGAGTTCGGCGTGCGACCCTAATAATGGACGCAACGAGTTTCTTGACCGTGCCACCTTGGGGAGTCTGCACGCATGCCGGGCGTTTACGACAAGATGGGAATCCGCTTTCTCTATCCGGACAACTGGACCTTGGATCAAAAGGACGCTGTCGGCGGAAACCTCTCGGTCACCGTCGAGGCGCCGGGCGGGGCCTTCTTGAGCGTTGCGGTCCACCCGCTGGCAATCGATACCGCGGAACTGGCCCTCACGGCGCTGGATGCATTGCGGGCAGAGTACCCCGCCGCCGAGAGCGAGCCGGCCAGCGAACAGATCCTGGATCAGACCGCCAGTGGCTACGACGTCAGCTTCTTTTATCTGGACTTCGTCAACACGGCCACGATTCGCACGCTGCGGACGCCCGTGGCCACTTGCCTGGTGCTGTGCCAGGCCGAGGACCGCGAGTACGAAGCGCTGGCGCCGGTCTTTCGTGCTATCACGACGAGCTTGCTCACGCCGAAGTGAACGCGACCTCGCCGCGCACGACCCAGTGGCCGCAGCTTGCCGCGCAGATTGCCGCGGCGACGATCGATGTAGATGGTGACCAACGAACTTGCAAAACTTACAAGCAAATCGGCGCGTCGCACGGCGTGGAAACCTGCGGCCGAATCTTTGCTCGGCAGATTCTTTCGCGGTGATTTTCCGAGTCGCTGGAAAAACGTCTCAAGAAATTCGCCCACTCGTCCGACTCTGGCACGCCGGATGCACTACGCCCCTTCGCTCATGTGCGACCCAGTTGGCCCCGGGTTGAACGACCAAACCCGCATGTGTCCCCCGGGGCCAAACGAGAACAATTGCCGGACATGACGCACCGTGAATCTTAACGGTCTGTCGCCAAGGTATGGCGACCTTGCCCACCACGGGAAGAACCAGTTTTTCACGGTTGAAGGGCCCGGCTGGCCGCACCTTGCCGCCAGTCGGGCCCTTTTTTTGCGCGCTGCTCAAATCTCAGTCCGGGCCGGCAAAATCGGCCGCGCTGGCATCTTCGCTCCAACCGCACCGCTGGCATTCGCTCGCGGTGCATTTTGGCCACGAGCTATCTTTTTCAGGGGTCATCTCGTCCACACGGGGCGCCTCCCAACGTCCCACCGCCCGCGCACGTGCTGCCGTGCACCCCTGGTGCACTGCGGCGCGAGCCCTTGAGAAAACGCCCGCACGATCGCTATACTTCCCGCTAGCAAAGGTGGCATGGGTTCCGGATCCGTATTCGCAGTTCGTTTAGGAGCAAGCGACCATGGCAACGGCTCAACACTCTAGCCAGGAGCAGATCGGCGACGCCGCCGGCCTGGTCTGGCACCACCTGAATGCCAACGGCCCCCGCACTTTGACCCAGCTGGCCAAAGACGTCGACGCGCCGCGCGACGTCATCATGCAGGCCGTGGGTTGGCTGGCGCGGGAAGACAAGATCGTGATCGACGAAGACCGCAACAAGAAGATCGTGTCGCTGCGCGACTAATCGCGGTCCAGCCTTCGATCCTTCCGTTCTTCCCTAGGCCAGGCTCTCCGTGCCTGACAATTTAACTTGCGCTAGCGATGCGCCGGTGGCATGCGCTCAGTTGGCGCGCGTGTCGCTAGCCCGCCGCTGACGTCGTCCCGTTGCCGTCGGGCGGGGTGACCTTTATCATGGAGGCGCTCGTGCCGGCTGCCGCGCGGTGACAAACTGTCGCTGACTTCGTGCGGCGATCTTACCGGGCGCGTCGCCGTCGACCTTCGGAGAAGTTGGCCCTTTGTCTGAAATCTGCTGCGGAAATTGGCTTGCGTCGCTGGTGCTGGCTCAGGTGCCCGCCGCCCCGCCCGATCCGACGATCTGGCACTGGCTGGCTTTTGGCCTCTTGGTCGTCGTGCTGCTGACGCTGGATTTGGTCGTGTTTCATCGCGACTCGCACGAGCCCACGCTGCGCGAAAGCGCCATTTGGACCGTGGTCTGGTGCTCGATCGCCTTGGCGTTCAATGCGCTGATCTGGTACTGGCGCGGTCCGACCATCGCCGTCGAGTTTCTCACCGGCTACCTGGTCGAATGGTCGTTGTCCATGGACAACGTCTTCGTCTTTGCCGTGATCTTCAGTTTCTTTGGCGTGCCGCTGAAGTATCAGTATCGCGTGCTGTTCTGGGGCATCCTGGGCGCGGTCGCGATGCGGCTCACGTTCATCCTGGCCGGCGCCGCGCTGCTCGAGCGATTCCACTGGGCCATGCCGATCTTTGGCGGCTTCTTGATCTACACCGGCGTCAAGCTGGCCATGCACAGCGACAGCCAGGTCGATCCCGACAGCAACCTGCTGATGCGGTTGGCCAAAAAGCTGTTTCCCGTGGCCAAGGAAAACCACGGCGAGCACTTCTTTGCGATCGAAGACGGTCGCCGCACCATCACGCCGCTGTTCCTGGTGCTGCTGGTGGTGGAGAGCACCGACGTGCTGTTTGCGGTCGATAGCGTGCCGGCCATTTTTGGCGTTACCAAAGACCCCTTCACGGTCTTCACTTCCAATATCTTCGCCATCCTCGGACTGCGGGCACTTTATTTCCTGCTGGCCGGCGTGATGGACCTGTTCCGCTACTTAAATTATGGGCTCAGTGCCGTGCTGGCCTTCGTGGGCATCAAGATGGTCGGAGAGTTTTTTACCGGCCACCACCTGGTCAGCCCGACCGTTTCGCTGGTCGTTATCCTGTCGCTTTTGGGTCTGTCGATCGCGGCGAGCATCGTGGCCAAACGGCGGGAGGACGCCGCTGCGGCAGAAGGTCCGCGAAAGGCCGAGCCGCCCATTGACGCAGCGGCGAATCCTGCGCACTGTGAGACTGGGAGCACCTCAGGCCCGACCGTTCCAAATCGCGAAGACTCGTGAAACACGCCTTGATCACCGGGGGCGCCGGATTTATCGGCAGCCACCTGGCCGAAACCCTGATCGCCCGCGACTATCGCGTGACCGTGGTCGACGATGAATCGACCGGCACGGCCGAGAACCTGGCCGCCGTGCGCGACCATTTCAATTTCTCGTTCGTGACCGGCTCGGTCGCCGACAAGGCCCTGGTCCGCGCGCTGGTGGCCGACGTCGACGAGGTCTATCACCTGGCCGCCGCGGTCGGCGTGCAATTGATTCAGACCGCGCCGATCCACACGATCGAAACCAATATCTATCCGACCGAGCTGATCTTGAGCGAGCTGTTGCGCCGCAAACGCGAGGGCTGCTCGGTCAAGCTGTTTCTGGCCAGCTCCAGCGAGGTCTACGGCAAGAACTCCAAGCCGCTGTGGAGCGAAGATGACGACCTGGTCTTTGGCCCCACGACCCGGCCCCGCTGGTCGTATGGCGCGTCGAAGGCCATCGACGAGTTTCTGGCCCTGGCCTATTGGCGGCAGCATCGCCTGCCGGTCGTCATCGGGCGGTTCTTTAACGTCGTCGGTCCGCGGCAGACAGGCCGCTATGGCATGGTCGTGCCCCGGTTCGTCGAGGCCGCCCTCACCGGCCGGCCCTTGGTCGTGCACGACGACGGACACCAGGTCCGCTGCTTTGCCCACGTGAACGACGTGGTCCAGTCGGTCCTGGAGCTGATGGACGCCGACGCCGCCGTGGCCGGGGTATTCAACATCGGCAGCGACCAGCCGGTGTCGATCCTGCAACTGGCCAAGCACGTGATCGCCGCGGTCGACCCGAAGCAGCAAATCGTCTTTCAGAGCTACGCCGAGGCCTACGACCAGGACTTTGAAGACGTTCGCTCGCGGATTCCCGACCTCTCCAGGGTGCGGCGCACGATCCGCTTTCGGCCCGAGTTCGACCTGGAAGCGACGATCCGCGACGTGATCGAGCAAACCCGGATCAAGCTCCGCCGGCAGTAAGTCGGGCGCGGCGCTGGCCGCTTATGCAAACCCAGCTTGGGCAGCCGCATTCCGCCCGCCAGGCGCCAGATATGGCACGCCCGAGCGATTTGGAATAAGCTAAAGGGGTCCCCCATCCTGCAACCGGTCGCGGGGCAAGCCGCCGGAATTGCCATTTCGCACCTGCACATCGCCATGAACCGACCCACCCCGGTCCCCCTGCGTTCGTCTCTGGGTGCCACGGCTGGCCCTCTGGGTGCCACGGCTGGCTTGTCCAGCAGTGCTTCCTCGTCCCGGGAGGGCGAAGCTCCCGCTGAGCCGAAACTTCCAGGCGACGTTGCGATTTACCCTGGCGCCCTGGCTCGGCAGGAGCCTCGCCCTCCCGTCGGAAGAGCGGCCCGCGGCTTCACGCTGATCGAAATGCTGGTCTCGCTGGCCATCACGATGATCATGATGGGGGCCGTGGTCTCGCTGTTCGGCATCATCAGCGACAGCGTCTCTGGCAGCCGCTCGATCATCGAAATGTCGGAGCGGCTGAGGGCCGCCCGCAACCGCCTGCAAACCGACCTGCAAGGCGCCACCGCCGACATGCGCCCGCCGCTAAGACCGGAAGCGGACCAGGGTTATTTGGAATTGATCGAAGGGCCGGATACCGACTTGAACCATGCCACAACGGTCCAGTCAGTTTTCGGCGATGCCGACGATGTGTTGATGTTTACCACGCGGAGCCGCAGTGAACCCTTCGTGGGCAAACTAAACGGTACGGCGACTGTCGAATCCCAGACTGCAGAGGTTGCTTACTTCTGCGTGCAAAATGGGCCATTGCTTGACGGCACGACACGTCTCTGGACTCTTTATCGGCGGTTGCTCGTCGTCTCACCTGGGCTTTCGACCTCAGGTGTTTTCAACCCAACCCCCACGAGCGACTACTACCGACAAAACGACGTCTCCATTCGTCTAAGTCAAGGCGCGGCTGGAGACATCCTCGTTCCAAATACGCTCGGCGATCTGACAAAGCGCGAGAACCGGTTTGCGCATTACGGTGCGTTTCCTTTTAACTTGAACGCGCAAGCGCCCGTGACAGTTGGGGGCTACACGCCAACGTCCTACCCTACGCTCGACGCGTACCTCTTGCCGTTTTTCGCGGGCAATCCCCCCGGCACAAACGCCAGCCCGCGCTACGGCGATGACATCCTGTTGGCCAATGTCTTGGCTTTTGACGTCCAGGTATTCGACCCCGCGGTCCCCCTGAGATCCGTTTCCAGCAATGTTGTTTCTCCGCCGGATCCGGGTTATACGACCGGTACGCCGCTGACTTACGTACTCGGTGGCAATACATATACGAATGTTGGTGGATACGTTGATCTGGGAACGCCTTACATAAAGGGAACGAACACTTTTGACCCAACTGCGGAGTTCAATGGCCCCACAGGTGCTGTTGGTGCTGCGTGGAGGACCGTCGCTCCGAGCGGCACTGTATATTTGTTGCCGCGGCCTCCAAGCTCGTTCCTGCAGCCAATCGCGACGGATCCGCCCCCAATGCCTGTGGTTCCGCCGCCGTATGCTGCCTACGACACCTGGTCGCTGCACTATGAGAACAACGGCATCGACGAGGACGACGGCGGCACGGGACTTCGCGACGAGGGGACTGACGGAATCGACAACGATACCTCGGGCGTGGGGCTCGGCCTGGTCGATGATGTTGGCGATGGCACGCCGGCAAACCCGGGTGAACGCGAAACCCAAGCCCCCTTCGCCGCTCCGCTGCGGGGCATCAAGATCACGATTCGGGTTTATGAGCCCAGCAGCAAGCAGGTCCGCCAGGTCACGGTCGTGCAGGATTTTCTGGCCGACTGAGTCGGCCGCCGACGTGGGCTAGACTTCATTGCCGGCATGTCCTCGTCGTCGGGAGGGCGAGGCTCCCGCCGAGCCATGCAGCGGGAACGAATCGTCTATTCCGCCGACCAGGTTGGGCCGTTCTATGCCTCTATCAATCGCATCTGTGGAAAGCCATCCTCGATCTGACAACCGCTCCGTATTCTGAATTGGCCGTCGCGCTGGCTCAGCGGGAGCTTCGCCCTCCCGGTACAAACACGGTCAACACGGAATCATACGCATGCCGGCTCCTCACGTCATTCGACTTCGCGGACCCTGGGATCACGAGCCGCCGGCGGTGGGCGGTGTGCGGTCGACGCGCAAGTTCAACTGCCCAACGAATCTCGACCCCGGCGAGCGTGTCTGGCTGGTTTGCGAAGGGTATCAGCATCCCTTCAAGGTCGCGCTCAACGACCAGTCGCTGGGTCACGTCGCGGCCTTTCGCGCCGCGGCCCGCTTCGACATCACTGCCGAACTGCGACCGCACAATCTGTTGGCCATCGTCGTGGAGCTGCCGCCCGACGCCCAGCCCCCCGCCGGCCCCCACGACCTGTTGGGCGAAGTGCGCTTGGAGATCGGTCATTCGCGGCCCGAGCTGGGCACGACCGAATTTGACCCGCGGTGAAGGTCTGTCGCCGAATGTCTTTTCCCTCGCCCGCAATGCGGGAGAGGGACGCTTGCCTTTGGGCAAGCAGGGTGAGGGTCTTTGCGGCCCGATGGCCTTGAACGCACTTGCGATTCCCACCCTCACCCGGCTTGCTCGCGCAAGCCACCGCTCTCCCGCCTTGCGGGCGAGGGTAACGGCACCGGCAATTGGCGTCGCGCGTGGCGGCTTGTTAAAATCGCCGCCGAGGCTCCTGGTTCTGACGCCCCCCTGCCCTGCCCCTTTGAGGTTTGCATGTCCCGCCGCGCTGTCTCGCTGTTTGTATTATGTCTCTGTCTGGCGACGTTGCCGCTCTCGGCAGCCGATCCAGCCGTCCCCAACACGCTCTCGCCCGAGGAAGTCAACGACGGCTGGATCCTGTTGTTCGACGGCGAGACCGACTTTGGCTGGCAGGCCGGCAGCAAGGCCAACTGGCGCGTGGCCGACGGTGTGATCTCGGTCAGCGATGGCGAGAAGGGCCTGCTGGCCACGACCAGCGAGTTTGCCGACTACGAGCTGAAGGTCGACTTTCGCGCGCCGGCCGAGACCAACAGCGGCGTGTTCCTGCGCACACCCGTCGTGCCCACCGATCCCGCGAAGGACTGCTACGAGCTGAACATCGCCACCGAGAAGGTCAGCCCTTTTCCCACCGGCAGCTTCGTCGGCCGGAAGAAGTCGACCGGCGCGTTTGATACCTCGACATGGCGCACCTTCACCGTGCGGGCCGAGCGCGGGCATTTCACCGTCGCCGTCGATGGCAGTGAGGTGCTCGACTACACCGATCCCCAGCCGATCGGGCGCGGGAGGATCGGCTTGCAGTTCAACTCGGGCAAGGTCGAATTTCGCAACGTGAAGCTCAAACCGCTGGGACTGGAGGATATCTTGAACGGCCGCGACCTCACCGGCTGGCGAGTATTTCCGGACAAGCCCAGCAAGTTCTCGGTCACGCCCGAAGGAGCGATCCGCGTGCAGAACGGACCCGGCCAATTGGAGAGCGAGCGGCAGGCCGCCGACTTTGTCTTGCAGTTGGAGATCTATTCGGGGGGCAAGAATCTGAACTCGGGCATCTTCTTTCGCAGCATCCCCGGCGAGCATTGGCAGGGCTACGAGAGTCAGGTGCAAAACGGTTTTCTGAGCGGCGACCGCACCAAGCCGATCGATTGCGGCACGGGCGGATTTTATCGCCGGCAAAATGCCCGCAAGGTCGTTTCGAACGACTTCGAGTGGTTCAAAAAGACTCTGGTAGTCAGCGGCGACCACATGGCCACTTGGATCAACGGCTATCAGGTGAGTGACTGGACCGATACGCGACCCCCCCACGAGAATCCGCGACAGGGTCTGCGACGGCAGGCCGGCACGTTTTCGATCCAAGGTCACGACCGCACGACCGACCTATCGTTTCGCAAGCTGCGTCTGGCGGAGATGCCCGACAGATAGCACCAGATTTATTTTGACAACGGCCGTGACCGAGCGTTATGCTCAATCGCGAGCGGCGCCACCGGCAGGCAAAGCGTTTCCCATCGACAGGCATTTACTTAGGCGGCCTATTCTTGGCCGCGGCCGGGGCGCGAGCTATCCTTTTCCAGGCTAAAAGGGAGCAGCGGTCATGAACCTAGGTGAAATACTCCACGCCAAGGGGCACGCGGTCCACACCATCACGCCTGACGTGACGCTGGACGACGTCGTGCAGATTCTGGTCAAGCACAACTGCGGCTCGCTGGTCGTCTGCGAATCGAGCGCTCGCGCGCAAGCCGGAGATGCGGTCGGCCGCATGGTCGGCATCATCACCGAGCGAGATATCCTGAAAGCGTGCGCCGCCAATCGCGGTACGCTGGCCAATCTGCGCGTCGGCGACGTGATGACCCAGGACGTCACGATCGGTTCGCCCTGCGATTCCGTCGAGCAGACCATGGGCCTGATGACCGACATGCGCATTCGCCATCTGCCGGTCGTCGAAGACGGGCAACTGGTCGGCCTGATCTCGATCGGCGACGTCGTGAAGATGCAGCACGACCGCCTGACGATGGAAAACCACTACCTAAAGAGCTACCTGCACGGGTAGGCTTAGCTTCAGCGTTGGACTACCGGCCGGCGACGGGTTGGCCTACCGGCCGGCGACGGCGTGGCGAAACTCTTTCGGTAGCGGGAAGTAGACCTCTTCGTCGCGGATCGAGCGTGACTCGACCGTAGCGCCGAAACGCTCACGCAAGAACTGCACGCACTGATCGACCACGGTCTCGGGCGCGCTGGCGCCGGCCGTGATCAGCACGGTGTCGCTAGGCTGAAACCAGCCGGGGTCGATGTCGGCCGAACCGTCGATCAGGTGCGCTTTCACCTTCCACTCGCGGGCCAGTTCGGCCAGCCGTTGGCTGTTGGAGCTGTTCTGGCTGCCCAGCACCAGCACGATGTTGGCTTCTTGCGCCAACACGCGCACGGCCTCTTGGCGGTTCTGCGTGGCGTAGCAGATGTCTTCCTTCGGCGGACCGATGATGTGCGGAAAGCGGCTCTTTAACCGGGCAATGATCCGGTTGGCATCGTCCACCGAAAGCGTGGTCTGCGTCAGGTAAGCCAGCTTCTTGGTTGTGAGCTCCAGGCGGTCGACGTCCTCGGGCGATTCGACCAGCACGATCGCCTCGGGCGCTTCGCCCATCGTGCCGATCACCTCGTCGTGACCTTCGTGGCCGATCAGCACGATCGTGTAACCGTCTTTGGCAAAGCGGATCGCTTCCAGATGCACCTTGATGACCAGCGGGCAGGTGGCGTCGATGGTCTTCAGCCGCCGCTGGGCTGAGACGCTGCGAATCTCCGGCGAGACGCCGTGAGCCGAATAGAGCAGTGTGGCCCCCTCGGGCACCTCGGTGAGGTGCTCGACGAACACGGCGCCCTCAGCCCGAAAGCGTTCGACGACGTGCTTGTTGTGCACGATCTCGTGATAGACGTAGATCGGGGTGCCGAAGTGGCGGATGGCCAGCTCCAGCGTCTCGATCGCCATGTTCACGCCGGCGCAAAAGCCGCGTGGGCTGGCCAGGATGATCTTCATGGAGTGTCTCGTACCGAGTGCTGGCAGGTCGCGCGAGGTCTTGGCAAAGTTCCCGACTTTGCAAGCCACGGCATGATTCATCATAATGCGCGAGCCGGCGATTGGGTAGCCGAACCGCCCTTTTCGTCGCGCGCAATGCGAGCGTTCGCGTGCGCGTTTTTCCCGCCCCGCGCCGTGCTGTCATGCCCCAGCTCTCTGATGTCGACGACCTGGCCGCTTCGCCCCACGGCGAGCGCGGCTGCGCGCTCTCGACCACCGAGGCCGTGGATTGGTGCCGCCGGCTGACCAGGTCGCACTACGAAAACTTCACGGTCACTACCTGGCTATTGCCCCAAGGGCTCGCGCCCCACTTTTACGCGATCTATGCCTGGTGTCGCACGGCCGACGATCTGGCCGACGAGCAGCCCGACCCGCAAGGCAACCTGGCGCGTCTGGACGATTGGCAGCGCCAGCTCGATGCGTGCTACGACGGCCGCGCCGACAAAGCCCGGGCCGAGCATCCGATCTACGTGGCGCTGCGGCCCACGATTCGCGAGTTCCAGATACCGGCCGATCCATTCGTGCGGCTGCTGACGGCGTTTCGCCAGGACCAGACCGTGCGCCGATATGCCACGCCCGACGACGTGCTGGCCTATTGCCGCAACTCGGCCAACCCGGTGGGCGAGTTGGTGCTGTACCTCGGCCGCGCTCACGACCCCGCGCGCGTCGCGCTTTCCGACGCGACCTGCACCGGACTGCAACTGGCCAACTTCTGTCAGGACGTCGCCCGCGACTGGGCACTGGGTCGTGTGTACCTGCCACAGTCGACGCTGGACCGCGCGGGCTATCGCGAAGAGATGTTCGCCCACGGCGAGTTCAACGACGCGTTTCGCCAGATATTGCGCGAAGAGGTCGACCGGGCCGACCGTTATCTGACCGAAGGTGACAAACTGGTCGACCTGCTGGGCGACGAGCTGCGGTTGGACGTGGCGCTGTTTGGCGCCGGAGGTCGCGCGATCTTGCAGGCCATTCGCGATGCCGACTACAACGTCTGGGCGAGCCGCCCGACGCTCTCGCGCCGCGCGAAGCTGAGCCTGGTCGCGCGGCAATGGTGGCGCACCCGCTGGCGGTCACGCCCGGAGACTGCGCGATGAACGACCAGGTCGCCGTTAGCTATGCCCACTGCAATGCACTTGCCCGCCGCTCGGCGTCGAGCTTTTACTATTCGTTCCTGCTGCTGTCTAAGCCCCGCCGCCGCGCGATGTGCGCGCTCTACGCGTTTCTGCGGCACACCGACGACCTGGCCGATGGCGACGCGCCGATTGAGGCGAGGCGCGAGGCATTGGCCCGCTGGCGCGGTTCGCTGCTGGCGGCGATGGACGGCCGGTACGATGACCCGCTGTGGCCCGCGCTGGCCGACACCGTGTCCGACTACGCAATCCCGCTGGAGCGATTGACGGCGGCGATCGACGGCGCGGAGATGGATCTGACGCGCACCAGCTATCAGACGGCGGCCGAGCTAGAGACCTATTGCGACCTGGTCGCGTCGCAGGTCGGCCTGGCCTGTTTGCGCATCTGGGGTTGCACGGTGCCGGCGGCTGAAGCGCCGGCCCGGTTGTGCGGCATCGCCTTTCAATGGACCAACATCCTCCGCGACCTGGGCGAAGATGCGGCGCGCGGGCGAGTTTATCTGCCTCAAGAAGACCTCGACCGGTTTGGATACACGGCGGCCGACCTGCGTGCCGGCGTGCGCGACGAGCGATTTCGCGGCCTGATGCAACATGAGATCGCGCGGAACGAGAGGTACTATGACGAGGGCGCTGAGCTCGTTCGCTGGCTCGACCCCGAGGGACGTCGGGTGTTCGGCAGCATGCGGGCTGTCTATCGGGCCTTGCTGGCCGAGATCAAGCGCCGTGACGGCGACGTGCTGTCGGCCCGGGTTCGCCTGAGCAAATGGCGAAAGATGCGAATCGCGACCCGCTGGTTGCTGTTCGGATCGTCGTCGGCGCCGGTTGCCGGGGCCCCGGCGCCATGAGCGTGGCCGATCGAGACGGCGGCGCCCGCGTGGTCGTCGTTGGCGGAGGCCTGGCAGGCATGGCGGCCGCGGTCGCGCTTTCTCAATCGGGTTGCCGGGTGCAACTCATCGAAGCGCGGCGTGCCTTGGGTGGCCGCGCGACGTCGTTTCGCGATCCGGCCACTGGCGAGCTGGTCGACCATTGTCAGCACGTCGGCATGGGCTGCTGCACCAACCTGATCGACTTTTGCCGCCGTACGGAAATCGACGACCTGTTTCGCCGCGACCGCACGTTGTTGTTTATCGGACCTGGTGGCGAGCGGTGCCGCTTTGGCGCGACGTCGGGGTTGCCAGCTCCCCTGCACCTGGCGAGCAGTTTTTGGGGGCTCAAGTACCTGTCGGCGCGCGACCGGCTGGCGATCATGCACGCCGTGTGGCGGTTGGCGCGGCTGAAGAACGATGAGACGGCCGAAGGTCGCACGATCGGCGCGTGGCTCGTCGAGCAGGGACAGTCGCCCGCGGCAATTGAGCAGTTTTGGAGCGTCGTGCTGGTCAGCGCGCTCGGCGAGCAGTTGGATCGGGCATCGCTGGCTGCAGCACGCAAGGTAATCGTCGATGGCTTTCTGGTTGCCCGCGCGGCCTACGAGGTCGACATTCCGCAGGCGCCGTTGGGCACGGTGTACGACCAACGTGTGGCCGGCTGGTTTGCCAAGCATGGCGTTGAACTGCGATTGGGCACGGCGGCGCGGCGGGTCACTTGCGGCGATGCGCCCCAGGTCGAGCTGGCCGATGGCGAAATACTACGCGGCGATTTCGTGATCCTGGCGCTCCCGTGGCATCGGATCGCTGAGGTCGTGGCCCCCGGCCAGGCGGCGCGGCTGCCATGGCTGGCCGGTCTGGCGGCCATCGAATCCGCGCCGATCACCGGCGTGCACCTGTGGTTTGACCGCGAGATCACGCCGCTGGCCCACGCCGTGCTGGTGGGTCGTTTGAGCCAATGGATGTTTAACCGCGGCCGTCACGCCGCCGACAGCAGCGGCGTGCAAGGTCGCACGGGCCATTACTACCAGGTCGTGATCAGCGCCTCGCGCGACCTGGCGGGTCTGGACCGCGGCGCGATCGCCCGGCAGGTACACGGCGAGCTGGCAGCGATCTGGCCGGCGGCCGCGGAAGCAAAGCTGCTGCATTGGCGCGTGGTGACCGAGCACGCGGCCGTGTTCTCGGTGCGGCCCGGCATCGAGGCCCTGCGTCCGTCGCAGCAGACCGACGTCGACGGCCTGCTGGTCGCGGGCGATTGGACAGCCACCGCCTGGCCGGCGACGATGGAAGGCGCGGTGCGCAGCGGATACCTGGCGGCCGAGGCGATCCTGGCTCGGCTCGGTCGTCCGCGACGATGGCTAGCGCCCGATCTCAAGCGCGAGTGGCTGGCGCGAATGTTGATTCGCTAGGAATTCGTTGTTGCGCCGAATCAGGCGGCTTCGCGTTTCAGCTTTCGTCGTTCGGCGCGCGACATCATGCGGTGCGACATCGGTCCCGTCGCGGCCGGTCGCGACGTCGCGCCGCTGTTGGCTGCGAGCTGGGGCCTTTGCACTGGTTCTTTTGGCGCGTCCAGGTCGGTGCGCGGGCGAGCCGGTGCGGCGTGCGCCGGGTCGATGCGCAATTCTGTTGCCGGCGCGTCGGCTTTCTTTTTCGTTTTCAGCTTGCGGCGTTTCGGCGCGGCCGATGTGACTGCCACCAGACCTTCGATCTCCAACGTCACGCGGCGGAGGTAAGTCGCCAGCGTGGCAGCGAACATGACGTAGCCGGCCAGCCAGATGCCTCGCCAGATCAGGACCGCCTCGACGTTTTCCACGGTCAACCAGGGGCCTACCTGTGCCACGAGTGAGGCGGTGAACATTGTACCGGCGATCAACAGCAAAAACACGGCCCAGCGCGAACGCCAGATTTCGCAGGTCAGGCGCACGACAGCCAACGTCGCCAGCGTGCCCAGCGTGATGCGGGCCACCAGAGTCTCGCCGGCTCCGGTCCAGGCCGCGAGGCTGAACCAAAGCAGGTCGACCAGATGGGCGGCGCTGGTCGTCTCAAACAGGGCCGCCAGTAGGCAGCCGAAGGTGGTCCACAGCCAGACGCGATAGCGGCCGTGGTAGTCGTCTACCCTGTGCCGTCGCAGCGAGAACACCGCTAAGGCCAGCGCGGCCGAGCAGGTCAACAGCACTGCCGCCAAGGGATGGCTGAGATTGTCCGCCGCGGCCAGGTCGACGAGTTCCAGGGTGCCTCTCGCTGCCCCCTCCAGCTGCTGTAGCCAAACGTGGGCCCCGGCCAAGGCGGCGACCGCCGAGAGACCCACGAGGGTCAGCGCGACCAGCGTGCCGGGCCGCTGAGGAAACAGGTTTCGCAGTGGTCGGGCCAGCGCCGCGCGGGCGGCCGACTGATAGGCCCGCTTGTCCGGACCCACCTGCGCGGCGCGCTCCCTGGGCTCCGCCGTTTCGGCCGAGTCGTCCTGATCGTCGGCCAGCGAGTCATCCGCCAGCCATCGTCGACGTCGATCGTTTCGCAAGGGAATCAGCTCGCGGGTCGTAGGGTAGCAAATCGGGGGGAGGCTGGGCCGGCGGCCGCCGTCGCGGTGCAATGGCGTGCGACCACGCCGCGGCGCTGGCGCGGATTGTGCGCGAGCAAGCGGCTATCCCAACTGTATCGGAGTCGGCATTCTGCCCCTGACGAATCCAACGCCGTGCTCTCAGCCGTCGAGTCCTGCCAGACGGGCGTGCGCATGGTTCGGCTCGGGCAAGATGGCGAAGCTAAACGCCCGGTCGGCCATTCGCCGCGACCCCCGCTCCCGTAGGTCGACTCCTGCCGTTCCCATAGGTCAGGCACCCCGTACCTGACAATTGCGCGACCTCGCAGTTCCATGTCAGACACGGGGTGCCTGACCTATCGCGCTATGTCACCACGGGCTCGCAAAGCGCTCCTCGACGATGTGCCCTTACAACCCGTTCAACCGTCAACGATTCGGCAATGCCGAGACTCGCCCTGAGCGGTTTTGACACCCCCCGCAACCTGACCTAAGTTTGCGATGCGTAGCATCATGGGTTGGCCGACTCTGCCACTGAGCGCCGCCGGTTCGCCGCTGCCGCAGCAGTCCCCACGCTTGGGTTGCCGCTCGAGGACTCGATACGAACATGGCGCACGACTCGCAGACCTACCTGGAAATTGCCCCCACTGATTCGGTGGGCAATTCCGCGGTGCCCGTCGCGCAATCGCTGGTGCCTGTCGAGCAATCGGTGGTGCAACTCGATCAGATGCTGCGCGACATCACCGCCGCGTCGCCGGCGCCCGAGGCTGCCAGGACGGCTTATGAGAATCATCTGGCGGCCGTGCGGCTGGGTATCGCCGCGGGTCTGTTTCACGCGATCCGACACAAGCACGCTCCGACCGCGGCCCACTCGTTGCGCGTGGCGCTCGGCTGCTCGTCCTGGGCATTTGCCATGGGGCTCAAGGCCGAGGAGCGCGACGAGCTGGAAGTGGCGGCGCTGCTGCATGACATCGGCAAGATCGGCGTGCCCGACCGGGTGCTGTTTAAGCCCGGCGCCCTGGGGCGCGACGAGGTGCGGCTGGTCGACCAGTACCGTCGCTCGGGCATCCAGATCGTGGCCGGCTGTTGCGACCGACCCGGCATCCTCGACGCCATCCGTTACTCAGGGGGCTGGTACAACGGCACGCGCAGCGAATATGCGCTGTCGGGCAGCGACATCCCGCTGGGCGCGCGGATGCTGTCGATCGTCGACGCCTTCGACTCGATGACGTCCGACCAAGTCTTCCGCCGTGCGATGTCACGAGAGCGGGCCCTGCACGAGCTGTTTCGTCACGCGGGCGTGCAGTTCGATCCGGAGTTGGTGCGGGCATATGCCGATTTGCAAGTCACGGTCCAGTTGAATCGGCGAATCCTCGGCCATTGGTTGGAATCGCTGGACGCCGGCCAGGCCAATCGCTTCTGGCAAGGGGTCGCGGCGGGCCAGCAGGCCGGCGGCGCCGCCGCTCCCTCGCGCGACGAGGTGTTTCAGCGCAAACTTCTGGAGAGCATGCACGACGCCGTGATCTTCGTTAACAACAGCATGCAGATCATCCTCTGGAACCGGGCCGCCGAGCGACTGACCGGCATCGCAGCCGCCAGCGTGATCGACCGCACCTGGTCGCCGACGCTGATCGGAATGCGCGACGAAGGCCTCGGCGGCTGGTCTCGCTTCGAATGCCCCGCGGCTTACGCAATGACCAGCGGCGTGCAATCCATCCGCCGCCTCCTGGTCGCCAATCGAAACAACAAGCCGATAGCGGTCGACGTGCACACCGTGCCGGTGGCTGGTTCTGACGGGCAGACGCACGGCGCCGCGATGCTACTGCACGACGCGTCGGGCGAGGCCTCGCTCGAAGAGCGCTGCCTGTCATTGCAAGAGACCGCTTCGAAGGATCCCTTAACCGAAGTGGCCAATCGGGCCGAGTTTGAGCGATCCCACAAGCTGTTCGTCAACGAGCACCTGGAACGGGGCGTCCCGTGCAGCACGATCATCTGCGACGTCGACCGCTTCAAATCGATCAACGATACCTACGGCCACCAGGCCGGCGACGAGGTGTTGCGCAGCTTTGGCCAACTATTGAAGCGCGAATGCCGCCCGGGCGACCTGGTGGCCCGGTACGGCGGCGAAGAGTTCGTCGTGCTCTGCTCGAACTGCACAAACGCGGCTGCGGCGCGTCGCGCCGAGGAGCTGCGCAAAATGATTGCACAGCAACCGCAGGCGGCGCTCGGCGGCAAGGAGATCACGGTCAGCTTTGGCGTGACCGAGATCCAACCCGGCGACACGCCCGAGTCCATGCTCCGCCGCGCCGACCGCGCACTGTTAGAAGCCAAGCGGCTGGGCCGCAACATGGTGATGCAATTGGGCAACGGGCTGCCGTCGGAGGCCACCGACGAACCGAAGGTGCAGCATGCTCCCGGCGGAGAGTTGTTCGTCGAGCGATTGCTGGTCTCGGCCGTCCCCTTAAATATCGCGATTGAGAAGCTGCGCGGGTTTGTGCTGGACCACGACGCCGAGATCCTGGCGATCAACGCCGATCGCATCGACCTGCAGATCCAGACCTGCACCCAGGAGCTGGCACGCCGACGATCCGATCAGCCCTTGGCGTTTCTGGTGGAATTGACCTTCTCAGAACGGCACGTGCCGACCACCAGCGTCGATGGCCGGGCGACCGGCGAAGTGGCGCGGACGCAGATCAAGGTCAGCATCCGGCTGAAACGGGCTCGCGACCGCAACGTGGCCGATGTGGCCGATCAGGCTAGCGCCATTCTGGCCGGCATTCGCTCCTACCTAATGGCCAGCAACGCAACCCATACGGCGGATGGCGGCCGCTCGCGCCGCACCGTCAATTTGTTGGCTCCCTGGTTGGATTTGCGCCGCTAGTCGCCGCGCGCCGCCAATTGTCTCTGGCTGCCCAAAGTGGTATGCTGCGCGGCAGTTGAGACCAATCCGCACACGCCGTGCCGGATACGCTCTCCACGTAGTCCGCGACTCATTGATCGAACAGCGGCGCGGGACAGCGGCCGGCGGCTTCGAGTAACTTTGCTCCAGGAGGAAGAGACGTCATGCCTTATCAAGTACCCCCGCTGACCTATGCGTTCAATGCGCTCGAGCCACACATCGACGCGCGGACCATGGAAATTCATCACGACAAGCACCACGCCGCCTACGTCACCAATCTGAACAAGGCAGTCGAGGGCACGCCGTTCGACAATCAGCCGATCGAGCAAGTGCTGCGCGACATTGAGAAGGTGCCCGAGAACATTCGCACTGCGGTGCGCAACCACGGCGGCGGGCATGCCAACCATTCGCTGTTCTGGGTCACGATCGGACCGGGCCAGGGTGGCGAGCCGACCGGCAAGCTGGCCGAGGCGATTAAGACGCAGCTCGGCGGCTTCGACGCTTTCAAGCAGGCCTTTACCACTGCGGCGACCGGCCGGTTCGGCAGCGGTTGGGCGTGGCTTTCGGTGGACAAGAACAAGAAGCTCGTGGTCGAGAGCACCGCCAACCAGGACAGCCCGCTGATGCACGGCAACACGCCGCTGTTGGGCATCGACGTCTGGGAGCATGCGTACTACCTGCTTTACCAGAATCGCCGGCCCGACTACATCACCGCGTTTTACAACGTCATCGATTGGCCGGCCGTGGCCAAGCGGTATGAAGCGGCGATCGCTTAGAGAACCTGCGACCTGAGGACGTAGCGACCCTGACGCTTTGTTGAGAACTTGACGCCGCGCGGAAGCAGCTAGCAGGCATCCGCGCGGCGTTTCTCATGCGCCACATCGCACGGCCGGGGGGCGATATTGCCGTTGACCCCCGAGCGACCTCTTCTATAATCCCCGCCCTGCGTGGCCCTTTCGGCACGCCAAGTCAGATCGAATCGTCTAATCCAATCGGATCCTCAGGGAAGAGGACGCCGCTGGCTCGACAGGGAATGTCGAAGCGACCGGCTGCCCCCTTCTCGCTCCCATCACAGAAGGGCGCGTGACCCATGCCAGCCGCATTGGCCCGAACCGCGATTCTTGCCATGGTGCTCCTGGTGCTTTCTGGTTGCCGTAGCGGCGCCGGCGGCTCCGGCCGGAGCTGGGGTTTCGGTCGCAAGAACGCGGCGCAATCGGCCGACGCTGCCGCAATGTCCGCCCCGCAGCTCCCTTCGACGGGAGCGACCCCCGGTGTGACGCCGCCCAACGCCTACGATGCCAGCGCAGCGCCCGGTGGATACTATGACCAAGGCACGGGCCCTGGCTTTCAAGGCGCGCAACAAGGCGCGCCAGCCACCAATGCCGGCGGTTACGTCGCCGCCGGCGCTGCGGCGCCCGCCGCTTATGGCGCACCGCCCGATGGGTATCCGGCCGGCAATTCCGCCACCGCGGGTTACACCGCTGCTGCCGTCGCGCCGCAAGCAGGTCCCTATAGCGAGGCTTATCCTCAGGCCGCTCCCGAACACGCGGCAGGGGCCGGCGCTGCTCCGCCCGCCTATCCGTCGACCGCGGTCAATCCGCCGGGCGCCCCGCAGTCTTATCCCTCGACGCAAATGGTGCCTGGCGCGCCGCAGGTCGATCATTATGGCGGCGCCAATCCGGCCGCCGATCCCAACGCCGCCCAGTATCAAACCGCCGACAACCGCAACGCGGCGAGCTACGGCGCCGCGCCGCAGGCCGAACAGGCCGCGGCCGACCGTTACTCTGCCGCCAACCAAGGCGCGCCCGACCCGCAGTCTGCCGTCGATGGGGGCGCCGCCGCTGAGCGCTATCAGCCAGGCGCTACGAACTACCAGCCGGGTAACACCGGCTACTCGCCGCCAGGCGTCGCGCCCTATCAACCAGTGGCCGAGCCGAACGTGGTCTCGACGCCGCGCCGCAATCCGTACTACCGACCGGGCACCACCAGCGACTACCTGCCCAGCAGCAACGCCCAGTCCCAACCGGCCGCCGGCGGCAATCAGGCCAATCCCTCTTGGCCTGCGGGATACTAGGCGCGCGATCACGACGGCGACTTAGCAGCTCTTACGCCAGCACTTCGCGGATCACGCGGCCGTGCACGAACGTCAGCCTTTGCTCGCTGCCGTTGTGCGTGTAGCTCAGGCGGTGATGGTCGAGCCCCAACAGGTGCAGCACCGTCGCATAGAGCTCATAGACGCTCGTGGGATTCTCCACGGCCTGATAACCGAACTCGTCGGTGGCGCCGTAGCTGGTCGCCCGCTTGACGCCGGCGCCGGCCATCCAGACCGTGAAGCCTTTGGGGTTATGGTCGCGGCCGTTCGCCCCGGCCTGAAACGTGGGCATGCGGCCAAACTCGGTGGTCCACAGCACCAAGGTATCGTCGAGCAAACCGCGGGTCTTGAGGTCCTTGAGCAGCGCGGCGGCAGGTTGATCCAGGATCGGCGCATGAACGTCGTACTGGCTCTTGAGCGACTTGTGACCGTCCCAATTGCCGACGCCTTCGCCCATCGCGTAGGCGCCATTGAAGACTTGCACGAATCGCACTCCCCGCTCCAATAGCCTCCGCGCGAGCAGGCAGTTGCGGGCAAAACCGGCTTTGACCTTGTTCGGGTCGTCGGTGCCATAGGCCGAGTGCGTGGCGGCCGTCTCGGTTGCCAGGTTGCTCACCTCAGGCGCGCTGAGTTGCAACCGCGCGGCGAGCTCATAGCTGGCGATCCGCGCCGCCAGCTCGCTGTCCTGCGGATTGCGGGCCAGGTGCTTGTCGTTGAGCAGCTTTAAAAAGTCGCGCGTCGAGCGTTCGGCAGCCGCCGTGATCTCGCGCGGCGTCAGCAGGTTGGCGATCGGCTGTTCGGAATTGAACGCCGTGCCTTGAAACACGGCTGGCAGGAAACCGCTCGACCAATTGTTCGGTCCGACCTGCGGCACGCCGCGCGGATCGGGGATCGCGACAAAGGCCGGCAAGTTGTCGCACTCGCTCCCCAGCGCGTACGAGACCCACGCCCCGGCGCTCGGATAGCCCTCGACCGCGAAGCCGGTGCTCATGTGGTTCTCGCCCGGCCCGTGCGTGTTGGTCTTCGAGGTCATCGAGTGGATGAAGCACATCTCGTCGGCCAGCTCGGCCAGGTTGGGCAGCAGGTCCGAGACATACTTGCCGCTTTGCCCGCGCGGCTTGAACTGCCAGGGGCTCTGGATCAGATTGCCGCTTTTGCCCTGAAAGGTCACCAGCTTGTCGCTGCCCGGCATCGGCGTGTTGTGCCGCTTGATGAGCTCAGGCTTATAGTCCCAGGTGTCCAAGTGGCTGCATGCGCCGGAACAGAAAATGACCAGCACGCGCTTGGCCTTGGCCGGAAAGTGCGCATCGCGAGGGGCCAACGGCGCCTCGGGACGAATCGCGGGCCGTAGCGGCGTCGATTCGTCGGCCAGCAGCCGATTGCTGCTTAAGAAACCGTCTCCGGTCAACAAGCTGGCCAACGCCACGCCCGATAGACCCTCGCCGGCACGCGTCAAAAACCGGCGACGGTCCAGCAGGCGGCGACCCGTGTCAGAAAGGAGGTGTTCTTGGGACATTGTTGTTCTCGGCAGCCTTCTCGACGGTGTTGCGGCGTTAGCTGCTAGTTGAGGTACAAGAATTCGTTGGCGTTCAGCATTGCGCGGCAGAATATCGTCAGACCTTGCTGGGCCACCAGCGCTACGGCGGCGGCCAACTCGTCGTCGTCGGGCGCGCGGCCGAAGGCTAGCCAGAAGGCACGCTTCGTTTGCGCGGCCGGGTCGTCGCCGGCCTCGCGCTGCAGTCGAGCCGCGAGCAATCCGGCCTGTTGCACTACGAACGGTCCGTTCAACAGATTGAGCGCTTGCAGGGCGGTGGTCGAGACGTTGCGCCTGGGTACCGCCTGGCTGGAGTCGGGGCAGTCAAAAGCGCCAAAGGTCGCGTCCTGCCGCAACCGCGGCTTGTCCTGGTAGACCATACGCCGCCATTCGGCCTGGCCAAATTCGCGCTTCGGCGTGTAGACCTTCACGTAGTTCGTGTTGGGTTCAAAAACATCGTAACCGGGCCCGCCCATGCGCAGGTCCAGCACGCCGGAGGTCCAAAGCATGCAATCGCGAATGGCCTCGGCTTCCAAACGTCGGGGCGCGAACCGCCACAGTAGTTGATTGCCCGCGTCGACGGCAGCCGCGTCGGACCGATGGCCGCTCGACTGCCGATAGACGCTGGACAACATGATCGCCCGATGCACCGGCTTCAGCCGCCAACCGTTTGCCATCAACTCGCGCGCCAGCCAATCCAACAGTTCGGGGTGCGAAGGTCGGCCGCCGCCCCAGCCCAGGTCGCTGGGCGTGCGGACCAGCCCCTGACCAAAATGATGATGCCAGATGCGATTCACAATCACTCGCGCGGTGAGCGGATTGTCCGCGCTGGCGATCCACTTCGCCAATGCCAAGCGCCGCTCGGCCTCGGGCGCGTCGGCCGATAGGCTCAGCGCCGCACCGACGGACTCGACGCCCCCCGGTGCGATCGAATCGCGCTTCTGCAGCGGCTCACCGCGATAGAGCACGTGGGTCGCCTCGGGTTGCTGGAACGTACCGCCGTAAATCTTGGGCGCCGCCAAAGCGTCGAGCTGTTGCCGCAAAGAGTCGGCCTGGCGACGAAGCTCGCTCAGCTCGGCGATGACCTCCGCGGGCAGACCCTCGGTTGCAAACGCCTCGCCTGAGTCACTTTCGACCGTGGCTGGACGGCGGTCTTCGCCGTTGGCCACGGTCTGCCAGGACGCTCCGTCGGCGCTACAGTCAATGCGGTACGCGGTGGGCAGGCGGTCTTTGAACTTGCCCTCGCGGTCGCGGGCCCAAATTACCCGATCGACCTTGGCGGTTTGTGGCAGCTCGACCAGCACCCAGCCTGCGCCCGGCTCGGCCGAGATCCAACTGTGCGCGTTGCCGTGACGGCCGTCGTTGACGTGTTGGAGCTTGTGCAGACTGTTTGCGCCGTCGGCGTATACGCTCGAGGCGGTCGCCCTCGTTCCGGCGGAGGCGAGCGCCACGTTTACCTCCGGCGCGTCGGCGGCATAGACCTCCAACTCGTCGAGGCACGGTTCCAGATTGTTGGTGCCCAGCACGGTGAAGCGGACGAACCGCGCCGACAGGGGCGCGAACCGGTCCACGTTAAGCGCCGTTCGCACGGGGCCGCGTGGCGGATCGCCCTGCGGACGAGCAAGCTGTGCGAGCGGTTGACCCCGCATCCAGAGTTGTTCCGCCTGACGTTTCGCGACGTCGTACTGTTCTTGCACTCGCCGCCGCTGTTGCTCGCGCCGCTCGCTGTCGGGCGTGCGCAGCTCGCGCTCGGCGTGTTGCACGCCGGCGAAAATGGCCTGCAAATGGTAATAGTCGCGCTGCGAGATGGGGTCGAACTTGTGATCGTGACACTTCGCGCAACCGACCGAAAGTCCCAGGAAGGCGCCGCTGGTGGTCGTGATCATGTCGTCCAGGTCGTTCATCCGCTGCTGTGCGGTCAGCTCGACGTCGGGACTGCTCACGGCATCGTGCGCGCCGCCAACCAGAAAGCCGGTTGCAGCATCCGCGCCTTGCTGATCACCGGCCAATTGCGCCGTGATGAACTGCCGATAGTCCAGGTCCTCGTTAAAGGCCTCGATGACCCAATCGCGATACGGCCAGGCGTTGGTGCGGGCCGTGTTGGTCTCGTAGCCGTTACTCTCGCCGAATCGCACCACGTCCAGCCAATGGCGCGCCCAGCGCTCGCCATAGCGGGGCGAAGCCAATAGCTGATCGATCAGCCTCTCGTAGGAGTCGGGCGAGGTATCGGCAACAAAACGCTCGATCTCTTCCGGCGCGGGGGGCAGACCGACCAGGTCCAAGGTCGCGCGACGGATGAGCGTCGCTCGGTCGGCCTCTGCTGAGAGTGACAGCCCGGACTTTTCCAGCCGCGCGGCGACCAGGGCGTCAATCGGCGTGCGGATGCTTGCGGCGTCGGCGATTGGCGGGATCGTCACACGCTGCGGGGGCACGAGTGACCACCAGTCGCGGCCGGCGCGGACGTCGGTCGTGAATTCAAACGGGCTCAAGACGCGCGCCTCGGGCCAGGCCGCGCCGCCGGCGACCCAGGCCTCCAGGGCCGCGACCTCCTCGGGCTTAGTGGGAGTGCCCTTGCCCTCGGGCGGCATCTCACCGGCGCGAATTCGCACCAGTAGGTTACTCTTGGCCGGATCGCCCGAGATGATCGCGGGCTCACCGCTCTCGCCCCCTTTGCGGGCCGTTTCGGCACGGCTTAAATCTAGTCCGCCGGCCGGGTCGCTGGCGTTGTGGCAACCGGTGCAACGTCGGACCAGGGTTGGCGCGATCTGCCGCTCGAAATCGACCGGGTCGGCACTTACCGCGGCCGGCGCGGCGGCGAGCAGAATCAGCAAAACGAGAATCGGCCGCATTGATCGCCGCCCCGACAGGTTCCGTAACTCCACGTGACGCACAAGGTACGATAGACTGCCCGTAAACAGGCTGTCAACTTGAGGGTCTAAGCAGCAACGACTCCGCCAGCGGCACACGCACTTTCAGCCTGCGATTCGGTCGCTCGAATGCCAGGAACCACGAACCTCGATGAATACCATTGTCACCGGAGCGGCCAGCGGCATCGGCTGCCAGGTCGTCACGCAGTTGGCCCAGGCAGGACACACGGTGCTTGCCGCGGATCTCGATTCGCAAGCGTTAGCCGCCACCGCGACTGCCAACGCCTGGTCGGCCTCAGTGACCCAGGTCCAACACGACGTCCGCGACGCCGAGAGTTGGCGGCGCTTGTTCGAGCTGCAGGCGGCGCGCTGCGGAGCGTTGGACGCGATGGTCAACGTGGCCGGTGTGCTGCGGGTGGAGAGCGTCGGCGAACTCAAGCCGGAGAGTGTGGCCCTGCAACTCGATGTGAACACCAAAGGGGTTATCCTGGGCACGCAGTTTGCCGCGGCCGTGATGAAGCCGCTGGGTCGTGGCCGGATCGTCAACATCGCCTCGCTGGCGGCGCTGGCGCCGATACCGGGCATCTCGGTCTACTCGGCCAGCAAGTTTGCCGTCCGCGGCTTCTCACTAGCGGCGGCGCAGGAGTTGGCGCCCTTCGGCGTACACGTGTCGGTTGTCTGCCCCGACGCGGTGGCCACGCCGATGGTAGATTATCAACTCGACCACGCCGGCGCGGCGCTGACGTTCTCTGGTCCGCGCATCCTCACGGCCGAGGAGGTCGCCCGAGCCGTGGTGGGACTGCTCCAGGGTCCACCCCGAGTCGAACTCGTCATCCCCTGGAGCCGCGGCGTGCTGGCCAAGATCAGCACGCTGCTGCCAGGTCCGCTGCGGCGCTGGGTCACGCAGCAGTTGACCCGCAAGGGTTTGGCCCGGCAGGCCAGCATCCGAGCACTACGCGACTAGTTCTTTGTGGGCATCTGCGCGTCGACCCTCTTGCGCCAGGCTTGGAGCCGCACTGCCAACTCCTTCGCCTTCTCCGGCTCTCTGGCGGCCAGATCGTGGCCTTCGCTCAGGTCGTCACGCAAGTTGTAAAGCTCCTGGCGGCCGTCCTCGAAGTATTCGACCATTTTCCAGTCCCGGGCACGAATGGCGCCGGCGGGCGTGGTTGTCGGGTAGTAGTGCGGATAGTGAAAGTAAAGTGCGTCGCGGGGCAGCGACCCTTGAGGGTTGCGCAACAGCGGCGTCAAGCTTGCGCCGTCGAGGTCGGCCACCGCGCCCGCGTCGAGCTTCACTCCCGCCAGCTCGCAGATCGTGGGCGTCAGGTCCATCACGACCACCGGCTCGCGGCATTCACCGGGGGAGACACTCGGGGCGCGGACGACCAACGGCACTCGCACACCCCCTTCGTACATCGACCCCTTGCCCGATCGCAGCGGCGTGTTGTTGGTGCAGCGTAGATCGTCGAACTCGCCGACGTGTCCGCCGTTATCCGAGAGAAAGATCACGACGGTACGGTCAGCGAGTCCCTTCTCGTCGAGATGATTAAGAACCCGCCCGACGCTCTGGTCGAGGCTGTCGAGCATGGCTGCATACCTGGCATTCTGATGCCGCATCCCCGGCGCGAGCTTGGCTTGATATTTGGAGGTCAACTGAGGTTTTGCCTCGATCGGCGTGTGCACCGCGTGGTGCGCCAGGTACAAAAAGAAAGGCCGCTCACCCGCGGCGTCGATCACGCGCAGTGCCTCGTCGGTCAAGCGATCGGTCAGGTACTCGCCGGGCTTGCCCAATTCGAGGTGCGGCACGTAACGACACTCACCGCCGAATCGACCTGCACCGCGATACGGAAAAAAGTAGCTGAACGGCGCTCCCCAATGCGTGCCGCCGATATTGACGTCAAAACCTTGCGTCTCGGGATAGTGGTCGGCGCCGCCCAGGTGCCACTTGCCCACAATCGCCGTGAGGTAACCGGCCGCCTGTAATCGCTCGGCCAACGTGATCTCGCTGTGCGGCAGGTTTTCTTCGACCACCGGCGGTGCAAGGTTGCGATTGGCCACCGGTTTCTGTGCGGCCTCGCGCCAGATCGTGATGCGCAGCCGGGCATAGTGCTTGCCAGTCAGCAGGGCAGCTCGCGTCGGCGAGCAGACACTGGCGGCATAGGCATCGGTGAACCGCACCCCCTGTCGCGCTAGCCGGTCGAGGTGCGGCGTTTCGTGCAGGTCCCCGCCATAGCAACCCAGGTCGGCCCAGCCCAGGTCATCGGCCAGGATCAGCACGATGTTCGGCCTGGCGACTTCCTCGGCCGGCGCCTTCTCCAGCAGACTTGTCGCCGCAAACACCATGAGAATCGCAAGCAATATCAAACGCCGCATCGTCGCCAGCTCCGATTTATTGTGTTCAGCCCAAGCTCGGCAGCGTGTAGGGAGTCCGATAGCGCTTGGTCAATAGCGCGTTAGCCTCGTCGCAATCCACGAACTTCTCGGTCTGGGGATCGAACTGAACGCGACCGCGGGTAAGAATCGCGGCCTCGCCCAGGTGCACCAGCGCGCAACTGCGATGCGCCACCTCGGCATTGGCTCGGGTTGACGTCCGCTGGCGCACCGCGGTGAGAAAGTCGGCCATGTGCTCGGGGTAGCCTTTCTGCCCGCGCAGTTCGGGCCCTTCGGTCGGGCCCGGTTTGGCCTTCGGCCCCTGAAACACGCTGAACGCGCCGCGGCGCGAGAAGATCATGTACCCCTCGGTGCCGTAGAATACGTTGCCGTTGTCGAACCCGTGCATGCCGTAGGCCGTGAAGGGATAGTTCTCATAGATCAACAGCCGGCCGTCGGGATACTCGTAGGTCACGTTCATATTGTCCGGATACTCGCTGGCGTGGTCGCGCAGCATCATTCGCCCGCCGCGGGCCGTGATCTCCTTAGGCAGCGTGTCGATGCCCAGTCCCCAGGCCGCCATGTCCAGGTCGTGAATGCCATCGTCGCCGATCTCGCCGTTGCCATAGTCGCGGAACATCCGCCACGTGCCGTGGAAGCGAGAAGGGTTGAAGGCGTGCACCGGCGCGGGGCCCAGCCAGCGGTCGTAGTCGACGCCGGCCGGCGCAGTTCCGTCGGGCAATGGTTTGGCCTCGGAGCGAAGTTCGGCGGTCCAGGCCCGGGCGACCCGCACGTCGCCGATAATGCCTTCGCGCAACAGCCGGCCGGCTTTCTCGGTCACGGGGCTGGAGCGCATCTGGCTTCCCTGCTGCACTACGCGGTTGTATTTTTTGGCCGCCGCGATCACCAGCGGACCTTCGTCGTAAACGTGCGAGATCGGCTTTTCGATATACACGTCCTTGCCGGCCTGCATCAGCGCCACCGCGATTGGCGCGTGCCAGTGGTGTGGTGTCGCAATGATGCAGGCGTCGAGGTCGCCGTCGGCCACCAGGTCTTCAAAGCGCGAGGTCCGCTTCGGCGGCGGCGATTGGAAGGAGCTGACGTGGCCGGCCATCTTGTCGATCTGCGCCGGGTCGACGTCACACAGCCAGGCGAACGACACGGCCTCGCGCCGCTCGACCAGTCCCTTGACGTGCCCGGTCATCATCCCGCCGCAACCGATGATGCCTAAGCGGATCGCCCGCGGGCGGTCCTCGGCCCAGGCATGCACGCCGCCCAGCGCCAGGCTGGCCGCCGCTACTGTCGACGCAGTGACCGAGTGACCAAGAAACTCACGCCGCGTGAAATCGTCAGCCATCGCAGTTTCTCCCTAAGATTGAGTCACTTTCTGCCGCCGCGCTACCTGTAGCCGGGGTCTGTGACCCCGAAATCCTGCCGTTTGACCATCCCTAACCGCAACGCTCCGGCCTCAAAGAGGCCGGCTACAGAACCGCTCCGGCCTCACAGAGGCCGGCTACAGAGGAAACCTTTAGCCACTTGTTTCCACCGGCAAGCCACACGCCTTCAGCAACGTCGTCTGCACCGCCAGGTCGTGGGCGTAGCTAAAGTCGCTGGCCTTCTCGCCGCGAATGATCCGGGCCATGTCGGCCGCGTCGGCCACGTAGCGGGTGAACTTGGGATACGCGACGTCCTGGTATCCTTTGCGATACGTGCCACGCTCGCGGCTCAATCCCACGCGGGCGCTAGGGTCGTCCAGCGGCTGGATCTGAAATGTGCCCTCGGTGCCGCAGACGACCAGTTGCCGTCGTTGGCCCCCTTCGACCTCGATGGCGCTCGAGTTGACCGTGGCCGTGGCCTTGGAATAGTCGAACACAGCCAACATGTTGTCGACCAGCTTGTCGTCAGCCGCCGAAGTGTGCCGGGCGAACGACGTCACCTTGTCTGGCGGACCCAGCACGCCCAGCACCAGGTCGATCACATGGCCACCGAGCTCGAACATGATGCCGCCGGGAAACGCAGCCAGTTCGCGCCGTTGCTGGGGCGGCACGACCTTGCTCATCACGGCGTGCACCTCGAACACGTCTCCCAGCCAGCCGCGCGCCAGGAAGTCTCGCAGCATGACCACACCGGGGTTGTAGCGATACATGTAGCCCATCTGCACCAGCAGGTTCTGCCGGGCGGCGGCGTCCAGGATGCGGCGATACTGCGTGAGCGATTCGCCGGCCGGTTTGTCCAGGTGCACGTGTTTGCCGGCGGCGACGGCTGCCTCGGCCGCGCCCAGCAGGTCGGGCACGCGGGTCTCGACCAGCACTGCCTGCAAGCCGGGGGTGGCCAACAGTTGCTCTTGCGACAGCCACGGCAAGCCGCGAAATACCTCGTCACGCTCAGCCTCGGCGCGCAGCGCCGCATCCGGCTCGACGATGCCCAGCACTTCATAGTCGGGCGATTGCCGATAGACGCCCAGCTTGCTGGCATGCGCGTGACCGACGCCGATCTGGCCGATCTTGATCTTGGGCGGCGTGTCGGCGCCGTGCGCCGTGCTGACGGTCTGCTGGGCGGCCCACCAGGCGGACGCAGCGGCGAACTGCTTTAGTAGCTGACGGCGGTTGGGCATGGCGGGTGACCTGGTGCGGAGGAATCGTCGGCGTGCCGGCCTACTATAACTCTCGGCGAGCCTGCGGAGCAACGATTTAACGGGGATCGGATTTGTTGCGGAATCGATTGGCGGGGTACCGAGGTCACAGACCCCGGCTACAGTCGTGAAGGATGCCTGGGTCACAGACCACGGCTGCAAAAACGTAGCCCGGTCAGATGCCGATCTGTTTGGCGATGATGTCGTACATTACTTCGGTGGTGCCGCCGCCGATGCGGTCGAGCCGAATATCACGCCAGGCGCGCTGCACCTGGTGTTTGCTGAAATAGCCCCAGCCGCCGTGCAGTTGCAGGCAGTCGTCAATGATGCGAAACGAGACCTCGGCGGCGAAGGCTTTGGCCATAGCCACTTCCTTCAGGCTGGGAATGCCGCGGACGATGCGCCAGGCGCTGGTATAGACCAGTTGCCGCGCGGCCTCCAGCTCCATGTAGCTCTTGGCCAGTCGCTGCCGCGTGACCTGCATGTCCGAAAGGTGGCCATCACCGTGCGCGCGCGATTGCACGTAGGCCAGTGTGTCTGCCAGGCAGGTCTCGGCCATGCCGACGCAACCGGCCGCGATCACAATCCGCTCGTGCTCAAAGCACTGCATGAGCTGATAAAAGCCCTGGTTCTCCGTGCCCAAAAGCGCTTCTGCCGGCAGCGGGCAATCGGCAAACGTGATGTGGCCGGTGTCGCTCGCCCGGCGGCCGAGCTTGCCCGGCATGGCTTCGACCGACAGGCCTGGCGTGCCGCGCTCGATCAAAAACATGCTAATGCCACGATGTCCCGCGGCGGGATCGGTTTTCGCGGCCACGAAGAACAGGTCCGCGCTGGGAGCATTGGTGATGAAATGCTTTTCGCCTCGCAGCGACCAACCGTGCGATGTCCGCGTGGCCGTGGTGCGCATACCGGCCACGTTGCTGCCAGCCGCCGGCTCGGTGACGCACAGCGCGCCGACCTTCCGCCCCGCGGTCATGTCGCGCAGGTGGCGGTCTTTCATGGCCGAGGCGCCAAATCGGACCAGGTGCGGTTTGGCAATTTCATTGTGCGCGCCAAAGCCCATGCTCACGCCGCGCGAATGGCCCCGCGACATTTCCTCGCTCATCACGATCGCCAGCCGGCAATCGCGCCCCAGCCCGCCATACTCCTCGGGCGTGCCCTGCGCAAACAACCCCAGCTCACCGCCGCGCAGGTACAACGAACGCGGAAACGCCTCGTCGCGCTCCCAGTCGTCGGCGTGCGGGTTGATTTCTTCGGTGACGAATCGCCGCACAGCCAGGCGAAAGTCGTCATGCACTGGCTCGAACAGCAGATGCGCGTTGCCGGTCGCGGGCGTAACCGTCATCAGTCGTCTCCCTGGTGCCGGGTCGACAATACCGCGGATTTTGTACCCTGGGTCTGTGACCCCGGAGCGCTATCGCGAGGTCGCAGCTTCATTTCCACGTCTCACAACAGCCGCAGTCCGACCGGCGATTCTCCGTCCTCACAGAGGCCGGCTACATTTGTCAAGGCGCCACGAACTTCACGCACACCGGCGTGCCGACCTCCAGCTTTTGTCCGGTCGGCTTGAGCTTGCCGGTGGCAGGGTCGATGCGAAACACGGTGACTGTGTGCGAGTCCTGGTTGCCGGCCAGCAAATACTGTCCGGTGGGATCGATGCCGAAGCCGCGCGGAGTCTTGCCCTCGGTCGACGTGTTTTCGACAAACTTCAGCGTGCCGTCGTCGTTGACCGCAAACAACGTGATGCTGTCGTGGCCGCGGTTCGAGCCGTAGACGAACTTGCCGCTGGGATGCACTTGCACTTCCGCCGTGCTGAACTCGGGCACGAGCTGCACTCCGGCCGGCAGCGTCGTGATCGTCTGCTTGGGCGTCAGCACGCCGTGCTCCGCGTCATAGTCAAACGCCGTGACCGTGCAGAGGATCTCGTTGATGACATAAGCCCAGCGTCCGCCCGGGTGAAAGGCAAAGTGGCGCGGGCCCGAGCCCGGCGGCACCGCGGCGCTGGGCGGGTTGTTGGCGGTAATCTTGCTGGTCGCCGGATCGAGCTTATAGACCAGCACCTTGTCCAGGCCCAGGTCGGCAGCCACGGCAAAGCGATTTCCCAGGTCCATGTTGATGCTGTGGGCGTGCGGACTCTCTTGCCGCGAGGCGTTCACGCTTTTGCCCTCGTGCTGGATGAACGACGCCGCGGGCGAGAGCGATCCGTCAGACCCGATTCTGAGCGAGGCCACGCTGCCGCCGCCGTAGTTGGCCACCAGCACCGTGCTGCCCGAGCGGTCGACCACCAGATGGCAGGGGCCCGCGCCGACCGACGACTGAGCATTGATCGCGCGGAGCTTGCCGCTGGTGCGATCAATCTCAAACGCGCTGACGCCGCCGGCCGGCTTGCCGCCGAGGTCGCTGATCTCGCTGACCGCGTACAGATATTTCTGCGTGGGATGAATGGCCAGGAACGACGGGTTCTTGACCTCGGCCACCAGCTCCACCGGTCCGCACTTGCCCGAGGCCAGGTTGAGCCGCGTGGCATAAATGCCCTGGCTCTTCGGCCCGCTGTAAGTGCCGATGTAGACCAGCAGCTCGCCGGTCGGTTTCGCGGGTTCGGCAGCAGAGGCGGTCATGGCAACGCTTCCCATGGTGAGACAAACGAGTGCAATCGTGATGCGGGTCATGGCGAGTGGTTCTCTGGCGTGGTTGTCAAAGGTTGGTGTGCAGGGTTGATTGACTCGCCGATAGTTGGCGGAGCGAGGTCAGCGCCCGCCGGGCGGCACGTACTTGGTCAACCAGGCGAAGACCTCGCGGTGCCAATAGGCGCTGTTGGCCGGTTTGAGCACCCAGTGACCTTCGTCCGGAAAGTTGATCATCTTGGTCGGCACGCCTAGCCGCTTGAGCGTGGTGAACAGCTGCAAGCCTTCGGCGATCGGCACGCGGAAGTCGAGGTCGTTGTGGATGATCAGCATCGGGGTCTTGAAGTTCTGCGCGAAGCGATGGGGTGAGTGCTTCTCATACGATTCGCGCTTGCCCCAGGGCGGACCGCCGTGCTCCCATTCGTCGAACCACAGTTCGTCGGTGGTGGCGTACATGCTGTCGAAGTTGAACACGCCGCAATGCGTGATCAAGGTCTTAAACTTGTCGGTGTGCCCTTCGAACCAGTTCATCATGTAGCCGCCGAACGACGCGCCGGCGGCGGCCATCCGCGTGGTGTCGATATAAGGCTGCTTCTCCAGGTAGGCCAGCGCGGCCATCAGGTCGTCATAACAGCGGCCGCCCCAGTCGCCGCTGATCTCGTCGACGAACTTCTGGCCAAAGCCGGTGCTGCCGCGCGGATTGGGCAGCGCCACGACATATCCCTGCGCGGCCCACAGCTCGGGATTCCAGCGAAAGCTCCAGGCGTCTTCCCAGGCCCCCTGCGGACCGCCGTGCACCAGGAAGGCCAGCGGCCATTTTTTCTTGGGGTCAAAGCCCGGCGGCTTCAAGATCCACATCTGCACACTGGCGCCGTCGGCTCCTTTGACCGTCACGCTCTCGGGCCGCGGCAGGTCGAGCTGCGACAAGAGACTCTTGTTGGCCTCGCTCACGTTCTTGGCCTGACCCTGCGCGTCGATCACAAATGCCTCGCCCGGCTGGGTCATCGCCGCGCGCAGGCAGCCCAACGACTTGCCGTCGGCGGCGATCGAAAGTGAGGAGTGGGTGCCGCCGCTGGAAAATGGCGTGAGCTTGCCGTCTTTGACCGAAAGTTTAAACACCGGCGCGGCTGCATTCTGCTCGGCCGTGCAATAGATGGTCTCGCCGCCAGGCGCCCAGACGAACGCTTCGATCGACCGATCGACGCCCGAGGTCAGGCTTTTCGGCGCGCCACCGGCGGCGGGCATCACGGTGAGCTCCCAGCGGTCGGCCTCGTAGCCAGCGCGGCGCTGGGAGCGATAGGCCAGCCACTTGCCGTCGGGGCTGAACCGCGGAAAGCCGTCGGCCGCGGCGTTGGCGGCGGTCAGGTTCTCGGCCTTGCCCCCGCCAATCGGCACGCGCCACAGGTCGTAGTTGGTGCTCCAGGCCTCGTCGGTCTGCGGCGGCGCGGTGGTGACCACCGCCTGGCTGTCGGGCGTGAACGCGTAGTCGTCGCCGGCAGAAAATGTGCTGGAGGTTGGCGCGCCGTCGCGGTCGCCGGGCGTGAGGTCCCGCGGCTCGCCGCCAGCGGCCGGCACCACGAATAGGTGCTGCCGTTTGCCCTCGACCCAGGAATCCCAGTGGCGATAGAACAGCTTGTCGAAGACCCGAGCCTTGACCGGGTTCTTTTCTTCCTCCTCGGCCCGCTTCTTGTTAGCGGCGTCGCTTTCGGCAAACGGCTTCTCGGAAAACTCGGGATACACGGCGGACACGAACGCGATCCACTTGCCGTCGGGCGACCAGACGCCGCCGTGGGCATGGGTCGAGATCGTGGTGAGCTGCCGGGCCTCGCCACCGGCCAGGTCGATGACCCAGAGCTGGCTTTCGCCGGAGCGGCTGGAATCGAACACCAGTTGCTTGCCATCAGGGCTGAACCGCGGATGGCGGTCGTGTTTGGGTCCCGAGGTCAATTGCCGCGGCGAACCGCCCGCTGTCGGCGCCAGCCAGATTGTTGAGGCCGTGCTGTTCTTGGCCAGGTCGACCGTGGTGACGGCATAGGCAATGGTCTTGCCGTCGGGGCTGATCTGCGGATCGGAGATACGCTTGAAAGCGAACAGGTCATCGAGCGTCATCGCCCGGGGCTTGTCGGCGGGCTTGGCGGGGTCGGCGGCCTGAACCCCCGTGGTGACTAACAACAGCGCGACGCACGACGACCAGACCAGCAATTTCATGGCAAGGGCACCTGCGAGGATGGCGACGAATGAGAGAGCGGAGGTCCACGAGTCGCCGACATTGTAGCGACCGAAACCGCCCAGCACACGCGGCGAGAATCGCCGGATCAAATCTGGGCCAGCGCCGCCTGAAACTTGGGCAGACGCTCAGACAGCGGCCCCGGCGCTTCAAGGTGGTAGGCCGCGCCGACCGGTTCGACCGCCAATACGACGAACCGGGGTCCGGGGTCGGCCAGCAACGCCGCGGCGCCGCGCTGCCAATCTTCCCAGCGTTCGAAGCGGGCCACGCGGGCGAACCCCGCCGCGCGGGCCATTCCGGCAAAATCGACCCAGGCGTGCCGCGCCGCCGCGGCAGCCGCCGTTTGCTGACCGCCGGTGACTTCATAGATGCCGTTGTCGAGCGTGATCAGCGTCAGGTTGCTCGCGCCCGCGGCCACGATCGTGACCAGCGAGCCCAGGTTCATCAGCATTGCTCCGTCGCCGTTGAGCACCAGCACCTCGCGCTGCGGCTTGGCCAGCGCAAGACCGAGTCCCAGGGCCGGGGCCGCGCCCATGGCTGAAGGAATGTAGTGAAAATCCAAAGGGTGCGTGGACAGCTTGGGCCACTCGCGGGCAGCGCCCATCGTCGTGACCACAATCCGATCGCCGCGCAGCGGCAGCAACACTTCGAGCGCGGCGACCAGCGGCATGCGGGAGGTTGGTGATTGCGTGGTCATAATATTGGACATGCTCTACCTGCTGCGGAGTATGCGGGCTGGGCGGCCAGCGTCACATGCGACCCTCGGCGACCAGCACCACGCCCGGCCGACCCGCCGCCAGGGAAACGCGCAGGTGCTCACGCATTTGCGGCAACTCGTCGGGCGAGCGGATCACGACGTAGTCGAGCCCCCAGGCCTTGAGCATCGGCTCGGTAAATTTGCAGGCCGAGTCGTTGTTGCCCGGCACCAGTGCGCTGCGATAACCGATCACTGCGACCAGCGGCAGCTTAAGGTCAAACAGGAAGTTGCGCAGCGCATCGCCGCTTTCGAACAGGCCGGTGTTCTGGATCATCACCAGCGGCCGCTTGCCCGCCAGGTAGAGTCCGGCGGCCAGGGCCCAGGCTTCGCCCTCGCGGCAAACCCGCACCAGTTCGAGCGTGCCCGGCCGGTCCAGTTCGGCCTCCCAAGGTCCCAGCGCCGAGTCGGGCAGCCAGACGACGTGCGAGAAGCCCAGCTCCACGAGCAGGTCGGCAACGGGTTTGGCGGGGTAGTCCATGGGCGCATTCAATCTTGCGTAACACGCGCCCGAGCGGCCGGGGCCGCTGACCGTGCTATCGGCGACGACGGCGATGAGCCACGATCGCCAATCCAGCCAACGCCGCGGCCATCATCGCCAGCGAACCCGGCTCGGGCACCGGCGCCAGGTAGGCCATGGTATTCTGGAACAAAACCATGTGGGTCGGAAAGAAGCCTTGCATCGCACTGTCGATGTACATCTGGGTATCAGTATACAGCACGACGCGCCCGCTGGTGGAGCTGAGGGCGTGGGCTTCGATAGCTGCCGCCACTGGCAAGCCGGTGGCCAGTTCGTTGGCCAACCCCACGGCACTGGGTCCTAAGCTGGTAAAGTTGCCCGCCCCATAAAGCCCGATCTGGCTGGTGCTTCCAAAGGGTCCGTTGATGACCGGATGCGTCGGGTTCGTGATTTGTGCGAGCTGAACGCCGGTAAGACCATCGTCGACGACCGTCAGGCCGAACGGCCCCACCATCGACTGAGACGCGGGCACGTGATTGCCCCAGGCGTCGGCGAGGATCAGCGCGCGGCCGCCGGCCTTGACGAAATCGAGCATTGCCGACTGCTCACTGGCCGAAAGTTCCGTGATCGGATCCGCTGCCGACTTGTCCGCGGCAATCATCAGGATGTCCACACCCGTCAGGGCTGGGCTGGTGATGGTGGGAAACGTGACGAAAGAGGATCCGGGAAACTGCGTGTTGATTGTTGACACCACGCTATGCGTAAAATCTCCCGCGGCGATATTGCCGGCCCCGGCGCGCGACGCATCGAACGTGCCGATGACCAGCGCGGCCGCAGGGCGAGTCGACAGGACGGCCAGCAGCGTTAAAGTGAATATCCAAAGAGCGCTCTTCAATACATGCAACATGCTTTGTGGCTCCAAGGGCGCGGCTAAACTTCGTGACTTGAGATTTCCGAGGTTCTCCATCGGTCCCTTATATTAGCCAAAGAAACATGATAAGCCAGCACAAGTGAGGAAATTATGAACCCGCACCCGCGGGGTGCGTGTTCTGGAGAAGCACGTTCGCCGGCCGACCGGACGGCTTTAGCGATGCTGATTCGAGCTCGACCTGCGCCGATAGCCAGCTAGCCCAGCGATCGTTACATTGGCGGCTCTTGCCACGCTCGAGGCGACCACGCCCGCCGCCCCTCCCCTGCCCCGCGGAGACCCTTCGGATGTCACTTCCCGACCGCATTGGCCGCAGCCTGTTTGTCGCTTTGGCAGTGGGCTTGGGCTGGGGCATCCGCGGCGACTTTGGGCACCTCGTCGGCGCCATGTATCCGGGCGCGTGCCTGGCCATGGGCTTGGCCTATGTCAGCGGCCAGCGGTCGCTGTTTCTGTGGATGCCCATCATCGCCGGCGTTTCCGCCCTGGGCATCGGCACCGGCGGCTCCATGAGCTACGGCATGCTGCACGGTTACGCCCAGTCCGACACGTTGCTCAATTACTCTTACGGCTTCCTCACGCTGTTTCTGCAAGGCTCCGCCTGGGGCACGTTTGGCGGGGCGCTGATCGGGTTGGTGCTCGAACGCAAACCTCTGCGCACCGCCGAATGGCTGGGCTACCTGGGCAGCATCTTCATCGGTGGCTGGGCGGCCGCGTTTCTGATCGTCACCGTGCTCGGCTTTGACATCAATCCGCCGCGAAACAACTCCTCGATCGCGTTCATGGGCGCGGCAGCCGCGCAGATCGCCTGGCTGATTTGGAGCGGTCGCACGGTCGGACTGCGCGGAGCGGTGCTGGGCTACGTCGCCTTTGGGCTGGGCATGTCCGCCGGTCGCCTGCTGGGCAATATCGCCAACGAGCTGCAACCGCACCTCGACTTTACCATCAATCATTGGAACGTGATGGAGACCTCCTGCGGGATGATCGGCGGGTTTATCTACACGTTCGGCATGGTCCAGCACGCCTATCCCGAGCCACCCAAGAATCGCCACATCGCGCTGGGCAGCGTGTTTGGCATCGTTTACGTGCTTGGGCTCATCCCGCTGTGGCATCGGCTCACCCGGATCGAGACGCTGAAGCGGGTCGAGGAGTGGACCCAGCAGCTCGCCAATTACAAATACCCCGACCCGCCCCAACTTGCCGAACACATTCTCTGGCTGCTCAACATGACCTGCGTGTTGGGCTTCATCGGCGCGGGCGTGTGGCTGGTGATCCACTTCAAAGGCTGGCAGCGGCTGGCCGCGGTGCCCGTGCTGTGGATGTCGCTGACCATGCTATTGTTTCAAAACATCAGTGCGTTGTACTTCTGGTATCCGGCGCGCGAGAAGCAGGTCAACATGCACAACGTGTTTTGGTGGCTGTTCGGCCTGATGGTCGTGTATGTACTGGTCGCGCGGCCTAAGCCCGTGGCCGAGCCGGCGCCGGGCATGAGCCAGCCCGAGCCGCGATTTCACTGGCTTGGCTGGCTGGCCGGCGCGGCAGGCGCGCTGGTGCTTGTGATCCTGGCCGCGGGAATGGTCAACGGTGAGAACACGATGAAGTCGGCCAACACCCGCTGGCCGCAATGGACCTGGAATGAAGGTCCTTTTCCGCGCGACGGCGCGGTGGCAAAACCGGCGCAGCCCTAAGCGGATTGCCAAGCCGACCTATTTGGCGGCCCGCAATTCCCCCACGGGCCGTGCACCGGTCGCGGCGCGTTTGGTCAGCGAATCGCCCAGGTCCGCGCGCGATTTCTCAGCCAGGCCCAATAGCCGCTGGACCACTTCCGGATGCTCGGCCGCGATGTCCTTCGCCTCGCTGACGTCGGCGTCAACATCGTAAAGCTCCGGCTTCGTGATTGTGCGCTGCTCGTACTTCACGGGCACTCCGGCGCGACCGCCGGGCCGGCCGGCCAGCGTGCGGTAGGTGTGCGGCAGGTACAACTTCATCGCGCCGCTGATCACGGCTTGCAGCTCGTTGTCGGCGTAGTAGATGTAATACGCCTCGTGCGGGTTTTTGGCCGCCGGGTCGCCGGAGATGATCGGCCAGACGTCCAGCCCATCGATCTTGTGCTCTGGCAGCTTGGCGCCGGTGAGCCGCGCAATCGTGGGCAGCAGGTCGATCGTCATGGCCGGTTCGCGGGTCACGCGACCGGCGGGAATCACTCCGGGCCAGCGGGCGATGAACGGCTCGCGCACGCCACCTTCCCAGCTGGTGCCTTTGCCTTCGCGCAACGGACCGGCCGAGCCGGCGTGGTTGCCATAGTTCAACCAGGGACCGTTGTCAGAGGTGAAGATGACCAGCGTCCGCTCGTCGAGACCGTGCTTGCCGAGTGACTCCATCACCTGGCCGACTGACCAGTCGATTTCCTCGATCACGTCGCCAAAGGTCCCTTGCTGCGTTTTGCCTTGGTACTTGTCGCTGACGTGCAATGGCACGTGCGGCATGCTGTGCGCCAGGTACAACAGGAACGGCTGCTGGTGGTTCCGTTCGATGAACGACACGGCATGCTCGGTGTACCAGGTGGTAAGCTGCCGCTGATCGGTCGAGGTGACCGCCGAGATCGCCACCCGTTCGCCGTCAATCAGCGGCAGGTCCGGAAAGCTGCGGCGATCTTTGGGCAAGTGAGCGGTTTCCGGATGAAACGGCCACATGTCGTTGGAGTACGGCAGGCCGAAGTATTCGTCAAAGCCGTGCCGCGTCGGCAAGAACTGCGGATGGTGCCCCAGGTGCCATTTGCCGAAGGCGGCCGTGGCGTAGCCTTGCTGCTTGACCAGCTCGCCCAGGGTCATCTCGCCATCAGCAATGCCGATCTGTGCCTGCGGACCAAGGGCTCCCTTGATGCCGATGCGATTGGGATAGCAACCGGTCAAGATACCGGCCCGCGAGGCCGAACAAACCGCCTGGGTCACATAGAACCTCGTGGAGCGCAGCCCCTCGGTCGCCAGGCGGTCGAGGTTGGGGGTGGCATAGCCGGTCGCGCCGTAGCAGCCCAGGTCGCCGTAGCCCAGGTCGTCGCAAAACACGATCACGACGTTTGGCCGGGCCGGCGGCTCGGCGGCGACGGTCTGTGAACCAACGGCCGCCCAGGCGAGGATCGCCAGCGTGACGCGCGGCAGAATTCGGTAGGTGCTCACGATGGATTGCTCCCCAGCTTTGGATCGCAGACGCTAACGAGGTTGTCGAGCGCATTCTCATTCGCCGCGCGGGGCGCGTCAACAGATCGCCAAAGCACGCGGGGTGCATTGGCAGTCGCCGCGAAGTAGACTGTTAGGGAACGGAAAAATCACTCGCCCTGGAACGTCGCGGCGAAATGGCACCACGCACCGCGCTCTTCGAATCAACCTGCAGTCAACCCCGCCTGATCGTGGCGTCGTGCGGCCTCGCGATACTTGCCGCCGTCGCGGCGTTGTCTGGGTGTTGGTGTACCCCTGCCCGCGCGGCGCAGGTCGATGAGGCGCTGAAGCTGTCCAAGGCGGCCGTGGTCAGCGTCAATCTGCAGGCCTCGCGCGCGGGGGCCGAAATGATGCGCCGCGGGGGCAATGCCGTCGATGCGGCCGTCGCGGCGGCGTTCACCCTGGCCGTGACCTATCCCGCCGCCGGCAACCTGGGCGGAGGCGGCTATCTGCTTTACGTGCCGGCCGACCCCACGGCCGAGAGCTTCGTGATCGATTTTCGCGAGGTTGCTCCGGCGGCCGCCACGCGTGAGATGTTCGTGACGCCGGCGAGCCGTACGCCCCATCGCCGCGTGGGTGTGCCGGGCACCGTGCGTGGACTGGCTCTGGCCCATGCCCGCTTTGGCCGCCTGCCTTGGAACGTGCTGGTGCGGCCGGCAATCCGGCTGGCGCGCGATGGCTGCCTGCTCGACGACGCGGTCGCCGGTGAACTGAACAGGGTGTTGGCCACCAGCGACAAGAGGCAATTTGCCGAGCTGCATGCCACGTTTGCCCGGTCCGACGGCCGACCCTGGAACGCGGGCGATCGGCTGGTGCAGCGCGACCTGGCCGAGTCACTCGGGCGCATCGCCGAACACGGCGCCGACGGTTTCTATACCGGAAAGACCGCCGAGCTCATCGAGGCCGAGATGCGGCGCGGCGATGGGTTGGTCACCGCCGCGGACCTGGCCGCCTATCAAGCCGTGGTGCGCGTACCGCTGGTCGGCACGTATCGTGACTGCGAGATCCTGGCGGTGCCCCCCTCCTCGTCGGGCGGTGTCACCCTGATCGAGATGCTCAACATCCTGGAGAACTTCGACCTCCGCAAGCAGGGACGCTGGTCGGGCGAAACGTTGCACGTCATGATCGAGGCTATGCGGCGAGCCTATCGCGATCGGGCCTGCTACCTGGGCGATCCGGCCAGCAACGAAATTCCCAGCAAGCTCACCGACAAGCAATACGCCCGCGAGCTGGCCGCCACGATCAATCAAGAGCGAGCGACGCCCAGCGATTCGCTGGCCGGCGGCATCGAGCTGGCGCCCGACAGCGAGCAGACGACGCATTTCTCGGTTGTGGACCAGGATCGCAACGCGGTCAGTCTGACCTACACTCTAGAGAACTCATTTGGCAGCCGCGCGGTTGTGCGGGGCGGCGGCTTTTTGCTCAACGATGAGATGAATGACTTTAACTGGCTGCCCGGGGTGACCGATCGCACGGGCCGGATCGGCACGCCGCCCAACGAGGTTGCGCCCGGCAAACGGATGCTCAGCTCGATGTGCCCGATCGTGGTCCGCCGCGGCGGCAAGACCCTGCTGGTCACCGGCAGCCCTGGGGGCCGCACGATCATCAACACGGTGTTGGAAATGGTCGTGAACGTGGTCGACTTCGACCTGGACGTGCGCGACGCCGTCGACTCGCCCCGGCTGCATCATCAGTGGCTGCCAGACCAGGTTCGTTACGAGCCCTTGTTGGCCGAGGAACATCCGGCGGCGCTCGTGCAACTGCGCAAGCTTGGCCATCGCTTGACGGACCGCCCGGTGAAGCAAGGCGACGCGCACACGATCTGGATCGATCCGACCAGCGGCGAGCTTTCGGCCGCCGCCGACCGTCGGATCAGCGGCAGCGCCACCGGATTCTAGCGGGATGACTCTCGCAACTAGGACATCGTGATCCATAACCAAGTGAAAGACATTGGCAATGTCGCGTCGAAGTGTGTCGACCAGCGGCCCGATCGTGACGTTGCTGTGCGCATGGTTTGCCACGGCCGCCGCGGCCGAAGCACCATTCGCGATTCAAGTTGTCGACGCAGCGACGGGGCGCGGCGTACCGCTGGTGGAACTGCGCACGGTCGACAACGCGGTGTGGGTCACCGATTCGGCGGGCCTGACCGCGATCGACGACCCGACCCTGTTGGGGCGCGAAGTGTACTTTTACGTCCGCAGCCATGGCTACAAGTTTCCAGCCGATGGGTTTGGGTTCCACGGAAAGGCCTTGCAGGTCGTCGCCGGCGGGTCCGCACGGCTAGAGCTCAAACGGCTGAACGTGGCCGAGCGGCTCTATCGCGTGACCGGCGCCGGCATCTATCGCGACAGCGTATTGCTCGGGCCCGCATCGCCCATCAAGCAACCTTTGGAGAACGCCCAGGTCGCCGGCAGCGACAGCGTCAACTCGATTCTGTTCGCCGGCCGGGTCTATTGGTTCTGGGGCGACACCAATCGCTTGCGCTACCCGCTCGGGTGCTTTCACGTGCCAGGCGCAGTCTCGCGATTGCCGGCCGAGGGCGGGCTGCCGATCGCCGAGGGGGTCGACCTCGAGTACTTCACGCGTGACGACGGATTCGTCGCCGACACCTGCCGCATGCCGGGCGACGGACCGACCTGGATCGACGGGCTGTGCACGCTTAGAGACTCCAGCGGCCGCGAGCGGATGTTTGCCAAATACGTCAAGGTCCGCAAGCAACTCGACGTCTATGAGCGCGGGCTGGTGGAATGGGAGGACGCGGCGCGGCAGTTTCGCAAGGTCGTGACGTTTGACTTCTCAGCGCCCATTTATCCGCTGGGCCATGCCCTGCCCCACACGGTCGACGGCCTGGCATACCTCTACTTCGGCAATCCGTACCCGGTGGTCCGCGTGCTTGCGACCCCCGAGGCTTTGGCCGATCCGGCGCAGTACGAAGCGTTCACGCCGCTCGCCGCGCATTCGCGCGCCAACAACCCGGCGTTCGACCTCGCGTTGCCGACCGAATCGCCCCGCTGGGATTGGAAACGGGACGCACTGCCGCCGACCCCGGCGATCGAGCGGCAGTGGCTTCGCACCGGCAAGCTGCCCGCGGATCACGCCGTGTTGACGCTGCGCGACGCGGACAGTGGCAAAGCGCTGACGGCGCACGGAGGTAGCGTGAACTATAACCCATTCCGCGGCCGCTTCGTGATGATCGCCGAAGAGTCGGGAGGCACTTCGTTTCTGGGCGAGGTCTGGTATGCCGAGGCGGATACTCCCGCCGGACCCTGGGTCTACGCCCGCAAGATTGTGACCCACGACAAGTACAGCTTTTACAATCCGCGGCAGCATCCGATGTTCGATGCCGACGGCGGGCGGCGGATTTACTTTGAAGGGACCTACTCGACGTTCTTCTCTGGCAACGACGCGCCAACGCCCCGCTATGACTACAACCAGATCATGTATTCGCTCGACCTCGCGGACGAACGAGTGGTGCTGCCCGTGCCGTTCTATGAGCGGACCCTGGCGACACTCGACGTCAAGAATACCGACAAGCCTCGCGGCGACGTCCTGTTCATGGCGCTGGATCGTCTCCGGTCCGACGCCGTGGCGGTCCTGCATGACGGAGACGCCAAGGAACATGACCGCTTGCGCATCGCAGACACTGGCACGCCGTCCGGCAAGCAATCCCGCGGCGAGGTCGCGTTTTATGCCTTGCCAG
>Ga0163144_10000422_pt1 | contig 97378 bp, 70 predicted proteins | sample OliLak19BULKMAT1_FD_123175 | JGI IMG/M metagenome (GOLD analysis project Ga0163144, IMG submission 123175) | Freshwater microbial mat bacterial communities from Lake Vanda, McMurdo Dry Valleys, Antarctica - Oligotrophic Lake LV.19.BULKMAT1 | ecosystem: Environmental > Aquatic > Freshwater >...
ACTGCTTCGGCCTTGAACTCGTCCGTGAACGCTCTGCGTGCTCTTCTCGATTGTCTGGACATCCACCTCTCCTCCAGCGAGTATCGCTGTGTTGGGGTGTCCACGGAACCGGGGCAGGTTCAGTCGACGATTCCCCACGACGCGCCGAAGTCGAGCGAGTGGAACAGCTGGCTCATGTCGCAGTTGACGTAGAGCTCACTCGGGTCATGGGGATTGAAGAAGGGGCCGTACAGCGCGCCTCCGCCGCCGAGGCCGGTCGGAGTCCAGACCGTGGGCGGAGCTGAAAGCGCCGGTCGGGCGATCAGCAAGACGAGCACACCCCAGCAGCGAAGCTCGGCGAAGGCCCCTCTGCGTGTCCAGAAACGGCAACCCAGACGAACGAGCACGGAATTGATTCCACTCAGGTTGGCCTCCCCGCATCATCGCCCCGATGGGTCCGTTGGATGTGGAGATGCGGCAAATCGAGGATTTGCGGCATCGATCGAACTATGCGGTCGTGGCCCCCGTTCTCGTTCTTGCTTGGTTTTCCCGCCGAAAACGCGCCCTAAGCCACGAAAGGGACCTGCGAGGGGATCTTTTCTGTAGTGCTTTCAGCGCTTGCGACGGTCCGACTCGATGGCGACGCCGGAGTTGGTGGATGGTTCCCGAAACTAGAGCCCTGCGCCTCGGCGGTGGTGTCAGGAGGGTGCACCGGCCATAGGAAGTTGACGCCGAGCGGGTCCAGGGGCACCACGTTCATGCAACTTACTAACTTACGAGGGCTCTATGGCTGCCACGCTGACAAAGATCACCCGGAACTTCCAAGTAACGATCACGCCCACCACGCGGCGGGCCCTGAACCTGCTCGTGGGTGACTTCATGGAGGCCACCCCGCACCGCGATGGTATCTTGTTGCGCCCGGCTACCGTCGTTACTGGAAACGCCTTCGAGAAAGAGGTCAGCCGCCGCCTGCAGGAGGGCTTAGCGGACATCAAGGCCGGCCGTGCATCTGGCCCCTTTGCTACGGCCGACGATCTCTTCAAGCACCTTGATCGTTCTCCGAAAGCGCCAACAGCGCGTAAGCGCACCTCACGCCGCTAAGGCGTATGCGGATTCGTTCGTCGGCACGCTTCGACCGCTCGTGTGCGACGGCGGAGTCGAGCATCCAGAAGGCCACGAAGAAGCAGATTGCTCTTCTGCTGCAGAATCTCCGGCACCCCTCACTGCAAGCCAAGCGCTTTCCCGAGCGCGGCGGTGATGTCTGGCAGGCCCCATCACCAAGAGCTGGCGCCTCTATTTCACCATCGATGGGGACACCTACGACCTCATCGACATGGTTGATCACCCGAAGTAGTCCCCCGTCGGCCGAGCCGTCCTTCCCCGCGGCCATACGCGACCCCGTGATTTCCACGGTGCCGGACGCGTGGCCACGCCTGGAGGGCGAACATGGCTCATTCCCAAGACGACGAACTACGCGAGGAGGAAGCGCTGGCGCGTGCTGATGCTGCACGGGCACACACCTTTGTGAGGGGGGAACGGGGTGAGGTCTGGAAAGTCGTACTTCCAACTCAAGAGGGCAACATTCCAGACCTGACCCCGTTCTCGTTCTTGCGCGGTTTTCCCGCCGAAAACGCGCCCTGTGCCACGAAAGGGACCTGCGAGAGGATTTTTCCTGCAGCGCTTTCAGCGACTTGCGACGGTCCGACCCCATGGCGCTGGGCGCGCGTGCTATGAGGAAGGTATATGGCCACGATCCAGAACAAGACACATCGACCGCTCAGCATCCCCCTGCCCGGCGGCAAGACTCTCTTTCTCGGCCCGGGAAAATCGGGCGAGGTCGCGGCGAATGCCGTCAACGGGCCGGGCTTCAAAAAGCTACTCGAGGCAGGCGAGATCGAAATCGGCGACGAGGCGCATCGTGCGTCGGGCGGAGCCGGACGCGGCAACCAGGCCGGGCACGGCACGCTCGGCCACACCTCGGGCAGCGGGATCCGCCGGAGCGGCGATCGCTGAGCCTGCTCTTCGCGATTGCCTTCCCTCGTCGGCGAAGTACCCACGGCGGACTTCCAGTTCGGGCGGGTCAGTCCCTAAAGAGCCGGGCCTGCCCGCTTGGCGGCACCTTCGTCTTGGGCAGAGGATGTCGGCGGGCTACTACGGCTGCCCCGAAGTTTCCAACGGCGCACGATCGGCGCTACCGTCGTTGTTTCGCGGCGGACGGCAGCAGCGAACGGCCGATCGAGCGGGTGCGGCCGTTCGCGCGTCGGGACGCGCGTCGGGACACCCAAGATCCAGCCAGCCATGAACCAATGAGCGCGCCGGGCCCCATGGGGCCCGGCGCGGGATCCGAGAGCAACGGGGGCTCAGCGGCCGCGACATGGGTGTCGCGATTCTTCCCGCCGGCGAAACTCCAGCACCTGGAGGCCGGCACTCTAGAACCGAGCCTTGGAGATTCAGTCGCGCCCGGCCACCGTCGCCAGCCTTGCAGCCGTGTCGGCGCTGACGAGCTGGACGCGCTCAGGCAGGAGCCGCTCCAGTTCCATGAAAGAGTTTTCGAGGCTCAGGCCGCCGTCGCTGGTCATGTACACCCAAGTGACGGTTCCGGCCGGGTAGCCAGCCAGCTCCGCGGCCATGTTCTGCGGGCTCAGGAAGAATTCATCGTCCCTGTCATCGACCCCGCGCCACTCGCGCGGCCGAAACACCACCACCGCGCCCCCATCGTCGCCTGTGAGCACCCGGAAAAACTGCTCGGACGGCCACCAAGGAAAGGCGGAAAGCGCGTACGGCACATTGACCGGAAACACGCCGCGGATCACACCGTCGGCCCTGGCGTATTTCGGCAAGAATTCGTTCTCTGCATCGCGCCACGTGCCGTTCCAATCCCAGTGCACGGTGCCGTGGACACCCAGAATGCGCGCGTCGCGCTCGGTCGCCGCCACGAACCGGTCCTGTTCCTCGTCTCGTAGAGACGTCGGGTACGCATAAAGATGCCCGCTGGGAGGGAGGGTGAAGTAGTCCTTTCCGGTTTGGCGACTCGAGCGGAAGTACCATCCGAGCACATCCGGCGCGAGGCTGGGCAAATGCGGCGAGATCGTCCACGTGAGAGGGGCGCAGGGACTGTCGGCCTGCGCGCAATCTGCAAGCCGCTGGCGCAGCCATTCCTTCCTCGTGGTCATGATGAACCTGACGTTGTCGCCATCACCGACAACGAACGCGACGTAGGTCTTGCTGGGATCGTATTCGACGTCTTCGGGAGCATTGCGCTCGAGCTCGCCGGCTTCCAAGATCGGCGCACGGCGCGTCGAAAAGAACGACAGATTCCCCGTTTCGGTGGGAATCGCCCCCATGTTGCGGGAATCCAAGCACCGAGTCTGGGCCTCGAACACGTACCCACCGATCAGCCATGAATTGTTGTAGCCATACACACCCAGGGGCGTCGGCCACTGCCCGCTGTTGACGACATCGGAGAGAAGCTGCCTCTCAGGGTTGCCACCGATACACCCGTTCACCAGAAACACGACGAACAGCTTCTGCGAAAACACGTAGTCGACCAGAGCCGGAGGCATGTCCCGAACCAGCGCGGGATTGGCGAGGTCCCTGGCGGCAGTATCGTAGCCGGGGTTGAGCATCGCCAATCCGGTGGTCTTGTCCAGGTAGTTTTCGAAGACGTACTGCGTGGCGAGATACGGGGTGGTCTTGTCCGCAAACTCGACGGTGGCGTCCAACACCACGTTGTCGCAGGCGTCCGACATCCCCGAGTCGAGCGGCACTGCGCCGAGCGCCGCCGCGGCGGTCAGGATGCTGGGCAGCAGCCTCTGCTGATCGGCATAGGCATAGCGGACGCAGGTCGGGAACTCGGCCACGCATGTCGCCAGAAAGTCGGCGGCATCCACCACGTCGCGTGGAGTCATGTCGAGTTCGTCCAGCCATTGCGCGTCGTTCGCTTCCGTCTTTACGTACACCGATCCACCGAGCTTGCGATTGCTGAGTCCGGCGCAGGCCTGCACGGCCAACTGGAGCGGCGCCGGCGTCGCCGGATCCACCTCGACAACGGTGAATTCGGTTGCGTACTGGACCTCGTCACCGTCACCGCCACCGCCGCCGCAGGCGCTGACCGAGATGGTAGCCATCACGATCGCGCTTCGTAGAATCCACGTCAGGCGAGAAACGACCATCGAGCACCTGCCCTTCTTTCGTTGATGTTTTCGTGCCGACGAACTGTGGTCTCCATGCGCTCCGCAGGCGGCGGATTCGCGAAAGCAAGTCGGCGATGGCGGTCTGCGGCATGAGCTGCGGAAGACGTCACGACGCCGAGTATCGGGAATTCCGTCACGCCCTGCAACCGAAACCGGGACTGCGGCCGTGTCGGCGCCTGCGAGAGTGATCGGGCGTCGCCAGTTGCGCCCTCCCGGCAGTCGCCGGCACGATTCTCTCGCACTCCCGAAAGCTCGATCACGGGTGCCTCCGGAGGGTCCTACTGCTCTAGTGGGGCGTCTGAGAAGTTCGGCACGAAATTCGCCGGGCCTCGACCGTCCTGCCGGCGTTGCTCCTCCTCGAAAGATTGCCGATCTTCCTTCGTCGTCGCGCCTTGGCATGGACGCCGATTCCTCGCCGACTTCCACACCGAATTTCTCGGACACCCCACTAGGTGTCCTTCCGGGACGCAGGGGCGGCTCTCGCGAGTCAGGGGTGCAAGCCCATGGCGGCGGCGGAATCAAACTGAGACACGACCCGACGCCGATAGGAAGTTGACGCCGAGCGGGCCCAGGGGCACCCTGTTAATGTAACTTACTAACTTACGAGGACTCTATGGCTGCCACGCTGACAAAGATCACCCGGAACTTCCAAGTAACGATCCCGCCCACCACGCGGCGGGCCCTGAACCTGCGCGTGGGTGACTTCATGGAGGCCACCCCTCACCGCGATGGTATCTTGTTGCGCCCGGCTACCGTCGTTACTGGAGACGCCTTCGAGAAAGAGATCAGCCGCCGCCTGCAGGAGGGCTTGGCGGACCTCAAGGCCGACCGTGCGTCCGGCCCTTTTGCTACGGCCGACGATCTCTTCAAGCACCTCGATCGTTCTCCGAAGGCGCAAACAGCGCGTAAGCGCACCGCACGCCGCTAAGGCGTATGCGGATTCGTTCATCGGCACGCTTCGACCGAAAAGCGGAGCCGGCTCGATGCGCACTCACGCGTTGCGCGCTGCCGCATAGATCTCGTCTACTTCGAGATGCGCCGAGACGGCGCCGAGTGGAACTGTCTCGCCGGTGCCGCACACGCGAACCTGCCAGCTTTCCCGGTTTCGGGTCCAAAGCTCGATCCGCTCGACTCCGTGATCCACGATCACGATTGCCTCGAGAGAGGTTATGCTCTGGTACTGCTGGAGCTTCTCGCCGCGATCGTACTCGGCGGTGCCGGGACTCGTGATTTCGACAACCACCTTCGGGTTCGTGACGTGCGTCGCGCTCTCCGGGGCCCGTTCCGACGGGCCGCAGATCACGGTCACGTCAGGCACGATTCGGATCTCCCGCGCCGCAGCCCGTCTGCCAGCCGCGCGCGCGCCGCGCCGAAACTCGTGGCTCCAGTCGTCGCTCGCAAGTAGCGTATCCACGACCCGGCCGCGTGGATTGAAGATCGGTTGCCATCGCACGCCTGCCTGGCGCATGGTGCTCGCGAAATTGTCGTATCCACATCCACCGAAGAGGAGTTCGCATGGCAGACTTCATGAAACCCTACGAGTCGCAGACCTACGCCCTGATGCGCATCGTCGCCGGCTTGCTGTTTCTCTGGCACGGCACGAGCAAGCTCTTCGGATTCCCGTCGCCAGTGCCGGCGGAGGCTCCTACATTCGTCCTGTACGTTGCCGGTCCCATCGAACTCGTCGGCGGGATCTTGGTGATGATCGGCTTCTTCACCCGCTGGGCGGCGTTCCTATGCAGCGGCCTGATGGCCGTCGCCTACTGGATGGCTCACGGGCTCAATCACCCGTTCCCCCTGGTCAACCAGGGCGAACTCGCAGTCCTCTACTGCTTCGTGTTTCTGTTCATCGCCGCGCGCGGTCCGGGAATCTGGAGCGTCGACGCGAGCCGGTGAGGAAGCACGCCCCTTCAGGTCAGGCTCGAATCACGCGCGGCGCGCCCGCGGTGAGAGCCGAGACCGCATCCACCTCGTGCGCCATGCCGTGCTGCGCCGCGCGAAGCTGCGGCGCTGTGAGCGTCGCCCCGTCGGGGCTCCACCCCGGCGGGGCGAAGACGTAGGCGAGCGCGGCGCGGAGGTTGCCGGCGCGCGCGGCGTCGCGGGCGATCGCCGCCCATTCGTGCAAGGCGATGTACACCGGGTTGTAGCTCGCGATGTTCTTGGTCAGGCCGAAGCGCGCCGGCTCGACCTCCGGCTCGAAGGTTCCGAAGAACCGATCCCAGACGATGAAGATGCCGGCGTAGTTGCAGTCGAGGTAGGCGATGTTGGCGCCGTGATGCACGCGATGGTGCGACGGCGTGTTCATCACCCACTCGAGCGGGCCGAGACGGTCGATCAGCTCGGTATGAATCCAGAACTGGTAGAGCAGGTTGATCGACTGCGCGGTGACGATCATCAGCGGGTCGAAGCCGACCAGCGCCAGCGGTAGGTAGAATAGCACGCCGCTCATCGGCGCGGTCCACGACTGCCGCAGCGCGGTCGAAAGGTTGTAGCGCTGGCTCGAGTGGTGGGTGACGTGCGAGGCCCAGAAGAAGCGTACCTCGTGGTGGATGCGGTGGAACCAGTAGTAGGCGAAGTCGTCGGCGATCAGCACCGCGATCCAGGCGATCGCGCCGGTGCCGATGTCGAGCAGCGCGAACTGGTGAACCACGACGTAGAGCGAGAAGGCGATACCCTTCCAGAAGAGGTTGACGACGACGTTGCCGACGCCCATCGCCAGGCTGGCGATGGTGTCCCGGGTTTCGAACACCGGCTGCTTGCGGTACGCGGCGACGACCGCTTCGAGGAGAAGCAGACCGAAGAAGAAGGGGATCGCCAGATGGATGAGGTTGGACTCGGGCATGGGCTTACCTCGCGGGGGGATTCGCGGCCTGCAATTCGCGGCGGGCGAGATCGGTGAGCACCGCGAGCATCGCGCGAGTGCGGCGTGGCTCGGGCAACGTGAAGCTGCCGAGAGCGGCGCCTTGCAGGGTATCGATGATGATCTGCAACAAGCCGCCGAAGCGCGGGTTGCCGGCAGCGGCTTCGGGGAAGAGTTCACACGCCAGGATGTAGAGGTTGTCGCGATGGCGCTCCGAGACCGGACGCATCGCCGCAGCGAGTTCGGGGTCGGTGCGCGCCGCCAAGTAGAGTTCGAAGGTGGCGTGCAGCCGCGGTTGGGCGAAGATCTGCCACAGCAAGTCGATCGCGGCAGCAACCTTGTCCGCCTTGGGCGTCAGCTGCGGCAGGGTGGTGACGTAGTCGGCGATGAGGCTGGCGAAGAGGTGCTCGGCGGCGGCACTGACGAGGTCGGCTTTGGAGGGGAAGTGCTTGAACAGGGCGCCCTGGGAGACGCCGGCGTGGAGGCAGACCTCGGTGGTGGTGGTGCCGGCGTAGCCGAGTTCGGTGAGGCAGTCGATGGTGGCCTCGAGCAGCTTGCCGCGAGTGGCAGCCCGGCGTTCGGCCTGGGTGCGGCGCGGTGGCGGAGAGGCAAGTGCAACGGCGGCGCTCGATCGCATGCGAGCACTTCTAGCGCACCGCAAAGTAAGTGACAAGTCTCTTTCTAAGTTTTCTTGCGCGGCACAGCACGTCCCGGTGCCCGCGGCGTATGCTCCTTTTCCACCCCGAGCCGGGTCAGCACGAACGCATAGTCGAAGGCGACCTCTTTCAGCACCTCGTAGCGCCCCGAGGCGCCGAAGTGGCCGGCGCTCATCTGTGTTTTCAGCAGCAACTCGTTGCTGTCGGTCTTCGTCGCCCGCAACCTGGCGACGAACTTCGCCGGCTCCCAGTAGCTCACCCGCGGGTCGTTGAGTCCGGCCGTCATCAGCATCGTCGGGTAGGCCTGCGCCGCGACGTTGTCGTACGGCGAATACGACTTGATGTAGCGATAGAACTTCGGCTCGTTCGGGTTGCCCCACTCGTCGTACTCGATGACCGTCAAAGGGAGGGTCGGGTCGAGCATGGTGTTGAGCACGTCGACGAAGGGGACGTCGGCGACGACCACGCCGAACAGCTCGGGGCGCATATTGACGACCGCTCCCATGAGCAGGCCGCCGGCGCTACCGCCGTTGATCGCCAGGTGTTCGGGCGCGGTGAAACCCGCCTCGATGAGCTTCTCGGCGCAGGCGATGAAGTCGGTGAACGTGTTCTTCTTCTCCAGGAACTTGCCGCGTTCGTACCACGCACGCCCCATCTCGCTGCCGCCACGAATGTGGGCGATCGCGTACACCACGCCGCGGTCGAGGAGGCTCAGGCGCACCGACGAAAACGCAGGGTCGCGACTCGCGCCGTAGGAACCGTAGCCGCTGAGAAACGTCGGGTTCTTGCCGTTGTGCTTGATGCCCTTGCGATACACGAGCGATATCGGCACCCGCTCGCCGTCGGGCGCGGTCGCGAAGATCCGTTCGGTCTTGTAGAGGTTCGGGTCGTAGCCGCCGAGAACGCGCGCCTGCTTGAGGAGAGTTCGCTGGCGGGTGTTCATGTCGTAGGTGAATACCGACGACGGCGTCACCAACGACGAGTAGGAAAAGCGCAGGCTGTGGGTGTGGAAATCAGGGTTCGCGCCCTCGGCGATCGTGTAGACGCTCTCCGGGAAGTGCATGCGGTGCTCGGCGCCGCTGCTGAGGTTGCGGATGAGGATGTGTTCGAGGCCACCCTCGCGTTCGTAGACGACGAGGTGGTTTTCGAACGCAGAGACGTCCTCGAGCAGCACGTCCGCACGATGGTGAATCACCGGTTTCCAGTTACGCGCCCCGGGCTTGGCGATCGGCGCGCGCGCCAGTTCGAAGTTCTTGGCCTTGTGGTTGTGCAGCACGAAGAAAGTGTCGCCGTGGTGCTCGACCGCATATTCGACGTGGCGGCGGCGCTTCTGCACGCAGCGAAACGGCTGCTCGGGCTGCGCCGCTGGCAGAAAATGAACCTCGCTGGTGGTCTTCGCATGCAGTTCGAGCAGCACGTACTCGCGGCTCCGGGTCGTCGCCACGCCGACATAGAACGACTCGTCGGGCTCGTGGAACACCAGGGTATCGGCAGCGACCGGCTCGCCGAGCCGATGGCGATACACCTTGTACGGACGGTGCAGGTGGTCGAGCACGGTGTAGAAGAAGGTCGCGCTGTCGAGTGCCCAGGCGACGCCGGCGACGTCCGCGATCACCTCGGGCCGCAGGCGACCGGTTTTCAAGTCTTTGATCTGCAGCGTATGGCGTTCGTCGCCGCTGGTATCGGTGGTGTAGGCGAGCAACCCGTGGTCGGGGCTGAGCGAATGCAGGCCGACGTCGAAGTACTTCTTGCCGCGGGCGAGGGCGTTGTGATCGAGGAGAATCTCCTCGCGCGCGCGGAGCGAGCGGTGGCGGCGACAGAAGATGCCGTACTGCTGCCCCTTCTTGGTGCGCGAGTAGTAGAAGTAGTCGTCGACCTGCACCGGAACGTCGAGATCGGTCTCCTTGATGCGGCGCCGCATCTCGCCGAAGAGCTTGTCCTGCAGCGTCGTGGTGCCGCGCATGCGCTGCGCGGTGTAGCGGTTCTCCGCCTTGAGGTAGGCGAGCACTTCCGGAGCATCGCGGTTGCGCAGCCAGGCGTAGGGGTCGATGCGCACGTCGCCATGGAGGCGGATGCGTATCGGCTTCGTTGCGGCAATCGGCGGCTTCATCGAACCGGAGAACCTACACCCTTGCCCCGCGGCGGACAAAGCCGTCGCGAGAACGGATCAGCGTGCGCGCACGCTTTCGAGCATGCGCAAGAAGACGTCGCGGTGCTGCTCGACGGTGGCGTCGGGTCCGGTCAGCTTGAAGTACCACGGCCCTCCCGGGCCCTCGACGATCGCGCCGAGAATGCGCGAGTTCGGCTGCGGCTCGGCCGGGCCCATGCCCATCGTGCCGGCCTTCAGCGTCCCCGCGAAGTCCACCCGGTAGATGGTGTAACCGTTCGCCGCGAACTCCTCGCGCGCCGTGGAACTGCCCGGCGCGAATTCGATCTGGTCCGACCAACGCTGCAAGTTCTCGGCGACTGAGCCGCCCTTGCCCTCGCCGAAGTGGAAGACAGTGAACTCGGCGGCGCCGCCGGGGCCCAAGACGCGTGCCTGCGCCGCCCGCATGCCAGACGTCGGCGCCTGCCGCTCCCATCCCGCCGGCAGATCGACTTGCAACGCCGGCAGGTCGAGCGCGCCTGGGACGATCTCGTCCGAACGACAAGCGGCGAAGGCGAGTAATAGAACCGTCAGAGCAGCGATACGGGCCATCCGCGCAGATCACCCCGGAAGCGCGCCGGCGTCAAGACCAGCAGCGCAACCGACTTATCGCCAAGATCAGCTTCGCTTCTCCTTGGATGTCCAAGAATAATCTCTGCGAATACTAACAATGGCCCGCGAAATACGGTAACCGTAACTTCATCAGCCAACGGAGGTCGCAACAGTGGAGACGCTCTCCAACTTCCTGACGTCTCCCGTCGGGCGCAAGATTCTCATGGCGCTCACGGGACTGCTCTTGAGTCTGTTTCTCGTCACTCACCTGACGGGAAACCTGCTCATCTTCGTCGGCGCCGACGCCTTCAACGGGTACAGCCACGCGCTGACCTCGAACCCCCTCATCTATGTCGCCGAGGCCGGCCTGCTCTTGCTGTTCGTCGCCCACTTCGCCTCCGGCATCCTGATGTACCGCAAGAACCAGCTCGCCCGACCGGTCCCCTACGACATGAAGGAAGCCGCCGGCGCGCCCAGCAACAAGACGCTGGCGTCGACGACGATGATCTTCTCGGGACTCTTCCTGCTGGTCTTCGTCCCGCTCCACCTCAAGACCTTCAAGTTCGGCGCCTACTACGAAACCGTCGGCGCCGAGCCGATCCGCGACCTCTACCGGCTGACCGTCGAGATCTTCCAGAACCCGCTCTACGTTTTGTTCTATATCGTCTCGATGGTCATCGTCGGCTTCCACCTCTACCACGGCGTCGGCAGCGCCTTTCAGTCGCTCGGCATCGACTACCGCAAGGGCCCACTCGCCTTCGGCCGCGGCTTCGCGGTCGTCATCGCCGGCGGCTTCCTGATCGTCCCGATTCTCCTGTTCCTGTTCGGAGGGAACGCATGATCTTAGACGGCAAAGTCCCGAGCGGCCCGCTCGATGCGAAGTGGGACCAGCACAAGTTCGACATGAAGCTGGTGAACCCGGCCAATCGCCGCAAGCACACGGTGATCGTCGTCGGCACCGGCCTCGCCGGCGCCTCCGCCGCGGCCACGCTCGGCGAACTCGGCTACAACGTCCTCAACTTCACCATCTTGGATAGCCCGCGCCGCGCGCACAGCATCGCCGCCCAGGGCGGCATCAATGCCGCGAAGAACTACAAGAACGACGGCGACTCGGTGTACCGGCTCTTCTACGACACCATCAAAGGCGGCGACTATCGCGCCCGCGAGGCCAACGTCTACCGGCTCGCCCAGGTCAGCGTGGACATCATCGACCAGTGCGTCGCCCAGGGCATCCCCTTCGCCCGCGAGTACGGCGGCCTGCTCGACAATCGCTCCTTCGGCGGCGCCCAGGTGTCGCGCACCTTCTACGCCCGCGGCCAGACCGGCCAGCAACTCCTACTCGGCGCCTACAGCTCGCTGATGCGCCAGGTCGCGGGTGGCCAGGTGGAGCTCTTCGCCCGCCGCGAGATGCTCGACCTCGTCGTCGTCGACGGCCACGCGCGCGGCATCGTCGTCCGCAACCTGGTCACCGGCGAACTCGAGCGCTACGCGGCCGACGCGGTCCTGCTCTGCACCGGCGGCTACGGCAACGTCTATTTCCTGTCGACGATGGCCGGCAACAGCAACGTCACCGCCGCCTGGCGCTGCGCCAAGCGCGGCGCCTTCGTCGGCAACCCGTCCTTCGTCCAGATCCACCCGACCTGCATCCCCGTCAGCGGCGACTACCAGGCCAAGCTCACGCTCATGTCCGAGAGCCTGCGCAACGACGGCCGCGTCTGGGTGCCCAAGCAAAAGGGCGACACCCGGTCGCCGGAGAAGATCCCCGAGGACGAACGCGACTACTTCCTCGAGCGCAAGTACCCGAGCTTCGGCAACCTCGTCCCGCGCGACGTCGCGTCGCGCAACGCCAAGGTCGTCTGCGACGAGGGTCGCGGCGTCGGCGCCTCCGGCCTCGCGGTCTATCTCGACTTCGCCGACGCCATCGAGCGACTCGGCGAGGACGCCATCCGCGGCCGCTACGGCAACCTCTTCGACATGTACAAGGAGATCGTCGACGAGAACCCATACGAGGTGCCGATGCGCATCTACCCGGCGGTGCACTACTGCATGGGCGGCCTGTGGGTCGACTACAACCTGCAGACGACGGTGCCCGGGCTGTTCGCGCTCGGCGAGGCGAATTTCTCCGACCACGGCGCCAACCGCCTCGGCGCCAGCGCGCTGATGCAGGGCCTCGCCGACGGCTACTTCGTCGCTCCGTATACGCTCGCCAACTACATCGCCAGCACCAAGCTCGAGAAGGTCGGCACCGATCACGCCGCCTTCGCCGAAGCGGAAAACGCAGTCCAGCAGCGGATCGACAAGGTGCTCGGCGTGCAGGGCGGACGGACCGTGATGGACCTGCACCGCGAACTCGGCGGCATCATGTGGGAATACGTCGGCATGGCGCGGACCAGAGAAGGACTCGAGACCGCCGTCGGGAAGATCCGCGCGCTGCGTGAGCAATTCTGGAACGAGGTCAAGGTGCCGGGCCGCGCCGACAACCTCAACAAGAACCTCGAGCTGGCGCTGCGCGTCGCCGACTACATGGAATTCGCCGAGATGATGGCGCTCGATGCCTTGCAGCGCACCGAGTCGTGCGGCTGCCACTTCCGCGAGGAAAGCCAGACGCCGGACGGCGAGGCACTGCGCGACGACGAGAAGTTCAGCTACGTCGCCGCTTGGGAATACAAGGGCGAAGGGCAGGCTCCGGAGATGCACAAAGAGGAGCTGAACTTCGAGTTCGTCACCCCGAGCCAGCGCAGCTACAAGTAGGGATCGACCATGAGCGAAGCAAAGAACCTGAATCTCCGCCTGCGGGTGTGGCGGCAGCCGAATCGCACCGCGCCCGGGCGCTTCGTCGAGTACCCGGCCAAGGGCGTTTCGACCGACATGTCGTTTCTCGAGATGCTCGACGTCATCAACGACCGCCTGATCCTCGCGGGCGAGGAACCGATCGCCTTCGACTATGACTGTCGCGAGGGCATCTGCGGCTCGTGCGGCATCGTCATCAACGGCGTCGCCCACGGTCCGCAGCAGGGCGTGGCCACCTGCCAGCTCTACATGCGCCACTTCAAGGACGGCGCGGTGATCACCCTCGAACCGTGGCGCGCCAAAGCGTTTCCGGTGCTCAAGGATCTCGTCGTCGACCGCAGTGCCTTCGACCGCATCATCGCCGCCGGTGGCTACGTCAGCATCAATGCGGGCAGCGCGCCGGACGCCAACGCGATCCCGATTCCGAAGCCCGACGCCGACGCGGCATTCGACTCGGCGGCGTGCATCGGCTGCGGCGCCTGTGTCGCCGCCTGCAAGAACGCCTCGGCGGCCCTCTTCGTCGGCGCCAAAATCACCCACCTCTCGCTGATGCCCCAAGGCAAGGTAGAGGCGGGCATGCGCGTCATGGCAATGATCGAGAAAATGGAAGAAGAAGGCTTCGGCGCCTGCTCCAACGAGGGCGAATGCGAGGCCGTCTGCCCGAAGGGGATCTCACTGTCGAACATCGCCAAGCTGAATCGCGAATATTTCCGCGCCCGCCTCCGCAGGTTCTGGTCGTAGGGGACGGAGAGAGCCCGGAGAAACGAACGCCAGGAACGACGTGCAGCGACGCTTCAGGATCTGCCGGTAGACCTCGCGCCGCTGCGCGACACCGACGATGTAGACGACAATCTCGGTTGCGTGGATTTCGTAGATGATGCGGTAGTCGCCGACACGAATTCGGTAGGCTCCCGCCCGCGCAAGCGACTCGCTCCTACGGGAACTGGTTGCGCAGATAAGGAGTCGATCACGTCTTTAACCCGCCGCCGTGTTGCGACGGGTAGCGCCTTTATCTCCTTGGGAACGGCCGCATGCAGCACGATCCTATAGGTCGTCGCGCACCTCCTCCCACGAAACCCAAGGTCCATTGCGACGCTTGTCGATCAACTCGATGTCTTCGGCGTCCTCCAGCCACTGGGCAATCGCTTCCTGGACGACTGCTTGAGCCTTGAGACCATGCTGCTCGCAGTAGCGGTCGAGTTGCAGTTTCAACTCCGCATCAATGCGGTGGGAAATCGTGACCATGGAGCCGAGCCTAGGCGCGTTGCAAGCATTTGCAAGCAGTACGCGTCGGCGCGTCGTAGGGGGTGCGCAACTGGTCTTCACGCTAGCGCTGACATCGGCGGCCAGCGCTGATAGCTTCGGCGCGTGCCCGCCTTGACCGAAAAGCACTTCACCGAATCCGCGCGCGTCGCTACCCGCGACGCGGTCCGCGACGCAGGCGGCAACGAAATCTTCCTCCTCGGCACCCTCGACGAGTCCGGTGCCGTCGATACCGTGCGCGTCCTCGCGCGCGGCAACCGCAGCGCTGTGCCGGCCCTCATGCAGATCCCGCGGCCGGGCGAAGTCGTCATCCACAACCACCCGAGCGGCGCACTGACCCCGTCGGGCGCCGACCTCGACATCGCCGCGGCGCTCGGCAACAACGCCGTCGGCGCCTACATCGTCGACAACGATGTCACCGCGATCTACGTCGTCGTCGAGCCGCATCGCCCGGAGGTGGCCGAGCACCTCGACGGCGCCGCATCGCAGCAACTGCTCGGCCCCGGCGGACTCGTCGCGTCGGCTCTCGAAGGCTACGAACACCGGCCGCAACAGTTGAAGATGCTGCAAGCGGTCGTCGACGCCTTCAACGACGAGACGACTCTCACCGTCGAGGCGGGAACCGGCACCGGCAAGTCGCTCGCTTATCTCATCCCCGCCGTGAACTGGGCCGTGCGCAACAACGAGCGGGTGATCGTCGCGACTCACACCATCAATTTGCAGGAGCAACTCGTCGGCAAGGACCTGCCGCTGCTCGCCGGCAAGGTCGGTCGCGAGATCACCACCGCCCTGGTCAAGGGGCGCGGCAACTACGTCTGCCAACGCAAAGCGGGGCAGGCACGCGCCCAGCCTGCACAGCTCATTGCCGACGATCTCAGCCGCGAACTCACCGACCTGCTCGATTGGGTGGATAAGACCAAGGACGGCAGCCTTGGCGATCTCGCGGTGCGGCCGCGCGCCGAAGTCTGGGAACAGGTGGTTTCGGAGAACGACAATTGCCTGCGCGCGCGCTGCCCGCACTACTCGACTTGCTTCTTCTACACCGCGCGCCGTAACGCCGCGCTCGCCGACGTCGTCGTCGTCAACCACCACCTGCTGATGGCCGACCTCGCGCTGCGTGCCGAACTCGGCAGCTACACCCAGAACGCAGTGCTGCCGCCGGCGCAGCGGATCATCATCGACGAGGCCCACCATCTCGAGGACGTCTCGACCAACTACTTCGGCATGCGCGCCAGCCTCGCCGCCATCGAGCGCGTGCTCGGGCGACTGCAAAGCGCTACAGCCGCGCAGAAGGGCGTGCTGCCGGCGCTCATGGTGCAGCTCGAATCGATCGAGTTGCCCGAAGACCAGATCATCGCGGAGGGCGCGGTACGTGTCATCGAAGAGCGCCTGCTCGCGCGGCGCGCGGGCCTGTTGGCGACGGCACAAGAGACGTTCATGCACTTGCTCGTCGGCTTCGAGGGGTTGCTCGGGCAGGGCATCGAGCCCGGCCGCGAACACAAACTGAGGATCGTGCCGCGGGTGCGCGCGGGCTCGTACTGGAGTCTGGTCGAGAATGGGCTGCAGCGCCTGGCGACGGCATTGGCCGACTACGCTGAGGACTTCATGCCGCTGCGGGAAAGGCTAGAGACGTTGGGTGAGGAGTCGGAGAAGCGCGTGCTCTCGCTCGCCACCGAAGTGCGCGCATTGCAGGGTCGGATCGCGGCGCTCGCGACCTCGCTGAACGCGTTCGTCCAGGACGACGACAAGCAGTGCAAGTGGATCGAGGCGCGCAACCGCGGGCGCTTCGGCAAAGCCGTGAGCTTTCACACCGCGCCGATTCGCGTCGCCGACCAGTTGCGCGAGGCGCTGTTCGAACAGTTCCCGACGGTGGTGATGACCTCGGCGACGCTGACGGTCGGCAATCGCTTCGACTATTTGCACGACCGCATCGGCTTGAAGCAGCTCAGCGACCCCGCGCGGGTGAAGACGCTGCGCGTCGAATCGCCCTTCGATTTCGCCAACCAAGCGCTGTTGGCGATCCCGCGCGACTTCCCCGAGCCGGCGAACCCGCGCTACGAGGCAGCGACCCACGACGCGATCCGGCGCATTGTGCAGACGACGGGCGGCGGGACCTTCGTGCTGTTCACCGCCTACGGCGCCTTGAACCGCGCAGTGCAGGTGCTCGAGGGCGATCTCGCGCGTGCCGGCATCACCGTGCTCCGCCAGGGTGAGATGAATCGCGAACTCCTGCTGCGGCGCTTCATCGACGACCCCAAATCAGTGCTGTTCGCAACCGATAGCTTCTGGGAGGGAGTCGACGTGCGCGGCGACGCATTGCGCTGTGTGGTGATCACCAAGCTGCCGTTTCGGGTGCCAACCGAACCGATCGAAGAGGCGCGCGTCGAGGATATCGAGAAGCGCGGCGGCAATCCGTTCCGCGAGCACGCGCTTCCGCAGGCGGTGATCAAGCTGAAGCAGGGCTTCGGGCGGCTGATCCGCTCGCGCACGGATCGCGGTGCGGTGATCCTCCTCGACAGCCGCATCGTCACCAAGTTCTACGGCAAGGTGTTTCTCGATTCCCTTCCACCGGCTCGGCGCCTGGTGGCGGATACAGCGACGGTTCTCAGCGAACTGAGTCGCTTCTTCGCCGCGCGGGGGTGATGCGCAGAACCCTTCTCTCGAGCAACGGCTTCACAGGCCCGCTTGGGCCAGCCGGGCGTTCGCCGCATCCGGATCGGCCTTGCACTCGAGCAGCGCGCGCAGCAGCAGCGGCGCAACGATGGTGGCGTCCGACTCGATCACGAACATGGGAGTGTCCTGCGTCAGCTTGTCCCAGGTGATCTTCTCGTTCGGCGTCGCGCCCGAGTAGGAACCGTACGACGTCGTCGAGTCGGAGATCTGGCAGAAGTAGGCCCACGGCTTCGCCGGCTGTTCGAGGTCGTACTTGATCGACGGCACCACGCAGATCGGAAAGTCGCCAGCGATGCCGCCGCCGATCTGGAAGAAGCCGACGCCCGCGCCGTCGGCGAGCACCTGGTACTGGTCGTAGAACGCGGCCATGTACTCGATCCCCGACTTGACGATCGCCGCGTTGCAGTCGCCGAGCTTCACGTGCGACGCGAAGATGTTGCCGAAGGTCGAATCTTCGCAGCCCGGCACGACGATTGGGAGATTCGCGCGCGCCGCTGCGAGCAACCAGCAAGCTTCGGGGTCGCCCTCGTGGGTCGCCGGATCGAGCGCCTGCACCAACTCGTAGAAGTACTCGTGCCAGAACCGTCGCATCGACTCGGCCGAAGCGCGCTCCCACATCGGCACCAGCTGCCCCTCGACGACACGGAAGGCTTCGTCCTCGGGAATGCTGGTATCGGTCACCCGCCGCATGCGGGCCTCGAGGATCTCGGTATCCTGTTCCTTGGTGAAGTAGCGGTAGTCGGGGAAGTCCTTGTAACTATCGTGGGCGACGAGGCGGAAGAGCGACTCTTCGAGATTGGCGCCGGTGACGGAAAGGCCGTGGATGAGCCCGGCGCGGATCGCCGGGGCCAGGGTAATGCCTAGCTGCGCCGACGACATTGCGCCGGCGACGGCCCAGAACATCTTGCCGCCGTCTTCGATGTGGCGCCAATAGGCGACGAGGGCGTCGCGGGTCACGCGGGCATTGAAGTTGCGGTAGTTGTCGAGCACGAACTCCAGGATCGGCTGGTGATTGGTCGCCATCGTGGCATCCTCTTCGCTTTCGGGTGGCGCGTCGTCATTCGCTCGAGCCCGGGCGACGATCGCAAACGCCATCGGTAGCGGGGCGGTGCCCCGGCCCATATTTCCAGTGCCCCGCTCCCCGTTGGGTCGCTTCAGGAGCTACGCGCGAAAAATTGACTCAACGTGAACGTCATCCCACGGTCGAAGGTCACTAGCCCGAGTGGGGCCTGTCGTTCAAGCGCCCGGGTGCGCGCCCCGGGCACGACAATCTGACGAGATTGACTCAGGCCGCCGCTCCCGCCCCCCCGTCGTTCCCGCGCACGCGGGAACCCAACCCCGCCGCACCCAGCCCTCACCCACGCATTCGCCACCAACCGACGGGAGCGCGGTCCGTTTGGCCGAGCCAGTTTGGCCGAGCCTCGACAGGCGACGGGAGCGTGGCGTGCACGGGCCGCCTACCCCGAGCGCGCACCTCCTTGCTGACAGCGATGCGGGCCGTCTGCCATGCCAGCAAAAAGCATTTCCCATCAAGCCCTCTCAATCTCCCACCCTCACGCCAACTCTGGTGTCGAGCGCCCTGCGCGCCGCGACTCTGGACGAAACACGTGCGTTGGGCTCTATGTGGAGGTCATGGCAACCAAGACCACTCGGAGGAAGCCCTCCGCAGCCAAGAAATCGCCGGTGAAGCCTCCGGCCCCGACGAAGCAGTCCGCGACGAAAGCGTCCGTGGCGAAGAAGAAGGTGGCTGCCAAGCCGGCACGGCCGAAGGCGAAGTCACCATCCCCAACCAAAGCAGTTGCTAAGAAGACCGCGGCGAGGAAGTCTCCCCCAAGGGCGGCGAAGAAGTCGGCCGCAAAGAAGGTCGCGCCACCGCAGGCAACCGCCAAGAAGTCGGCAAAGCGCGTCGCCCCCGCGAAGCAAGCTCCTGCGAGCAAAGGCAAGCCCTACGGCGTCCTCGCAGCCGCCGCGGCCGCGCGCGCGCCGCAGCGGACCGTGTTCATCGACGTCGAGAATACCAGCCACGAAGAGGCGCTCGAAAGGGTGCTCGAGCAGCTCGAGATCGACCGCGCGAATTTGCCTACCGAGGTGATCGGCGTCGGCAACTGGCGCCTCGTGGCCCAGCGTCTGGCGCGGCGCCTCGCGGCGCTCGGCGCGCAGCTCGTGCATAGCGCGCCGGTCGCCGGCGTGCGCGATTGGAGCGATCTGTGGATCGCCGTCGCTGCCGGGTTGCGACTCGGCCGTGCGCTCCCGGGCGACACGCTCGAGATCGTCTCGAACGACAAGGCGTTCGACGCCGTCGGCGACGCTGCGGCGGGCCTCGGGGTCATCTTCCGGCGGATCACGCTGACGACGGGTCACACCCGTCAGCCGGTGAGCGATTCCCTGCCTGAGGAATCGCGGGCACCGCGCCGCCGGCGACGTGGCACCCGCGGCGGCGCAAAGAAAGCGGCTCTGGTGGCAGCACCGGGAGCCGTAGCGACACCATCGGCGCCAGCGGCAACGGCAGCGCATCATCCTGCGCCGACGCGGGCGGCACCAGCGCCGACCGAGGGGCCGCACACGGCGACGCACGAGCAGATCACCGCCTTGCTCGAACGCCTTTCCGGCGGCATCGCGGACCGCTGGGTCAACCTCGATGTCCTCGAGAACGTGCTCAAGAACGAGGGCTTCAGCCGCCCTCCGGGTTCACAACGCCTGGTGACCCGCCTGCGGCGCCTCGAGGACATCGAGGTGAGCCCGCATGGCGCGGTGCGTCTGATCCGCTGAGGTCGGGGAGAGACCGGACTTGTCTCTGCGGGCGGATACCGGTCCGGCACGCGCCAGTAGCGGCGTGTTGGACGTCGTCGAGAGGATCGGGAATCGACTTCCCGATCCCGCCCTGCTGTTCGTCTACGCCCTGCTCGCCACATGGGCGCTGTCCTATGTGCTGGCGCCGGTTGCGTTCACGGAACTCGACCCGCGCAGCGGCGAACCGCTTGCCGTACGCAACCAGCTCAGTGGGCCTGCGCTCGCCAGCTTCCTCGCCGGCATGGTCGAGACATTCGTGCGCTTCCCGCCGCTCGGGCTGGTGCTGGTTGCCTTGCTCGGGGTTGGCGTCGCCGAGCGTGTCGGCTTCATCCAAGCGGGCATCAAGGCGATGCTGGGCCTGACACCGGCGCGCTTGCTGACGCCGATGGTGCTGGTGGTCGCGATCGTCAGCCACACGGCCGCGGACGCCGGTTACGTTCTCGTCATCCCGCTCGGCGGCGTCATCTTTCATGCTGCCGGGCGCCACCCGTTGGCGGGAATCGCCGCAGCGTTCGCCGGCGTCTCGGGCGGGTTCTCAGCCAACTTCATTCCCTCGGGTATCGACCCGTTACTGCAGGGGTTCACCCAGTCGGCAGCGCAGATCGTCGCCGCGGAGCGCGAGGTCAACCCGCTCTGCAATTGGTGGTTCACCAGCGCGTCGAGCCTACTCGTGGTGCTGCTCGGCTGGCTGGTGACGGAGCGGATCGTCGAGCCGCGGCTGCGCGCGGTTCCGGTCGACACCCCGGACGAGCCGATCCCCGCCTTCGCAGGGCTGAGCGGCGCTGAGCGTTGGGGCTTGTCAGCGGGGTTGGCGACGATGGCCGCAATGCTGCTGATGCTGGCGCTCGCGGCGGCGCCGCCTACGTCCGCGCTGCGCGCCGCAAACGGCGACCTCACGGCTTTCAGCGCGCCGTTGATGCAGGCGATCGTACCGCTGATCTTCCTGTTGTTCTTGTTTCCCTCCGTCGCTTACGGTGTGGTCGCGGGGACGGTGCGCTCCCACAAGGATGTCATCGCGGGCATGGCCGCTTCGATGAGCACGATGGGGTACTACATCGTGCTGGCATTCTTCGCAGCGCTGTTCACCGAGTCGTTCAAACAATCGAATCTCGGCGCCCTGGTGGCCCTCAAGGGGGCCGCCGCCCTGCAAGCGCTCGCCGTACCCGCACCGGTAACGGTCACTTCAGTCGTCCTGTTCACCGCCGCGGTCAACCTGTTGATCGGCTCCGCATCGGCGAAGTGGGCACTGCTCAGCCCGATCGTCGTGCCGATGCTGATGCAACTCGGCATCTCGCCCGAGTTGACGCAGGCAGCTTACCGAGTCGGCGACTCGACAACGAACATCGTCACGCCGCTGATGCCGTACTTCCCGCTCGTCGTGGTCTACTGCCAACGCTACATGCGCAGCGCCGGCGTCGGCACCCTGGTGGCGCTGATGCTCCCGTACTCGGCCGTCTTCCTCGTTAGCTGGACCCTGTTCCTGCTGCTCTTCTGGGCGAGCGGTGTACCGCTGGGGTTACAGGCGCCGTACGCCTTTCCCTGAGGCTGCGGCTATACCCGCAAACTACCGAGCAGAGGCAGCGCGCCGACCGTGAGGCCCGGCGCGGCCGCGCCGAGACGGTCGACCAACGACGCCATCCGCATTGCCGGCAGCGCGTGGGCATCGTGATCGATACTGCGCAGGAAGTTGTCCCAGTGGTGCAGGAGCACCGCGCCCGGCGAGAGTGCTGCGACAAGACGTTCCGGGTAGCGATCAGTGGTCGTCCAGCCGGCGACGCAAGCCATCGCCAGGTCGACGTTCTTCACTCGCCAGCCCTGCTCGACGAGTTCGGCGCTGCCGACGTGAAATAGGCGCCGGCCGCCGACTTCGATCTCTGCTCCGAACACAGCCCCGCAGCGATAGGCTTCGGTGCGCATCGGCACGTCGCCGCAGTCGGCGATGTCCCCGGGGAACGGCACGCGGCCGAGCAGAAAAGCGGAGTGAGCACTCAGCCAGAAGCGTAGTCGAAACGGCCCGACCTCCGCCTCGTGCGGGGTACCGCCGGATCCGAACTCGACGCATTCGAGCTGCGACTCGGGAACTCCCTGTCCGCGGCAGAGGTGAATCGCCGAGGTCGAACCGAACACCCGCGCCCCGGTCTGCCGCGCGATCTCGGGCGTATCGAGCGCATGATCGAAGTGCGTATGCGACAAGAGAATGGCATCGGCGCGCGGCGTCAGGCGCCGCGCCAGAGTGGGATCCGGACGCAACGCCGTAAGCAGGCACTGCCGGAACGAAGCCCGTGTCAGATAGGGATCGATCAGCAGCACATGGCCATCGTATTCGATGGCAAACCCCGCCGTCCCCAACCAGGTGACCGAAACCTTCCCATCGGCGAGCCGCGCATCGCCAGCAAAATAGAGATCCTCAGGTCGCATCGGATAATGCTACCCACCCCACCCCAAACAGTCCACGCAGCCCATACAGTCCATGCCAGTCCACGCAGCCCATGAACTCACCCCTCCACAAACGCCCGCTCGATCACATAGTGCGACGGCCCATGGCTACTCCCCTCTTCGAACCCCCGCCCCGCGAGCAGCTCGACGCTATCGCGCAGCATCGCCGGACTGCCGCAGATCATGACGCGGTCGTGGGCGGGGTCGATGTCGGGAAGATCGAGATCGGCGGTCAGCCGGCCGCACTGGAGCAAGTGGGGGATGCGCCCCTGGTTGCGAAACGGCTCGCGGGTCACCGTCGGGTAGTAGAGCAGCTTGGCGCGCACGTCATCCCCGACCAACTCGTGTTCGGGCAGCTCGTTCCGGATGTAGTCGGAGTAGCCGAGTTCGGAGGCCGTACGCACACCGTGGACGAGGACGACGTTCTCGAAGCGCTCGTAGACGTCGGGATCGCGGATCAAGCTCATGAACGGTGCGAGGCCGGTGCCGGTACCGAGCAGGTACAGGCGCTTGCCGGGGAGAAGGTTGTCGAGCAGCAGCGTGCCGGTGGGCTTGCGCCCGACGAGCACTTCGTCGCCGCGCTGGATCTGCGCCAGGTGCGAGGTCAGCCGGCCGTCGGGGACCTTGATGCTGTAGAACTCGAGGTGCTCCTCGTAGTGGGCACTGGCGAGGCTGTAGGCGCGCAGCAGCGGGCGGCCCTCGATCTCGAGGCCCATCATCAGGAAGTGGCCACTACGGAAACGCAGCCCGCGGTCGCGGGTGGTCTTGAAGGTGAAGACGTTGTCGTCCCAGTGGTGGACGTCGAGAACTCGTTCTTGGGTCAGATTGCTCATTGGGTTCCTCCGCAGCGACGATCGCTAAAGCAGTCTTAGCGGCTGTAGCTTTATCGGCAAAACGGGATAATCTGATAAGACTGTTCGGAGATCATGATATGCGATACAGCCTGCGCCAGATCGAAGTCTTCCTCGCCGTCGCCCGCACCGGCAGCGTCAGCCGCGCCGGCGACGAACTCGCCATGTCGCAATCGGCGGTCAGCGGCGCCCTTGCCGATATCGAACGCCAGTTCGACGTTCTGCTCTTCGACCGTGTCGGCAAACGCCTACACCTCAGTGCCCTCGGCGCGACGTTGCGCCCGCGGGCCGAGGCGGTGCTCGACGAAGCGCGTGAGTTGGAGGCGGAGCTGGCGAACCAGAACGGCAGCGGTCGTCTGCGTGTCGGCGCAACGCTCACGATCGGCAACTACGTCGCCGTGCCGCTGTTGGCGCGCTACATGGCCGACGAGCCGGGCGTGGCGGTCGCTCTCGACATCGCCAACACCGAGGAGATCGTCCGCCGCGTCGTCAACTTCGAGATCGACGTCGGTTTGATCGAAGGCGAACTCGCGCACCCGGAGCTGGCGGTCACTCCCTTTCAGGACGACGAGTTGCTCGTGTTCTCGGCGCCGACGCATCCGTTGGCGCGCAAGCGGACGTTGAGCGACGCGGATCTGCGCAGCATGGCGTGGATCGTCCGCGAAACGGGATCGGGCACGCGCCAGACCTTCGACCGGGCGATGGCCGGGATTCTTCCGGAGCTACAGATCACGCTCGAGTTGAAGCACATCGCCGTGATCAAGCGCGCCGTCGAGGCCGGACTCGGCGTCGGCTGTGTCTCGCGCATCGCTCTCGTCGAGGAACTCGCGCGCGGAACCTTGAAGGCGTACCGCGTGCCCCAGCGCAACTTCCGCCGCCAGTTCTACTACGTGCTGCACCGAAAAAAGCACCTGAGCCGAGCCCTGCGCCGCTGGCTGGCGCTATGCGGAGGGCGCGATTGATCCCGGAGCACCACTCGGCGATTCATTGGAGGCGCAGGTGCGCCGCCGCGAGCGGCTGAGTGAAATCGCCGCATAGCGTGCATCCGGATTCTCGCACCGCGCGCACGAATGCGCGCCGACTACCGTCATTGCGGCAAGATGTTCAGCCGCCGCCGAGCCACCCCTTGCCCATCTGCCAACAGTCGGCACTGTCGAGCGCCATGTGCAACACCAGCCCAAACCCGACCAGGCGCGTGCGCGGGTGCAAAGCCAGCACGACGTAGAGCGCGATCGGCACAGGCGTGTGCAACGGGTGGGTGTTGATGCTGCAACGGTCGGGATCGTAGAGCGGAACCGCAAACAGGTGATCCAGATCGACCGCCATCGTCGCGATCATCACCGCTGCCGCCCGCTGCCAGCGCGCCCGGAAGAAGACGAGCGCCACTGCCAGCGGTACGAGGAAATGCAGGAAGAGATGGAGGTTGGCGCGGGTCATCCCCGCGCGCTGCTGCGCTGCTGCCACAGCAACCACGCCGGCAACGCCGTGGTCGCGATCGCCACCGCAGCGTAGCCGATCATGCCGACGATGCCCCACCACCAAAGCGTGTTCGGATCGGTCGCACTCGACAGCATGCCGCCGACACGGACGAACTCGTGGCTCTGCCAGAAACTCCACGCGGCCATGTTGATCAACACGTAAGCCGCATAGGCGACGAGCAGCGGCAAGGCGATCCGCGCCGACAGCAGCATGGCCACCGCCGTCGCCAACATGTACACACCTACCGCGACGGACGGTAGGATCACCTCGCCACCGCGCAAGATCGCTCCAAAGAACACGATCACGGCATCGTCGTTGGTCAGCTTGCCGAAATTCGTCAATGAGCGCAGGCCGATCAGGATCGCACAGATTCGGATGTACGTCGCCGCCATGTGGAGCCCCTCCGCCGCGAATCCTTAGCCCGCACTCGAGGCCAAGTCGAGCGAGTCCGCCCCGCGCCGGCGCGCGCCGGCGGCACGGCTCCGGCGGTATCTTCCCGGCGATATATTTCCGGTTGCAACCCATGTCGCGCAGGGCATATGTGGTTCGCTACGACTTACCTCGACAGGAGTGGCATCATGATTCGTTCCGCCGCGCTTGCCGCGCTCGCCGCGCTCGCCGCAACGTTGGGCCTCGGCGCTGGTGCCGCAAGTGCCGCCATCGTCCAAATCTCACCCGCCGCCGACAATACTTTGTACGAGAACCTCGCCGGCGCGCTCAGCAACGGCTCCGGCTCCTTCCTGTTCGCCGGCGTGACCGATACTTTCAGTAGCAACGTGATCCGCCGGGCCCTGCTGCGTTTCGACGTCGCCGGCAACGTTCCCGCAGGCGCGACCATCAACGCGGCGACTCTCACGTTGCGCGTCACCCGCGAACCCGAGTCCAACCCCGGCCCGTCGCTCTTCTCCCTCCATCCGGTGACCCAGGCTTGGGGCGAGGGAACGTCCGACGCAGCCGGAAACGAAGGCCCGGGCGCCGCCTCGACCAGCGGCGATGCAACTTGGCTGCATACCTTCTTCGACACCTCGACCTGGACGACGCCCGGCGGCGATTTCGGCGCTGCCAGCGCGACGCAGGCGATCGACGACGCCAACCAATTCTACTCTTTCGCCTCGGCGACGATGGCCGATGAGGTCCAGGATTGGCTCGATACGCCCGCGAACAACTTCGGCTGGATCCTCATCGGCGACGAAGCCGGTACGACCAACGCGCGCCAGTTCCCCAGCCGCGAAAACGCCACTCCCGCCAATCGTCCGGTGCTGACGCTCGACTACTCCGTTCCGGCCGCCGACGCGGTCGACCACTACGTCCGCTACGCGGTCGCCGCGGCGAAGCTCGACGGCAACGCCTTCCCCAAGAAGGACTTCAACCTCACGCTGAACGATGCGAGCGTCGACGATCTCGAACCGGACGATCCCGAGAACTACCAGGTCCGCAAGGAAAAGGGATTGCTGCTGCCCGCCGAGAAGAACAACGAAGGCGACCCGAGCGACCCCTTGCGCCACTACATCCGGTACCAGATCAAAGAAGCCAAGGAGGGAATCGGTGCAGGCTCGCCCGGCGACTTCCCCAAAGCGGTCAAGGCGCTCGCGCGTCGCTGGAACCTCACCAACCAATTCGGCTCGCTGAGCGTCGACGCCAAGAAAGTCACCGCGCTGCTGCTGCCCGCGGCGATGGACCCGAATTCGGTGCCGGCGGCGCTCGCCGCCGACGAGACCCATTACATTTGCTACCAGGTCAAACCGAGCAAGGACGTGAGTTCGGACCAGGCGCCGGCGGGAAAGTTCCGCAAAGACCTGCAGGCCTATTTCGGCGACGGCTTCACCGATTGCGCCACCGACTACGCAGGCAACGTGGCGTTCGCGACGACGGTCGTGGAAGGCAAATGCCTGCTCAATCTCGCCAAGCCAGTCGAGCTGTGCAGCCCGGCGAGCAAGACCGCGGTCGCCGGTGGCCGGTTCACCGTCGCCAGCATCGCCGACTCGATGCCGAGCACGACGGAGGCGCTGCTCTGCTACAAGTCCAAGCTCGCGAGCAAGCTGACGAGCACGGGCGCAGCAACGCTGATCGGCGGCCAGGTCGGCGAGAAGATCGCCAAGCAGGCGAAGCACGCCAAGCGCAGACTGAAGGACGGTAGCCAATTGTTCGCTGCGCCGAGCAACAATTTCCCCGCACCGGCGCAGATCGATACCAACAAGACCGATGCCGTCTGCATCCCGACAACGGTGGACTCGATCGACCCGCTCTGAAGGCGATGGAGAAAAATCAGGCGTCTTCTCGAAAGGGGGTGACCGAATAGCGACTCGCAATCGACGCGCTGCGCGATCGCAAGGTGTTGCTCGAGCGACGCACCGACAGCGCCCGGCGTCCGCAAGTCTCGCGCCCGGTTCCCAATCGCGGCACGTAGCTGATTCACCCGCAGCATCGGAACCAGCTACTCGATGGACAAACGCGCCCTCAGCGAACGCGACATCTTCACGAAGCACGGCCCCCAGCAGGCGCGGGCCGTGCTCGATGCCCGGCTCGACAAGTATGCCGACGAGGGCGTGCTCGACCTCGTCGACGCCCACGTCCTGCGCATCGCGCCGTTCTCGGCCATGGGCACGGCCGTCGAGCTGACCCGCGCCTTCGGCGGCCCGGACGGCTTCGCCCGCGCCGTCCACGAGCTGCAGGAAGCGTTTTATCGGGAGACGGCGTAGTCCGGACCGGGGTGCCACATCCCTTTTTCCTGTAGTCTGGCCGGAGTGCACGAATTTCGGTACTTATTATTCGAATGGAAGTCAGCGACGGCATACTCCGGCTCGATCCCGTCAAGCACGAACGCTTCCGTCGCAACACCATTCACCAAGCGTTCTGCGAACTGCGGTTTCCATCGTTACCCGACATCGAGAACGATCCACCACGAGACCTCGTCAAGCGGGTTCGCCCTACGTTCCCTCACCATGAGCATGTTGTCGGCGCCAATATCGGCATTACAGACAAGGGCCTGGAACAGGTCCCGCAAGGTACGCATCGATTCCTGTCTCGCGATCGCCGCTGGAACGCTTGGCTGAGGAAGTCGTCCATCGGTCTCGAGACTTCGTCTTACACTGACTTCGATGGGTTCATCTCTCAAGTGCGAAGTTTGCTGGAGGCTGCTCAGCCTAGTCTCGATACGGACTTCTTCACCAGAATCGGCCTGCGCTACGTCAACTTGCTTCCTGCAACCCCGGGGGACGTACAGGGATGGGTGAACAACCAGATTGTAGGTCCTTTAAGGGAACGGCCCCTTCGCATACGCTGACGAGTACTGGTCCAAGACCAGGGGCGCCACAGTGGAGGGTACGTTCACCTTTCAGTACGGATTCGCCGTGATCGATGGCAGCAAGGGATACGTGCTCGACACGGACTTCGCCGTCGAATCGGTCGACTGGGCAGACGCAATCCCTTCGCTTACCCGACTCAACCAACAAAGCTACGAATTGTTTCGCTGGGCAATCGGTCCAAGCACCTTGGAACACTTGCGATCCACTGATCCACATCGTAAGCAGCACCGACACAGCCTCACGTGCCCATGATTCCCTTGCCCGCAGAGCCCTGCACCCCGCACTTGCACACCCCGTACCGCGTCGAACGCTACGAGACGACCTCCGCGTGGGGAGCCGGACCGTCGACGTCGATCACGTTCGAGATCACCGGTGCGACCGTCCGCGAGCACACCGGCATAATCGGCGAAACGACGGGAGCGTGTGCGCCTGCTGAATCGGGCGCGAACGGCACCAGAGACGAACGACGAGAGAAGCGCGACCACCGGCTCACCTTGCTCGCGAGGAAGTACGGTCGGGCGGGTCTTTCGCGAGAGGATCAGGCCCGGCTGACAATCCTCAACGAGCGACTCGGCGCGGTTGCCCAGCGAGTCACTGAGCGTGATGTCGCCGCTCTCGAGCACGGTTCGCAAGAGCTTGCCGACACCGACGAACTCCTGCGGGCACTCCAGGAGCGCTATGGCATCGAGACATGAAGTCCCGTTTCTCTATCCGAAGAGTCAGCACCGACGCAGGCTTGCTCCGGGACCGTTCTCGCGTCATCAGCCCTACAAGCCATTCCTCCGAGATGAGTTCCGACAGAGGTGCGTCTACTGCCGCCGCCCCGACAGCGTCCACCCTCACGACCACAAATCATTCGTCGTGGAGCATTACCGCCCGAAGTCGCTCTTCCCGCAAAGCTCGTGTGACTACGGGAACCTCTTCTACGCTTGCAAAAGCTGTAACGATTTCAAACGCGACTACTGGCCACGATCCGAATCCGAGCCCGTCCTCCCGAACCCGTGCGATCACGTGATGTTAAATCATCTTCGGTTCGACGACGGGCAGGTGCGCGCCCAGTCGCATCATGGAGAGTTCACCGTCGAACTACTCCAGCTGGACCAGGAAGCCGTCGTTCAGTGGCGCCGGCTACACGTTGCGCAGATCAATCAGGCCGCCGGCCAACTCAAGAGGCTCCTCAAGGCCGAGCGCCTCATGAAACTGCGAAACACCGATGATGTCGCCGACGCCCAACTCCTCGCGGAGCTACGATCGCTCGACGAGCGGATTCGCTCGACTCAACTGCTGCTTCGTCAACTGACGGGAACAACCGCAGCCGACCTGACACTCGGTCCGGAAGCACGATGACGCTCGCTCTCAGGGAAATTCCCCGTCGGATCTGATCGCGCCCCATATCCGTTCGCACCCTCGTCAAGTCCATCCAGGACATCATGCGCAAGGACAGTGGCGTCGACGGCGACGCCCAGCGCATCAGCCAGCTGTGCTGGATGTTCTTCCTCGAGATCGTCGACGACCAGGACAGCGAACTGGAACTGCTCCAGCCCGGCTACCGGCCGCCGATCCCCGAGCCGCTGCGCTGGCGCTCCTGGGCCGCCGACCCCGAAGGCATCACCGGCGACGAGCTGCTCGCCTTCGCCAACGGCGAACTCTTCCCGAAGCTGAGGAGCCTGCCGACTTCGCCGAAACCGGGCGACCGCCGGCGCGTCGTCAAGGACGTCTTCGAGGACGCCTTCAACTACATGACTGTTTCGCGGCCAGTGCGACCAGAGCTGGCGGCTCGAAACCACGCTCGAACGACGCTACCCGAAGCGCGAAGCCGCGGCCATCACGCCGGCCGACCGGTTGCTGGTCGAAACCGATGCGCCGTTCCTCGCCCCCATCCCCTACCGCGGCCGGCGCAACGAGCCGGCGCTGGTCGCGCAGACCGCTGCCTGCCTCGCCGAAGTGCGTCACGAGCCGCTCGAGGTCGTCGCCGAACACACGCGTCGCAACACGCAGCGGATCTTTCGACTGCCCCTCCTAGAGCACCAGCCCTGACCGGTCTGGCCGCAGCCGCAGCCGCTCTTTTGCGGTTTGGAGGGGCGGATGCCCGGAGAGGCTGAGGCAGGGGCTGGTTGAACGCCGTCCGGCCGGGTCGTGCGCCCCCACCCCTGCCATCCCCGGGGAAAAGTCGAGCCTCCGGGCGTGACTCCGGATCGCCGCCCCGGACCTGCTGCGTATAGTTTATAGCTTTTGTCGCTTCACCGTCGGCCATGCGGTACTCCCCGCAGCGCCATGACCTCCCAACTGCACGAGGCGTTGCTGCTGCTGTTCCGCAACCGCCCTGCCCTCGCGCCGGAACTCATCGTACAGGCGCTCCACATGGAGTTGCCGGTCTACACCGAGGCGCGCATCGAGTCGGCTGACCTCACTGATCTGCAGCCGACCGAGTACCGCGCCGACCTCGTGGTACTGCTCTGCGACGGCAAGCCCGTGCTCGGCATCGTCGTCGAGGTGCAGCTGCGGCGCAGCGCCCGCAAGCGTTTCACCTGGCCCGCCTGCGTTGCCGGACTCCGCGCCCGCGTCCGCTGCCCGGTATGCCTGCTCGTGGTCACTGCCGACGATGGCGTCGCGGCCTGGGCTGCGCGGGCGATCGATCTCGGCGGCGGCAATCGCTTCAAGCCGCTCGTCCTCGGTCCATCCGGGGTACCCGTAGTCGAGAATCGCGCCCGGGCGCGTTCTGACCCCGAGCTGGCGGTGCTGTCGGCAATGGCGCACGGGTGTGATGCGAACTCGGAGCGGGCACTACGCATCGCGCTCGCCGCGATGGCAGCGAGCGTCGGACTCGACGCCAACCGTGCGACGCTGTACTTTGACCTCGTTGCCACGTCGCTCAGTGAGGCGGCGAGAAAGGCGCTACGCGACATGGATCACGCCAAGTATGAGTACCAGAGCGATTTCGCCAAGCAGTACATCGTTATCGGCGAAGCCCAAGGGGAAGCCAAAGGGGAAGCCAAAGGTAAAGCCGCGTTGCTCGAAAGGCTGATGGCGCGGCGCTTCGGGCGACTACCTGTCAAGGCCCGCAAGCGGCTCGCCGCGGCCACATCCAAGGAACTCGATGTCTACGGCGAGCGCCTTCTCAGCGTGGCTACCCTCGACGAGGTGTTCGCGCAGGGGTGAGGGTGGCGTCGTCAGGGCCAAGGGCCAGGGTTCAGGAGCCACCGAGCAACAACAGAGCAACAACAAGGACACCCACTCTTCGCTTGTTGCGAATCCTTCAGGAAATCGCGGGCATGCCCGCGCCTTCCGCTCTGCTGGCAGAAGCTTCGTGGAGTCGGTGTCCCGGTTCGCATCCTTCCCGGTTCGCATCCTCCCGGTTCGCATCCGTTGGGGCGCATCGGCGAACCCCAGGACATGGCCGGCGTGGCGATCTACCTGGCGTCGCGTGCGGGGGCGAACGTCACCGGAGCGGTGATCCCGGTCGACGGCGGCATCTGCATCAAGGGGGCGTGAGCCGGACGGGCGCGTTGACGTTGCCCCCTGTGGTCCTCCGTCGCAGAGACGGTCGACAAAGTCGATGACGACGGCCTCGCGCGCGATTCCAGGCCATCAATCCCCTCTCCCGCATCCCCGCGGGAGAGGGCGCAGGGTGAGGGCTTCCGTCTGGCTTGCGCCGGCATTACCGACCCTCGAACGCCGCGCAGTCGTGAGCCCTCCCAGTTGCACGAGGCGCTGCTGCTCCTGTTCCGCAACCGGCCGACGCTCGCGCCGGAACTCCTCTGAGCAGGCGCTCGACGTCGCGTTGCCCGCGTGGACCGAAGCGCGTATCGAGTCGGCGGACCTCAGCGACCTCCAGGCGGCCGAGTACCGGGCCGATCTCGTCGTGCTGCGCTGCGACGATCTGCATTCCGATCGGCAACCCGGTTCGCGATAGTCCGACACGAACCGTCGCCGCCGGATGCCACGATAGGTTGAACGGAATCGTGAAGGAAGCCACCCGTTGATAGCCCGTACTAGCTGAGGAAAGCGTCATGAGGCCGAGTATCAGACGTAGCCCGAGGACTCGCTTCGAGCGGCATTTTGGCGATCCACCGGTCTGTCAGCGCCAGTTTGTCGTCGTCCGTCTCGCAATCCAGGCGGTCGACGCGTGCCAACGGGAGATTTCGCCGGGCGCCGGACGCACCTCGACCTTCGCGGAACCGCTCGGCACCCGCACTACCCCTGGCACTGCGGGCCGCGTAGCGGACCGTCCACTGCAACTGGTTGTTCGACATCGTCCGTTGCGCGCATGAAGATACCATCAGGGCTGAAGCAACTTCCGCCACAGCGCCATCGTTGCCCCCGGTTCGGCAACGCGAAGCGCCGGCAGCGTGCACGCCACTTCCCGGGGTGTTCTTCCGAGAGCCACAATATCTTGCCACACGCGGTATGTGGCGGACTGACGATCATTCAACTCAAGAAAAGCGTACAGAGACCCCCGCCCATCGCGCCTGACGTAATCTTTCAAGGACGGGTGGGCCGTTGAGTTGCGCAGCCTGTCCTCGTACGCCAGCAGGAGGGAATAGAAGGTCATTGCCTGCGCCCAACCCTCATGGACCTCCTTTTCGGTTTGCTCAAGACGGCTTGGATGGCAGGCGGTGCTTCCATCGGCTGTCTCATATCGCAGATCGGACCAGCGGCCGTGATTACTTATCGGGGCGTAATGCTGTAACGGAATTTGATCCGACAACCAGTGCGCCAGTTCATGCACTATCACGAGTTCACGAAGCGCGAGTTTCGGCAGGTTCAAGGTTTCTGAGCAGTAACGGAGCCCTCTCTCGTAAATGACGACCTCACAGCCCTGGCCCGGATAGTACTGCCCCAGCAGTTCGTCGGTATCGAAGCGGTTCTGCATGAGGAGAAGCCCAGTGGGGTTCGTTGAAGGCCCCTCGGGCAGAATAAGCTACGGGGCAGTTCCAATGCACATCCCCCCATCTCTTTGGCCAATCCCATTTCTTCTCAGGATCGTTCCGCGCCTCTTCGAGGCTCCGGCACCTGGACTCTAGTATCTCAAGATACTCGATGGCGTCTGGTTGCGGCAGCACCGTCCACTCGCTCGAACGAAAAGCCAAGAGTTGGTACGCATTCGCCCACTCGATGAAGTGCAGCACACGTTGATAATCATAAGACACCGTGTGGGTATACGCCGCGATGCATGCCCAAAGAATTCGCTTTCCTGTCCCGCTCGTTGTCAGCGTGCAGGTGCATGTGAAGCCCGTGGGCCGTCTCATCTGGATTGCTGAGGTCAAAGCCTCGTTCCATGTGGGCCTCCTCGCACGTATGTCGAACGCCCTGGCGTTCTGATGAGCATCGAGGAGTACGATGCGCTCATCGAGACGATCGGAGTTCTCTCGGACCGCAAGGCTCTTCGCAGCATCGAGCGCAACCGGCGCGATCTCGACAGGGGGCACAAGGTGACGCATGCGGAGGTCTGGGGCGACGAATGAAGTTTCGCGCGGTCTACGCGACCGCACGCGCGTAGCCTCGCTCGCCATCTGCCGCCGGATAATGAAGGCGCCAACTGAGTCGCCAAGAATCTGCAGGACATCCGCGGTGACCGCCACAATCGTAACCCGCGCGCGGGAAAAACTTCGCTTGCGAGGTTGCCAGAATGTGGCAGATCGCAATGATGGCTCGCGCGAGTATTGCCGTGAACGACGCAACCGACATCTCTGCCGCCGCCGCGGCACCCGCCGCCGCCGGACGGCCGTTCGTCGGACGGGCAACGGAGATGGCGCTGCTCGACGACGGGCTTGCGGCCGCCACCGCCGGACGCGGCAGTCTCCATCTGATCGTCGGCGAGGCCGGCATCGGCAAGACACGGCTCGCGAACGAACTCGCCCGCCGCGCCGCGACGCGCAACGTCGATGTGGTCTGGGGACGTTGCTGGGAAGACGATGCCGCGCCCGCCTACTGGCCGTGGATCCAGATCCTGCGCTCGCTGGCGGAGTTGCGCCCGGCCGACGAACTGCGTGCGGCGCTCGGGAACGCAGCTCCGCTTCTTGCCGCGCTCGCCCCCGAACTCGTCGCCCAGATCTCCGGCGTCGATCTGCTCACCCCCGACGCCGCGCCGATCCCCTCTTCCGTCGAGTCCGAACGGTTCCGCTTCCGGCTGTTCGACGCAGTAACCGAGTTCTTCCGCCGTGCTGCTGCCTCCCGTCCAATTGTCTTGTTGTTCGACGACCTGCACACTGCCGACCTGCCGTCGCTCTTGCTGTTGCAGTTTCTCGCCCGCGCATTGCCCGAGCTGTCGCTCCTCGTCGTCGCTACCCAGCGCGAGGCCGATGCTCGCATCGCCCAGCACGGCCAGCCGGTGTTCACCGCCCTCGAGCGCAACGGCGCGCGCATCAAGCTGCGCGCCTGGCAACGCGACGAGGTGAGCCACTATCTCGAAGACCTGTTCGATCGGCCGCCGCCGCCGCGCCTGCTAGAGGTGGTGTGCGATGTCACCGGCGGCAACCCACTATTCGTCGACGGCTTCGCGCGCGCGGTGCGCGACCACGCCGATATCGAGCTGCTCGATGGCTATCCCGTCGGCTTGCGCATTCCCGACAGCGTCCGTGCCGTCATCCGCGATCGCCTGCGACCCCTACCTCCGGACACCGCGCGGCTGCTCGCGGCGGCGGCGGTGATCGGTCGCCGCTTCGAGGTGCGCGTCCTCGCAGCGGTCGTCGGGCAGCCCCTCCCTGAACTCGTCGATCGCCTCGCCGTGGCGGTGCAGGCCGACATCCTCGCCGTGCCCGCGCAGCTCGTCGGCACCTACAGCTTCTCGCATCCGCTCGTCCGTGAAACCGTGTACGCGGACATAGCGCCCGGCGAGCGGCTGCGGCTGCACCATGAGATCGCGGGCGTGCTCGAGCAGGTCTACGCCGAACGCCTCGACGAGCACGCCAGCGAGATCGCGCACCACTACTTCGAAGCAGCCTTTGCCGACGACGCGGTACGGGCGATTGCGCTGGCATGTCGCGCGGCCGAGCGCGCGGTGGCGCAGTGTGCCTACGAAGAAGCTGCGCACCTGTACCGGCGCGCTTTGGCGGCACTCGACGTCGCCAGCGCCGACGAGACGTTGCGCTGCGAATTGATGGTGGCACTCGGAGAGGCGCACCTGCAGGCGGGCAATTCGGCCCGCGCGAGAGAAATCTGCGGCGAAGCGGCGCTCCTGGCGCGACGCCTCGGCGCCGGTGCGCTGCTGGCGCGCGCGGCGCTCACCTTCGGCGGCATTTCCATCGGCCCCGGGATCTTCGATCCGGAGTTGATCGGGTTGCTCGAAGAGAGCCGCCGTTTTCTCGGGCCGGAGCCGAGCGCCCTCAAGGCAATCGTTTCCGCCCGGCTCGCGGTGCGGATGCACATGCCCGGTGACAACGCACGGCGCGCATCCCTTTGTCTTGAGGCCGTCGATGCAGCCCGGCTCTCGGCGAACGACGAGGCGATGGCCCATGCGCTCGACGCGCGGCATCTGGTCTTCTGGGGCCAGACCGACCTAGCGGGGCAATTGGCGATCGCCGACCAGCTCATGGGAGCCGCCGACAGGTGCGGCAATCGCGAACTGCTGCTGCACGGGCATCAGCTGCGGATCACCGACTTTCTCGAAATGGGGGACATCGACGCCGTCGATCTCGAGATCGAGCGTTACGAAAGCCTCGCCGGCGAGCTGCGTCTCGATCTCTACGTCTTTCGCAGCCGCGTCTTTCGCGCGATGCGGGCGACGCTCGCCGGCGACTTCGCGCGCGCCGAGCGGCTGGCGGCGGAAGCTCTCGACTTGGGCAATACGATCCAGACGATCGTCGCCGCAACGTACTATGGAGTGCAGAGCCTCGCGCTCGAACGGCTTCGCGGCCGGCCTGGTCCTGCCGAGGCCAACATGCTCGCGCTGCTCGAAGCATTCCCGTCGGTCAGCCAACTGCGCTTGGCCTTGGCGGCACTCTATGTCGACTTCGGACGTCGCGACGACGCGGCGGCCGCGTTCGAACGGGTGGCGCCCCACGATTTCAGCAGCATCCCCGTCGACAACAACTGGCTCGTCGGGGCTGCGCTCTCAGCTGAGATCTGCGCCTTCATCGGCGACCGGGTGCGCGGGGCAACCGTCTTCGACATGCTGCTTCCCTTCGCCGGGCGCAACGCCGTCGGGGGCTCCGCCGCCGCCTGCAACGGCTTCGTCTCGCGCCAACTCGGGCAGCTCTCCGCGCTCTTCGGGCGGCCCGCCGATGCCTACACCCATCTCCAGGACGCGATCGCTCGCGACGGCAGGATGGGCGCGCGCCCGTTCGTGCTGCGTGGCAAGTACGACCTCGCCGAACTGCTGGCATCCGAGGCCGGCGCCGACGCCGGGCTCGACCCGGAGCCGCGCCAACGTTCGCTGCAACTGGCGCGGGAGGTGCAGCGTGGCGCCACCGAACTCGGCATGGAACGTACGGCCGAACGCGCGGCGACGCTGCTCGCACGACTGGATCGGCCGGCGAGCGCGCCAGGGTAACGGTTTCCAAGTCGATCCACCTCGCGCTCGGCCGCATTGCCAAACACGCTCCAGCCCTCGGTGCCCATCTCGACGCAACGATTCGGACGGGTGCTTTTTGCTCTTACACGCCCGATCCGCGTGCCGCGCCAGAATGGATCGTAGCGGAGGCGTAGAGCCGAGCGGCCGGACTGACCGTGCCGCGCAACGGATCGCCATCATATCGTCGCGGGTTACGATCGTTCCGCGCCGAGTTACGCCTACCGCATGAAGAACGAACAAGGGGGCTAGGCGATGTTCGATCATTATGTGGCGGCAGTTATGGAGGTTGCCCGTGCAGATCGACTACGGCACCGTCGCGGTTGGCGCTGGCGAGCGCTACCGCGTGCGCTTTCGCGTCCATCAGTCGGGTCCGTTCGAGACGATCCTGCGCGCCAAACTCTGGGCGGAGGTCGACGCCGAGCCGTCGACATGGACGATCGCCTACACGAATGCGAACCCGGTTCTGCAGAACCGGAGTGGCGGCTTCGCCTTCGAGAACTGGAGTGACTACACCGATCCGAACGACATGGCATCACTTCCATTCCGCGGGAGGATCGACCGCGTCGTTGCCGAGTTTCGCCGGGAACGCCAGCACGACGAAGGATCCGGCCTCCGCGCCGATGTAGACGCTCGAAATGTCGAGGCGCGCGATGATGCGTCTGCCAGGTGCGATTCGCACGTCGGATTCGCGTTGCACCCATTCGAGGATCTGGCCCGTGGTCGTAGCCAATCCGACCATGTATCGGACTCCCGCGACTGCTTCGTCGTACGTGTTCGTCACGCTGGCGCGGATCTTCGCTGTGCGGCCATCGGTAACGACACCCGTGGTTTGCGTGAGCAGCGGACGGCCGCTTGCCGCCTCCGCTGACCGCTTCATTGCTTCGGGGTCGCCTGCAATCCCGCGGGATCCGGATCGCGCGTCGCCGTTTCGAAGGAGGGTGGCCACGTCAGCATGTCCGCGCGCTACCGCCCAATCCAAGGGCGTCTGCCCCGCATTGTTCGCGACGTTCGGATCGGCGCCGGCGGCGAGCAGCGCCGCAACGGCCGACGCGTAGCCGTTTTCGCTAGCCAGCAGCAGCACCGTACCGCCGTCGCCGCGTTGCGCGTCCACGGGAACCCCCGCTTCGATCAGGAGGCGGATGACCTCCGCGCTCGTGCTGCCGGATGCTGCATGAAGCGCAGTGCCTCCATCTCCTCCGATTGCGTTGATGTCGGCGCCGAGATCGAGCACGGTGCGGACGGTATCCGGATGGCCGGCGCGGGCAGCGAGCAGCAAATGCGCCGGACGCACCGTTGCGCCCCGGTCGACGAGAAGTCGAACCACGTCCACTCGATTGGCGAGAATGGCGTGGTCGAGTGCCGACAGCCCGTATTCGTCGAAGGCGTCGGCACTCGCTCCGGAATCCAGAGCGGATCTTACCGTTTCGACGTCGCCCGAATTGGCGGCACCGAGCAACTGCACCTCGGCGCGAGTGGCGCAACCACCCAGCGAGGCGATCAGCCCGAGAATTGGCAAGATACGGGTGCACGTGGCACGAAACAGGAGTCGCGTCATCGTCTTGTGAGTACCTTTCCGAGTCGGTCTCAGTAAGCCTGGAACCTGTACCATGAAATGGGTTTGTGTCCAATGACAAGTTGTTGGTAGTCGCGCCTTGCTCACGATTCGACAACTGGACTTATCCTCTTTCTTCGCTCGCGTACGGGTCGCGCTCCGGCAATGTGGGGCTAGCCCGGATCGGCGAACGCCAACCCAAGGACGTGATCGCGTACATCCGCGGGCCAGTCGGCGACCCTGCGGTGGAACGTCTCCCGGTCGCCGGCGAAAAGGGCGCGGGCAGCCTCATCGTAGTTCGGCAGGTTGCCGCCGACGGCGTGCATGAAGCGATAGGCCGCCTCCTGCGCCGCCCTCGCCTGGTCGCGCTCGCCGTTGGCAGTGCGCGCCGCGTCGACGAGTTTGCGCAGCGCCACCGAGGCGCCACCGGGCTGGGCGCGGAGCCAGTCCCAGTGGCGTGGCAGGAGCGTCACCTCGCGGGCGACGACACCGAGGCGCGGGCGGCCGGGGCCGCGGGTTTCGCCTTCGGGGACAAGTGGGACGGTGCCACGGCCGAGTCGCGCGACGACGTCGGCACCCGAGCCGCGGAAGTCGATTTCGACCGGCTCGCTGGTGCGGGCATCGAAGACGAGGACGGCTGCGGCGTCATCGCGGTCGAGCACCTTCTTGGTCGCCGTCGCTACCTTGGCGAGCGACCCGGTCGCGATCCTGCGGGAACCTGCGAAGGCGATGTAGCGAGCGGGAGTCATGTCGGTCGCTATAACATCCGGGTACAACCGTGGCAATAAAAGCCGGGTACAAATAGGCCAACGCGCCCGTCTGATTCTTTCCCGCTTCGCTTCCTCTGTCTTCCGGCGTTGCGCCACAGCGCGTGGCTGGCTCCGGCGCGTGGCGTCGCGCCAGGTTGCTTGCTAGGGTCCGCGGTTCATTTCAACTCGCCCACCGCCCGCCGGCGCGGGCTGGAACTGCGGAAGCGATGATCCGACTCGACCAGATCTGCAAACAACACGGCCAGCAAGTGCTCTTCATCGATGCCTCGATGGCCCTCCACCGCGGCGAGAAGGTCGGCCTCGTCGGGCCGAACGGCGCCGGAAAGTCGACCATCTTTCGGCTCATCACCCGCGAGGAGTCGGCGGACCAGGGCCAGGTGTCGATCGATCGCGGTGTGACCATCGGCTACTTCAGCCAGGACGTCGGCGAAATGGCCGGGCGCCCCGTCGTCGCCGAGGTGATGGACGGCGCCGGACCCGTCTCCGAGGTTGCTGCCGAACTGCGACACATCGAAGAGGCAATGTCCGATCCGGACCGCCTCGGCGAAATCGACAAGCTCGTCACCCGCTTCGGCGAGGTGCAGGCGCGTTTCGAGGACCTCGGCGGCTACGCCCTCGAAGCCCGTGCCCGCGAAGTCCTCGCCGGTCTCGGTTTCTCGCAGGAGATGATGGACGGCGACGTCGGCCGCCTCTCCGGCGGCTGGAAGATGCGCGTCGCGCTGGCGCGCATCCTGCTGATGCGGCCGACGGCAATGCTGCTCGACGAGCCGTCGAATCACCTCGACATCGAATCGATCATCTGGCTCGAACACTTCCTTCTCGAGTACGATGGCGCCTTGCTCATGACCTCGCACGATCGCGAGTTCATGAATCGGATCGTCAAACGCATCGTCGAGATCGACGGCGGCGACCTGGTCAACTACTCGGGTGACTACGACTTCTACGAACGCCAGCGCGCCCAGGGTGAAGCCCAGGCCGAGGCGGCGTACCAGCGCCAGCAGGCGAAGCTGGCCAAGGAGATGCGCTTCATCGAGCGCTTCAAGGCGCAGGCCGCCAAGGCGTCGCAGGTGCAGTCGCGGGTCAAACAACTCGACAAGATCGAGAGGATCGAACCGCCGAAGCGGCGCACCACGCCGCAACTCGAGTTGCCCGAGTGCCCGCGCTCGGGCGACGACGTCGTCAAGATCGAACGGCTGCAGAAGCGTTACGGCGAACGCGCCATCTACGACGGCTTCAACATGATGCTGCGCCGCGGCGAACGCTGGGCGGTGATGGGCGTCAATGGCGCCGGTAAATCGACGCTGCTCAAGCTCGTCGCCGGCGACGCCGAGCCCGACGATGGCAAAGTGACCATCGGCGCCAGCGTCCGCCTCGGCTACTTCGCCCAGCACACGATGGAGGTGCTGGTGCCGGATCAAACCGTACTCGGCACGCTCGAAGACGCGTTCCCGCTCGCCAGCGGTGGCGCGATCCGCGGCCTCGCCGGCGCCTTCGGGTTCTCGGGCGACGACGTGGAGAAGACCTGCCGGGTGCTGTCGGGTGGCGAGAAGGCCCGCCTCGTGCTGGCGCGCATCCTCTACGGCCGGCCGAGTTTTCTCGTCCTCGACGAGCCGACCAACCACCTCGACATGACGACCCAGGAGATGCTCGTGCGCGCCCTCGGCGAGTACGAGGCGACGATGCTGTTCGTGTCGCACGATCGGCGCTTCCTGGCGAAGCTGTCCAACCGCATTCTCGAGTTGGGTCCCGAGGGACCGCTGCCCTACTCCGGCGGCTACAGCGAGTACGTTGCGGCGCGCGGCTACGAGGCCCCGGGTCTGCGCTGACCGCATCGTTGCATCGGCCACACCATGCGGCGCCGAGCCGCGGAGTTCTCACGCAACATCACGTCCGAGGCCGTTGCCGGCTTGCCGCGCGTCCACGGGGCAAGTAGGCTGCGCAGCCGAACACACCCATGGCGATTCTCGATCGACTCCTTCCTGCTTGGCGCCACAGCGACCCGTTGGTGCGCGCCGCCGCGGTGCGCGATCTCGACGAAGACGGCCGCGAGATCGTTGCGTCGCTCGCGCGCCGCGATGACGATCCGCGCGTCCGCCGCGAGGCGGTGAAGAAGCTCGACCAACCCGAACTGCTCCTCGAGATCTCCCGCACCGACGCCAACGAAGAGATCCGCGGGCTCGCGGCAGCGCGGGCCGCGGAACTACTCGTGGCACGCGCCATCTCCTCGCGACCCGTGGACGAGTGCCTCGCGGCGCTCGCGTTGTTGGACCGATCGAGCCACCGCGCCGCAGTCGCCGCACAAGCAGCGCATCCGGAGATTCGCCGTGCGGCGCTTGCGCAGGTTGGGGAGGAGACAGCTCTGGCAGAAGTCGCGCGCCGGAGTGACGATCCGGCGGTCGGCCTCGACGCCGTCGGCCGGATCGCCGACGCGGCCCTGTTGCGGCGCATCGCCGCAGGTAACGCGCCGTGCGACGTGGCCATCGCGGCACTCGAACGGATCGAAGATCCGGATGTTCTCCACGCGCTGACACAAGATCGACAGGTACAGAAGCTCGTGCGCAAACGCGCGCGCGCGCTGTTGGCCCAGGTCGTCGACGACGCCCATCCGTTGCGCGCGGCCGAGCGGCACGCGCAGCGACTCCGCTTGATCGGCGAGATCGAAGGGTTCACCGAGGCAGACGATCCGGTCGCCGCCACCGCGGCGCTGCGTGCGGCCCGCGCGCAATGGCAAGAACTCGATGCGCATGGCGCGGCGGAAGCGGATGACGACGAACGCTTCCGCAGGGTGTGCGACGCCTTATCGGCGAGGATCGCTCGCGCCGAGCGCCGCAGCGCGACGGAGGAACAGCGAGAACACGCACACCAACACCAGCACAGCGAGCGGCAGCGGCTGTGCGCAGAGATCGAATCGCTGACCGGACCCGAGACGCCGACGAAACTCGAGCTGGCCCAGACGGCGTGGGCCGCCCTCGGGCCCGTCGACGACCCGCAGAGCTTCGAGCTTGCCGCCCGCTTCGCGCTGGCCGTCGAACGCTGCGAGCTTCATCACCAGAAGTGGTCTGCACGTCACGAGTTCCAGATGCAACTCGAGGCGCTGGTGCGCGACGCGGAGGCGCTCGTCGAGTCCGGCGATCCGCGCGCCGCAGCACGCCCGCGCGCCGCGCTCGAAACGCGCTGGGACGAGCTGGCTGCATCGCCCGCGGGTACCAAGTGGTTCGTGGAAGAGCGCGCGCTGCAGCGCCGCTTCACCGCTGCCGGCGAGGCCTTGCAGGAACGCCGAACGGCGCTCGTGACGAATCGCGAACAGAACGAGCGCGAAGCGCGCGCGCACCTGACCGCGCTGTGTGCGCGACTCGAGAAGCAGGTGCGGAGCGAAAGGGTCAAACCAGCCACAGCCGATCGCGCCCTGGAGGCCATCGCCGCGGCGTCACCACGGCTGCGCGATCTGCCGGCGCTGGAGCGTGCCGGCTTGCGCCAGCGTCTCGACGACGCGCAGCAGGCGCTCGTGCGCCGCGCCGCGCAGCAGGAGACGGCGGAAGAGTGGAAGCGTTGGGCCAACACGGATGCGCAGAAGCAGCTCATCGAGCGGGCCGAAGCACTGCTCGCCGCCGGAGATCCGGAACGTATGCTGCAGGAGTGCGTCGAGATCGATCGCGACTGGAAGCGCTTCGGAGTTGTGCCGCAGGAGCATTCGCAGGTGCTGTGGGAGAGATTTCGCGCCGTGCGCGGCGAGCTGCACCGGCAGACGAGTGCCTATCTGGCCGACAACCTCACCAAGAAAGAGGCGCTTTGTGCCGAGGCCGAACGCCTGACCGATTCCACCGACTGGCTTGCCACCGCTGCAACGTTTCAGCGGCTGCAAGCGGAGTGGAAAGAGATCGGTTCGGTTCGGGCGCGTCTTGCGGCGGCGCTCCTGGAACGCTTTCGCGCTCCTGCCAACGCGTTCTTCACGCGCCGCAAGGCCGACCTGAGCGTGCGCAGGGAACGGCGGCAGGAGAGCGTCGCGCAAATGCGCGCGCTCTGCGAAGCGGCGGCGGCCGTGGCCGATTCGGACGATTGGGAGGTGGCGGAGGCCGAGATTCGGCGCCTGCAGAGCGAATGGCGACGGGTGGCGCCGCGCGGCGACAAGGCAGCCACTCATTGGGACGAGTTCAAAGGCACATGCGATCGGTTCTTCGAGCGCTACCGTCGTCGCGACGAGATCGCTGCCGAAGCGCGGTTCGCGCAAGCCGAGGCGATCGTCACCGGACTCGAATCCATGCAGGGATCGATCGGTGCACCCGAGGGACCGACGCCAGAGGACATCGCACGGAGCTTGAACGAAGCCCTGGCACAGTGGGGACGCCTCGGCGCCGGTTCGTCGGCCACTGCGCAGCAGCTCGGCGAACGCCTCCAGGCTGCGTGCGCCGCCATCGAGACCGCCTGCCTGGAGGACCTGGAAGCGGTGGGTCTCGACGTCGACAACGCTGTCCGCCAGCGCGAGAAGTTCTGCGCCCGGCTCGAACGCGCGATCGAATCGCTCGCGGCTACCGCAGAAGAACCGCCAGCGATCGATCTTGGCGAACGGCTACGGTTGGCGCTCGCGGCGAACACGATCGGCGGCAGCGCGGCGCTACCGCACGAGCGGGCGCTGCACGAGGCGATCGAGGCGGGCGAGCGGGTCGAAGAGAAATGGGAATCGCTCGGTCCGGTCGTCGGTAGGCGGGCACGCGATCTCGTCGAGCGCTTCGCCAAGGCGCGTGCGCAGTTCGCCGAACTCCGCCGCGCTCGCGCGGGCGAGCAGCGATCCGGCGGCTGAACCTTCGCGCACCTATACCGCCAAGCGGCACCTGAGTGCCGCGTCAACGCGTGCTCATGGATCCGCGGCCGGTAGGTAGAAACGTGCTCTCCCAGCACCCACCAAGGCTGTTGTTGAGTTGCACGTTGAGCGTCGTCCCGGTCGGGGCGACTGGGATGATCGGCGTTGCTCCAGCCGTCGAGGCGGGCGCCGAAAACTTTCCACGCCAACAAGCTGCGCCGGCTCTGGAACATGCGCACGTAGCGGCTGGCGTTCGTCTGCCGCCACCAGCGTTCGTTGCCGTAGCCGATCAACGGCTCGAAACCCCAGCGCGACGTCGGGTCGGCGGCGAGTCGGGCGTAGTCGCCGGGAAGGTCACCGTAGTTCGCGGTGTCGTCGAGCACCAGGTTGCCGGGCGGAGTCGGGTTCATGCGGGTATGGCACGGCACGCAGCTGCGTTGTAGCAACGGCCGGATGTCGCGGTGGAACTCGACGTCGACGACCCCAGCAGCGACGAATCGCAGGTTCGGATTGCCGTCGGCATCATGGCTCACGAGCGGGGTCACTTTGCTGAGATCGAAGACGTCGTAATCGGCCCTTGCCGCTTGGGTCGATGCGAACGCGAGCGGCTGTTGGCTGTGGGCGTGGCAGCCGCCGCAGTCGTAGCGCGACTCGCCCGGGCGCACTTGATGCCAGGTCTGCGCCATCGTCAGCACCAAGCCGTTGCGATCGAGCATTTGGAAGGTGAACGGCGTATCGGCTGAGATCTTGGCCAGGAAGCTGGTGTCGGGATTGGCCTCGGGATCGAGGATCGGGTTGCCCGCGGCGTCGGTCTTGCGCAGCGGAATCTCGCCGAGGATACGCAGACGTTCCATGGCGTGACTGGAGAAGAGTTGACCGCAGCTAGGTCCGCCGTTGGGGCCATAGCTGCGATGGGTGCCGGGCTCCATCGCCAGCAGGCGCACGGCCCAGATGTCGTCGTTCGCATACTTGCCGGCATCGGCGCCTTGGGTTACCCAATTCGCGCTTTGGCCGTTTTCGGTCGTGTTGAACGCGTCGAGGCCGTCGAAGAAGTCCGACCACGGAGTCACCCAGCCGGGGAAGCTCTCGCGCTTACAAAAGGAACTGGCGCCGACCAGCCCATATGGGGTTCCGGCAGGCAGCAGGTCGGGATGTTCGTCGCCATCGTTCGGAAGCCACGGCAGGCGGTTCGGCTCGGCGACGCCGTGCACGGCGCTGTAGGGCACGACTGCGCGCGGCCAGGCTTCATTGTAGTTGGGGTCGTTCTTGATCAGCACGAGATCCACGGGCGAGCCGACGATATCGCCGCCGGGAATCAGGTAGATTCCCGAGTCGTAGTACGGAACCGGCGACGGCCGGTTGAGGTCGTTCGCCGGCGCGCCGCTCCACGCCACCAACAAGTCGTTCGCCGGCGCGGCCGACGGATGGGTGAACTTGCCGACTCGAGCCCCGTCGGCGCCGACGGGGGCGGCTTCGTCGTTGCCGGTGGTGAACGGCGTGATCGAATACATGCCGCGTGGGGTGAAGGGCATACGAAACGGGTAGGAGAAGCCGGCGCCGATGGTTTGGGCGATCGGCGGGTTCTCGTCGACGAAGGCGGAGTGGAAGGCCGGCTCTCCGGTCGGCGGCGGCGGGATCCGATAGAGCGCTCCGAAGCCGTTGTTGTTGAGGTTGTAGTAGTCGACGACGACGACGTCCTGGTTCGACAGTTGCGTCATGAAGTGGAACGCCTGCGCGTCGCGGAAGGCGCTGATGAGCGGAGCCCACTGGCGGCCATCGGGCTGGATCGTCCAGATGCCCCACAGCCGCGCGTCGCGCACGCCCTGCGATTCATGCGTCGAGAACATCAAGCGACCGTCGCGCAAAGGGGTCGGGTGCAGGGCGCTGCTGATGTTCATCGGTGCGATCTGGGTGACATTGCCGCCATCGGCGTCCATGACGAAGAGCTGCAGGGTGGGGTTGGTGAATCCCTTGGGTGGGCCGAAGCCGTTGCGGTTGCTGGCGAAGGCGACTTTGCCGCCGGCGACGGGGGCCGGGCCGAGGTTGAGAATGCCTTAGCCGAGGTGATCCCAAGCGTAGGGATTCGGCGTGTCGACGGGCTGGTAGTTGCCCGCCGGGTCTTGATACCAACGCGCGGCTCCGGTGTTCGGCGTGAACTCGCCGTGCGTCAGTTGTTGGATCTCGCGCGTTTGCAGGTTGAGACGGAAGATGTCGGCGCCGGCGTACGGGAGGGCGCGCTGGTAGTTGATCGCCTGCGGGCGAACGTCGGGGAAGTAGCTGTAGTAGACCCACTGGGCATCGAAGGAAACAAACGGGTCGGTCACGGCGCCGTCGCCGCCATAGACGAGCACCTCTTCCGAGCCGTCGGGGTGAAGCAACATCAAGTCGGCACCGGGGTCGATGCTGGCGGGATGGAAGACCTCCGGCCAGATGGTGTTGGCGGTGTCGCCGAAGCGCGCCTGGCGGACGTAGACGATGTCATAGGAAACCGCGGCGGCAGGGTCGGCGCCGACGCAGAGACTGATGACGACAGCGATGACGAAAAATCGTATTGCCATGGTTCGATCACACCTCGCTCGACGGCGATGATTTCCCCACGCAGCGTGCCGTTTTACAATGAGGGAAATGGTTGCGACCCGACAACATGGCAAGTGCACAGTGACGCCCTGCGGCAAGAACTGCGAAGATTCGCGCATCTCCGCCTTGACTGACCTGCGCTGGTCGGGAAAGTCGTCCCAAGTACTGGCTTGGGCGACGCGCCGCGTCGGATCCGCTATGCCTGACGAACGGGATCATTTCAGCTGTGGCCGGCAGCGGCACCCAGGGCTGGCACCCAGGGCTACCGCGGCGACGGCGGGTCGGCGGTAGAAAGCACAGTTCGACCGTCCGTTCGGCCTCGGCTTCGATGCGGCGGGCGATCTCTACATCGCGGACACGTTCAACAACCGCGTCCGCAAGGTGACGCGGTAGCCACTCCTCAGGGAGTCGCCGCCACGCAGCGCTCCGCGCGCGCGAGTAGCTCGCTTGCGCGCGACGTTGCCCGTAGCTCTCGATTGAACCGCGCAGCCTCGAGGGCACGCGCCGGATTCGCACCGGCGGCGAGCCAGAATTCCGCGGCGTGGTCCGCGAACGCTTCGGGATACTTCCCCATCAAGCGTTCGAAGCGCTGTTCCGCCTGCTCCTTCCACGGCTGTGCCTCGGCTGCCCGACCCGCATCGACGAGGATACGGGCGAGTTGCGCCGCATAGTCGGGATCATCCGAGCGCGACGCGATTTTCTGTAGAATGACGATCGCCCGCGCACGATCGCCGAGTTCAGCTTCTACCTCGGCGAGATGCCCGAGTGCTGGTGCATAGTCCGGCACGAGCCGTACAGCGTGCGCGAGGCTCGCTCGCGCACGTTGCAACTCTTCAGCCTCGACCCACATCCGCCCTTCTTCGTAATGGATGGCTGCCAGCGCAAAGGGTGATGTGCCCCGATAGGCGTCGCGCGCCCGTGCAAACAATTGCGCCGCTCCAGCCCAATCGCCGCTCGCTGCCTGCAGCGATGCGAGCGCAGCCAAGCCCGCACTCGCCGGGTTCCCGACGCGCTCACCTCGCCGCAGCGCGCGCGCGGCTTCGATCTCGCCACGAGCTTCGAGGATGGACGCCTCTAGAGCTTCACACGGCACACGCGCAACCCTCCCGGACGAGCAAGCGAGTTTGATTTCCGCCGCGGCAGAATCGAATCGGTGGAAGACCGCGTGCGTACGCGCCAGCAGGAGCCGCACCGCGGCAGATTTGGGGTATGCGGCGGCGAGGCGAACCGCGATGCGCTCCGCCTGGCCATAATCCGCAATCGTTCCCGTGAAGCGACCGCGTTCGATCAGCAACTCGCCTAGGCGAATCGCCGCACCAGTCGCCGTAGGGTTGCGGACGATTTTGCTCTCGAGCCCCTCGATCTCCGCGCTCAGGTTCCCGAGTGCCAGGCGCCCGTCGGTCGTGCCCACCGGCACCTGCGGATCGGTGTTCGCTGCGTTAGCGATACCCGCACCTGCGCCTACCGTCGCGGCGCTGATCGCCGCGACGACGACGGCAAATGCCATTGTACCCCGGCACACGACCGCTAGCGGTCGCTGCCGATACCATCCAACATTCGTCTTACGCATCGACGCAACCTATGCTCGGGCGGCTCGCGTGCCGCATTTCGACCGACTCGGGTTCCATTGCAGATCCTGCGCAGTTTCGGTCAGCTACCGCTGCGCAGGAACGGGAACGCGATGAGCGACGGCATTCCGTCGGCATCGGCTGCGATGCCGTCGCCTACACCCGCGAGCATTCCGGTCGCGAGGACGGAATAGCTCACGTCGACGACGTCGTAGAGCGGCGTTCGGCCGCCGCAGTCGCTGTTGGTGATGCCGAGTGCGTTGGCTTCAACCGCGAGGTACTGACCGCACGTGCCTGCCCGGGTGTTCACGAAAAGCCGGTCATCGGCGAGAACGCCGGCGAGCCCCGCATATCTATCCGGATCGGCGGTTGCACCCGCGAGGAGCTGGTTGCCGCAGACCGTGTCGAGGCTATCGAGGATCGCGAGGTTATCGGCCATGCGGTCGGCGAACTGGCTCCAATCGGCAGGATTGCTCGTGGCGTTGTAGCCGTCCTGAATGAAGCCGTGATTCTGGTCGTCGGGATTGAACGGGTCGACGACGGCGGTGTTGATCGCCGCACGCCCCATTCGTTCGATCTGCACGCCCAATGCGGGAGGGGCTGGGGCGAAGGAGTCGTTGTCGTCGTCGCCGCAGCCGGCGACAGCAACCAGGCTGATTGCGAGAATGATTCGGGACATCTGGTTGAGTTTGCGCATCTTCGTTCTCCTGTTTCAGCGAGCGTTGGTGCTGCCCCAGACACTGAGGATTGGCCCGCTCTTCGTCAGCAAGTCTTTGTCGACCGCAACCACGAGCGCGAGCGTGGTCGCGCCCGCGAAGTCATCCATCGGTGCTCCGCCGCCCGGCTCGGTCCGCAACTGCGTGACGAGCAGATTCGACGTCGCTGCGTCCAACTGCGGACATCCGGCGGCATCGAACGTCAACCCGCCTGCGGCGCCGATCACGATATCTGTCGTCGCAACGAATCCCGATAGATTGAAAAAGAAGGGGTCGTTGCGCGGTCCGGCGAAAACCCGTACTCGGCCGTCGCTTGACACCAAGCCGCTCGTCGAACTGGCATTACCCGTGAGGTACGAATCGTCGCCGACCCAGCATTGCACCGTCTGGTCGACAGCAAACGTGCAGATGACATCGGTGTCCGTGGACGCCGCACCGAACGACGGGGCGCTCGTGGTGTGAAACACGTACTGGATCTGGTTCGAGAAACGGGCGCTCGCCGCAGCGAAGGGAAATACGGTCATCACGAGGTAGACCGTCTCGGCGTCGGGCGACATCCACGTGTATACGTCGTTGATATCGGCTACCGGGTCGGCGGTCACGGTCGGGCCATCGCGATGGTCAGCGGCGCGGGTCTGCCAGGGAAGCGCAAGTACGACGAGGGCGAGGGCCAAACAGTAGGTTTTCGCGAGCATGTGGGGCTCTCCTTAATCGTTGCAAGAAATCATGCCCCGAGCATTGGGGCCGGTACGGCTGACGTCGGGACTATCCGACGCCGCGCTCTTCGTTGCAATACGTTCGTACCCGACGATTGGATGACCGAGGGTGGATTCTCACGCCGAAATGATTTTCAGCGATGCGTCCAAGCCGCATGCTGCAACGTCGTATCACGCGAGTGCGAAATGCGTCGGCATCTTGCGCCGCCAGGGATTTGTCGGCCTCGCGCGAGACGTGTAGGGTCGCCCGTCGTGAAGGACGGGGCGGAATCCGAAGTCGGGAAGGCAGGCGCCGCTGCTTGCGGCGCACTCTTGCCGCGCGTCGCAAGCGGAGATCGACGTGCGCTCGACGAGCTATACGCCGCTTCGGCGAGGCTACTGTTCGCGGTCGCAATCCGCATCCTCGGCAACCCTACCGTTGCGGAAGATGCGGTGGCGTTCGGGCTGACGAACAACACCTCGCGCCACGACGAGTTCGTCGCCTGAGGGCAGAGCCCTAGCCTCACCGGTCCTTTCCCTTGTCTACGCAGAACGTCCCCCCCCGCGCGCGCCTCGAACCCGAGCGCGTCGGCCTCGCATTCGCCGCGCTGTGTGCCCTGAACGGCGCCTTCGTGCCGGCCGTCGCGAAGCTGTCGACCGCTAGCACCGACCCGTTCGTCATTGCGGCATTGACGAGTGCTTGCGGCGGGGTGTGCGCCGCGGCGGTGCTCGCCTGGCGCGGCGAACTCGGGATCCTGGTGCAGCCCGTCATCGGCCCGCGCCTCGCGACGATCGGCCTCCTGGGTACGGCAATCGCGTATACGCTGTTCTTCGTCGGCACCAGTCGGAGCACCGCGATCGAGACAGTCCTCTGTCTGCAGATCGAGCCTGCTTACGCGCTCCTCTTGAGTTGGCTCGCGCTCGGTCATCGGCCGACGCTGCGGCGGGTGATCGCCACGGCGCTCCTGCTCGCCGGCATCTACTTGTCCATCGCCGGCGGCGACAGCGGCACCTTCGGTTCCGGCGGCGCGCTGTTCCTGTTGGCGACCCCGCTCACCTGGCAGCTGTCGCATCTGATCACACTGCGCGGGCTCGTCGGCGTAGCGCCGCACGTGCTGACCGGCGCGCGCTACATCTACGGCGGATTGATCTTGTTGATCGTGTTGTTCGGTGTTCATGGTACCGCCGCGATTCCGCCGCTGGCGGCATCCGGCAACCTGTGGCCGCTGATCGGCCTGCAAGGCGTCGTCCTCTACTACGGCGGCACACTGCTCTGGTACAACACCGTGCTGCGTCTCGACCTCACCCGTTCGACCGCGATCGTGGTGCCGTCGATTCCCGTGCTGTCGCTGGCTGCGACGTTCCTGCTCGTCGGCGAGGTGCCGAGTCAGCGCGAGCTGCTCGGCATGGGCTTGACGATCGGCGGCGTGCTCGCCTTCGTCACCGCGCCTGCGATCGCAACCACAAAGGTGCGCGTGCCGACCGCAACGGCGCCGATCGCCATTCCAACCGACCGAGAGACCTGAGCGCTACGGCTCAGAGAATCTCGTCGACCATCTGCTCGCCGAAGACGATCCGCGGGAAGGTCGCCTCCAGATGACTGTTCACGCGGCTCACCCTCTGGTTGGAGCCGCCGGCCCAGTCGATGTTGCGGAAATGGATAGGTGAGCCCGGCAATGGTTTCGATGACTAGTTCGTCGACGACCAGCCGCTGGTCGTACTCACTCGCACCGGCATACATATTGGCCGGCCGTGATGCCACGGGTTGGCCCTAGCGATTCGAACAGGCGGACGCGAACGCAAGCAGCGCGAGCGCGAGGATCATCTTCTTCATCGAGATCGTAAAGGGGAGCCTCGGCGGCGACCGAGGGGGGCCGGTAGCGCCGCCGAGGCTTTGGGGGCACATCAGAACTCGGGTCACGGAATATCGATGCACCGCGCCCTTTGAGATGTGAGATGAGCAGGAACTACCTGGCGTTCGCAGATACGATCACTCTGCTCCGGTTCGCCCGAAACCTGCTTCACCCTGCCGCGACTATACGCGCACCCCGCTAGCGCCGGGAACCTGGGACTAACACGCGCGTACTTCTACCGTAGCAGCGCGGGTGGGCTTGCCTCCTGCAGGCGTGCGCGCAAGCCGGAGTAACGCCGCGTCGATGTGTCAATCGCCGACTCGAGCACCGGTGCGCCGGCGACAATCGCGACCCGCCGACGCGCGCGGGTCACGGCCGTATAGAGGAGTTCGCGGGTGACGACGCGATTGGTCTGCGCCGGTAGCAGCACCAGCACCTCGTCGAACTCCGAACCCTGTGCCTTGTGTACGGTCATCGCAAACGCGGTCTGGTGTTCGGGTAGCCGAACCGGCGCGACCGCGCGGAATCCCGCGTTCGCGTCCGCGAAGTACACCATCAGGTCGCCCGCGGCGTCCGGAAGCGTGATGCCGATGTCGCCGTTGAAAAGGTTGAGCACATAGTCATTGCGCAACACCATCACCGGCCGGCCGGAGAACCACGGCGAGCGCGCGTCGTCCCCATGCTGCCCGCGCAGCGTTGCGAGAACCTCGCGGGCATGGTGCGTCAGCCTCTCGTTGATGGCCATCACGCCGCGCTGACCTTCCCGGATCGCACACAACACGCGAAAGGTGGCGAAGGCCGCGGTGACAGCGGCGCAGTCCGATGGATCACGGCGCACCGCTTCGAGGTAGGGCGCGTAGCCTTGAAGGAGGCGCTCGATCGTTGTCGCCTCGGGCAGCACACCGCCATCTTCGAGCCAGCGCACCGACGGATCCTCGGCTGCTCGCAGCCACGCAATCGCAGACGACGCACGCGCGCCATTGATGTCGGCCGCCAGGCGGCCGATGCCCGAGTCCGCCGCGAAGCGGAAATTCCGGTCGAACCAAACCACCGCATCCCGGAGCCCAGCAGAAGAACCAGTAACGGGCGGCACGATGTCTTTCACATCCACGCCGCACAGATGCGCGAGTTCACTCCGACAGGCGTCGCTGAGTCCGGGGTTGGCGCTCAACTCGGCAAATACCGCCCCCGATTCGACCGCCGCGAGCTGGTCCTTGTCGCCGAGAAGAATGATGCGCGCCGTCTCGGGCACCGCTTCGAGCAGCCGGGTAGCGAGCGCCAGGTCGAGCATCGACGCCTCGTCGACGACCAACGCATCGATCGCCAGCGGATTGCCGGCGTGGTGCACGAACCCTCCGGGTGCAGGTGTTACTCCGAGCAAGCGGTGGATCGTGAACGATTCGGTCGGCAGGCGAGCGCGGATCTCGGGCGAGAGGTGCTCGGCGCGCAGACGGATCGCCTCGGTCATGCGCGCCGCCGCCTTACCTGTGGGCGCGGCGAGCGCGATGCGGCAATCGGGATCCTGTGCGATCAGGCATGCGAGCAGGTTGACGACCGTGGTCGTCTTGCCGGTTCCCGGGCCGCCGCTGATGATCGTCAGCCGTCCTCGCAAGGCGAGCGCCGCGGCGACTTTCTGCCAGTCGGTACCCCCTGCGTCGTTCGCCGCATTCTCCGCGAAGAGTTCCGCAAGACGCGTGCGGGTCGCCCCATCCACCGCGCCGGAGCCGGCGCCGACGGCGCGCATCAACCGGGTGGCCAAGCGCTTTTCGTAATCGAAGTAACGGTGCAGGTAGAGCCGATCCTCGTCGTCGAGAATCAGCGGCATCGCGCCCGGCTCGCCCGCTGTGCCGACGACTTCGGATCCGAGCAGTACGTGGCGCAGCAACGCGACACTCCCAGCCGCTGCAGCGTCGACCACGAGTTCGCTCAACGGAAGACACACATGACCAGCACTGGTCGCCAGACTGACTTCGAAGGCCGCGAGCCGGACGGCACCCGTGACCACCTCGGAGTTCCCCAACGATCTAGCCCAGCGCTCGACGTGGCGCGCGAACCCTTCGGCGAGTGCATGCGCTGCCGGCGTGGCGTCGTCCATGGCGCGGTTCACTCGTCGCCTCGTGGGTCGAGCAACGCGGCGAGACTCTCGATCGTCCGCAGGGCTGGGCGCTCGGCGTAGACCCCGAGGGGCGCGCCGTCCATGTCGATCCAACCCGGCCGCATGCCGCGCACGAAGAAATAGAACACGCCACCGAAGAGATCCTCATAGCTGTAGTCGGCGCGCCGGAATTGCAGATAGCGATGCAGCGCAAGCGTGTACAGCAGGTATTGCAGGTGGTAGCCGTGCTCTTCCATCGCCTGCGCCAGCGCATCGCGGCCATAGTGTGCGGGTGTGTCGCCGAGGAAATTGGACTTCCAGTCGACGATGTAGAAGCGCCCGTCGTGCTCGAAGATCAGGTCGATGAAGCCGCGCAGATAGCCGCTGAAAGACGAGAAGTTCAATCGCGGCACCGGATAGCCGTGATCGCGCAGCACCCCGACGAGGCCGCCGACGGTGAGTTGCTGCGACGGGAGATTGAACTCCAACTCGATCAGCTTCCGGGGAGTCGACACGTCGGCCAACCGGAAGCCACCGGGCAGGGGCGTGTCCAGTACATCGGTGAGCATCCTCGTCAGCATGGATGGCAGCAGCACGGCAGCGTCGCCGTGCGCGAGGGATTGTGGGTACTCGTTCAGCGCCGTGCCGATCGCGCCGGGCCAGGTTGCCGGATCGGCGAAATCGATGCTCTCGAACACCTTGTGCAGACATGTTCCCGCTGCCGTACCACGGGGAAAGCGCAGAATGTCGTCGGCGGCGATCGCCGCGACCTCAGCCTCACCGTCGAGCGCGCGCACCTGCGCGCGTCGGTCGTGGTCGACCGCCGCACCCTCGTGCCGCGCGCCATACGTGAGCCTGCTGTAGCTGCCGATCCACCAAGCAGGCGGGATGCTGCGCGGCGGCGCGAGCGCGACGATGCTTGCGGGTTCCGGGCGTGCGAACTGCACAGGGATCGCAGCCTCCTGCGGCAGCGGCGCGAGGCCGATATGCGGCGTGTTGCGCTGGGCCATCTCCGACCAGGCAATCTCGATTTCACCAGGCGTAATTCTGTTCGCCAGCCAGTCGGCCGGCGCATACCCTTGGCCAAGTACGAGCCAGTTGAGGCGGCTGCGGCTGCACTCGGTGGTTCCGTTGCGGATGCGGTAGCTGCCGACGACGACGTAGCAGCGGTGCACGGCACGCGTGAGCGCGACATACACCAGTCGCAGACTCTCGGCAGCGCGCTCGAGGTCGATTCGCGGTTTGACCCCGGCGGCGATGCGTTCGGCCCCCTCACCGAGGCTCTTGTCGGTGCGAAAGTCGACCACGGGTTGATCGTCGTCGTCGTGGTATTCGGTGCCGTCGATCCGGCTGGGCGAACCACCCGGATGCCCATCCCAGAGAAACGGACAGAAGACGATCGGGTACTCCAGACCTTTCGCTTTGTGGATGGTGACGATCTGCACCAGGTTGCGGTCCGACTCCAAACGCAACTGGGTCGCTTCGTCACTGCTGTCTCCCGCGCGCTGGGCGGTGAACCAGCGCAGCAGTGCGTCGGGGGCCGGATGGCTCTCCGCGGCCTCGTGCAGGCACTCGGCGAGATGAAGAAGATTGGTCAACCGCCGCTCGCCATCGGCTCGCATCAGCAGGCGCTCGTTGACCGCTTCGCGCACCATCAGCTGGCGGAGCATCACACCGACGCCGTCGCGCAGCCAGGTGTCGCGGTAGTCGGCGAAGCGCGTGACGAAGGTCAGCAGCTTCGTCTCATCGGCAGAGATGGTGGCGATGGCGTCGGCGTCGTGGCCCATCATCTCGGTGGCCAACGCCGCGCGCAGCAGGCTCGCGCGCGCCGGTTCGAGGATGGCATACAGCAGTCGCTCGATTTCCTCCGCATCTGGGCTCTCGTAAACGCTTGCCTGCGACAGTTCGACGCTGCCAACACCCAGGGAAGTGAGTGCATGACGCATTTCGCTGCCTTGTGCATGACTGCGCACCAACACCGCGATATCGCCCGCGGCCAGCTTCCGCCCGGCCAAAGTGATCTCGTTGCGTTGCCCAGCGCCGATCAGCCGAGCGATCTCGGCGGCGCATGCAGCCGTCGCTGCTCGCCTTGCTTCGGCCTTCGTCGGCAGCGTGCCATTCGCGTCGTGTGATAACGACCAGAGCTGCAATGGCGCGCGCGGCAGGGTCGTATCGGCCAGCACCGCACGCGGCTTGGTGCCGAAAGCGACCGGTCGATAGTCGAGACCGGGCAGCATGAAGGCGCGGTCATTGGCGGTGAAGAGCGCGTTCAGCGCGGCGATGAGTTCCTCTGTCGAGCGCTGATTCTCAGCTAGCGTATACTCGACGGTCGCCTCGTTGCGCGCGCGCAGGTATGTGTGCAGGTCGGCGTTGCGGAAGCTGTAGATCGCCTGTTTCGGGTCGCCGACGAGAAACAGCGAAGCGTCGTCGTCGCCGTAGATGGCCCGGAAGATCGCGAACTGCAGCGGGTCGGTATCCTGAAACTCGTCGATCAGCGCGGCGGGAAAGCGCGCGCGCAGCGAGCCGGCGAGCCACGGACAAGCGCCGCCGGTGAGCCGCTCGTAGACGTTGTAGAGCATATCATCGAAAGCGACGACGCGGCGCTCGCGCTTGGCCCGACGCAACGCATCCGGACCTTCGCTGAGCAGCGTGCGCAGCAGACGAAGACGCGCGAAGGCGAGATCCCGATCGAATGCTGCCCGCAGTTCGAGGAGTTTCTCTGCCTGCGCGAAGAACCGGTGCGCGCTAGGGGGTTCTTTCCCCTTATTCGTCTTGCTCACGAGTTTGGCTTGGCTGAGCAAGTCGAGCTTGTATTTGGGATCGAGTGCTGCGAACGGATCGTCGCGCGACAGGAATCTGTTCCACTGCGTGACCGCCGTGGCGACGGTGCTGGGCTTGTACGTGCTGCCACTGAGCCGCGGCAACGCATCCGTGACGCAGGTGACGATCGCGTCGCGCTCCTGCAGCCAAAGGGTTCGTGCTGCGCCGAAGGAGGCGTCGATCTCGCTACGATCGAGCGTGATGTTCGGCTCGATCTCCGGCGGCCAGAGCACCCGGGACAACGGCTTGGCAAGCTGACGGCCGAGCAATGCCGCGTAGGTATCCGGCGTATCCCCGCCGTTCATCAGATGGGAAGCCAGGGCGGGCGGCAGCGCGTCGCTGGCGATCCGGCGGCGCCAGAAGTCATGCGCGACCTCGAGACGCATCTCGCTATCGTCGCGAAGAAGTTCGAGGGCCATCGGCATTCCGGCCGCGAACGGCGTGTCGGCGAGTGCGCGCTGGCAGAAGCCATGGATCGTGAAGATCGCCGCTTCGTCGAATGTCTGCAGCGCTTGGTCGAGTCGCCGCTTCATTTCAACGTCGTCGAGGCCGTGCGCGGAGCGCAGCGTCGTCACCAGCTTCTCTACGAACGGATCGGTAGCCGGCACAGCGCTTCCGTTCAGGTAGGCGTGCGTCTCGAAGATGCGACTACGAATGCGTGCGCGTAGCTCGGCGGTCGCCGCATTGGTGAAGGTGACGACGAGAATGCCTTGCACCTCGAGACGTCGCTCGAGCAAGAGGCGCATGTACAAGCCGCAGATGTTCCACGTCTTTCCGGTGCCGGCCGATGCCTCGATGAGGCTGATGCGGTCCAGGGGACAATGGAAGATGTCGAGAGGCGGAGCGCTCATCGGGTCAGGCCTCGCCGTTCATGCAATCTCGCAGTGGGCCGAAAACCGTTTCCGCGAGAGTGATGAAGTCGTCGTCGAGCGGATCGCCACGTCCGCGCAGAGCGAGGCGGTAGGCGGGATCGGCAGATTCTCCATCGGGATGATATTTCGTCACGCTCCAGGTGCTCCTGGCCTCCCTGAGATTCGCACCCTTGCTGCAATACGCCCATGACGATTTGGGAAAGAAGTGCACCGGCGCGCACAGGCCGCGCCGGTAGATGCGCAGCAATTCTTCCAGCACGGCGAGCGGAGCTTCCGGCGGCGCGAGGCTGAACGAATCTTCGCGAGCGAGCCATGTCGTCTGCAGCGACACTCCGGCCGGCGGATCGGCGCATAGGAACAGATGGTTGAGCCACGCTTCCAACATATCGCCGGCACGCGGTTTCTCGTCGTAGCGACAGCGCACCAGACCCGCGGGTCGCAGGTCGGCAAAGCCAGCGTGCAGCCGCCAAGCCTCGCCGTCGAGTTCGATGGCGATGAGGGTTTGGTGCGGATCGCGACATGGCGCGGCTGTGGCCGTGCGCACCTGCGCGGCAAAGCTCGTCAGCGATGCCAGCTCGTTCTCCAGTGCGTTGGCACCCAGGACGCCCGCCGGCATCTCGGTTCCGGCGAGGGCAAGTCGGCGCACCGCATCGACATCCAGGTCCGCGAGTAGCGCCGGTAGCAGGCGGCGCGCGAGCGCCTTACGGGCATTCCAGTCGGGTAGGAAGGGCTCGACGTCGTCGAGCTCGTCTTCGTCGTGGCGCAGGTCGATGCCGAGCCGGCGCCGCAGCAGGTACCGGCTTGGATTGCGGAAAAACTCGACAAGCTGGGCCAGTGACACCTCACGCCATTCCGGTCCCGGCGCCGCAAGCGGCACCGCGAAGAAGGGCCCTAGCGGTTCGCGGGCGAAGTCCTCGTCGCCTTCGTCGTCGCCTTCATCCGCGTCACCGAAGGCATCGAGTGGCGTTGCGGCAGCGGGTTCCGTTGCCAAGCTGCTGCGCAGGGCTTCGCCCAGCTCGCGGTTGAAGCTGCGCGCGCGCGCGTCGGCGTTCGCGGTGAAGTTTTCGATCGAGAAGGGCTGCAACGGGTGTTCGACCACGAGGCGCTGCTGGGCGCTGGCGAGTGCGTCGGGAGACGCCGGATCGCCGGCGATCGCCGGCTTCAGGATCTCGAGCAGTTCCGCCACCAGCACCGACGGCGGCAGCGACGAATTGTCGCGGACGCTGCGGCCGGTGTAGCTGAGGTAGAAGCTACGGCGCGCTGCCAGAAGCAGGTCGAGAAATAGATTGCGCTCGTCGATCCGCCGCTGCCGGTCGCCCCGCTGGGGGTGACGCGCCATGAGATCGAACTCCGGCGGCCGGGTCGACGTCGGGAAGCTGCCGTCGGCGAGGCCGATCGCGCAGACCACCGCGAACGGGACCGAGCGCAGACTACTCATCGAGGAAAACGTGACGCTTCCGGTGGGAACGCCGCCATGGGCGGGGTCGTCGAGTTGTTGCGTCAGGGCTGCGTGGACCACGGCGAGTGGCAGTGGTTGTGTCACCCCGCCGCGCTGCATGAGCTGCGCAAGTCCGCGAATCGCCTCCTGCAGCTCGCGCACATCGTCGATCTCGTCGTCGATCGGTCGCAGGAACGTATCGATGGCGACGAGCAAGCGAGCGGACCAACTCGCTGGCGACTGCGGCGTGGACACTTCGGAGTGCAGTTGCTGCAGCGCGTCGACGAAGTTCCAGAAGGCGCCGAGAGCAACGGCATCCGAGCCCTCCGCATCGCCTGCCGGCAGCAGCTCTTCGAGGGGGCCGTCGAATGGGTCTGGCCGCCGAACCGTCAGCGGGACGCCGACCTGGGCCGGCAGCGCGTAGCCGAGAAACAGTCGGTTCAGGCCGTCGGCCAAGGTGTGGCGCGGGTTTGCCGGAACGTCGAATTGCGTGCGGTGCGTGGCATCCAGCGCCCAGCGGAAGCCGGAGGCGCGCAGCCAATCATGCACTTGTTGCAAGGCGTTGTCGTCGAGGCTGAAGCGGCGCGCGACGATGGCTTGCTGCAGCAGTCCGAAAACGGCGCTGCTCGCGACGCGGGAACCGGCCAGGGTCAGCAGCGCGAGCAGCGCACGCGCCGGCGCGTTGACGGAGCTGCGCGACCGGCCGGAGATCGAGTAGGGGATGTCGCGCTCCTTCGGTGCGGTACCGAAGACGGCGTCGATCAGCGGAGCAGCGGCCTCGAGATCGGGGGTCACGACGAGGATATCGGCGGGCTCGAGTCCGTCCGCGCGCGCGAACAGGCCGAGTAGATGATCCTGGAGCGCCTCCAACTCGCGGGTCAGCGAGTGGCACACGTGGATCTCGATGCTGCGGTCGTCGTCGGCCAGTCGCACAGAACCCGGTTCGATCTCGGTGAGGTCGAGGATGGCGTTGTGCACGTGGGCGAGCAGGGTGGGATCGGGATGCGGTACGAATTGGGCGTCGTCCACCGCGTCGTCGCACGCGTCGAGCACGGAAGATATATGGGACTGGGTTTGTCCGCCCCACGCGGCGAGCAGGTGGTTGCCCACTTCGTGCCCTGCGTCACGGCCGCGGGCGCGGAGGAAGCTGAGGCGCCGTCGCGAGGTGATCTCGAACCAGAATTCGCGGCAGGGATTGAGCACGTAGAGGTGCAAGTCGATGCGGCGACCGAGTGCGGCCAGCAGATCCAGGTGCAGCGGCGGCATGGTCGGCAGCGCGAACACGTGAGCGCTGCTGGGCAAGCCGGAAGCCGCGAGCCGGTCGGGGTTGGCCGCGGCGAGGGCTTCGCGGAAGAGCTGCGCCGGGTGTTGTGCGGCGACGCCGATGTCGGTGGTGATGCGTTGCCACAGCGCGGCCTGCCAGGACGCGTCGTCGCTGTCGGAATCGCCGGCGCCTGCGAAGTTGACGGGGTGCCCTTGTTGCCAGGCGGAGAGCCAATCGGGGCGGTAGGTGACGTACTGTTCGAGCAGGCCTGCGATCCTTTTGGCCAGTTCGTAGCGCATCACGTCATCGGCGCGCCCGAGGTAGGCGTCGAGGCGCGGATATGCGGCGACGAACGCGGTGTCGCCGAGGGTCTCGTAAACTCGCCACGAGAGCACGGCGGAAGCGAACGGCGACTCGGTGGCCACGGCGGGAAGCAGGTGGCCGATCTGCCGCCACAGCCATTGCGCGAGGAAGTCGAACTGCACGTTCGCGCAGATGCCGTAATGGTCGGCGAGCGCCAGGGTCAGCGAACGGCGCACCGCGGCGCTCGGGACGATGACCTGATCGGGAGCGAAGACTTCGTCGCGTCCGTTCCCGAGGTGTTCCAGCAGCAGCCGGCAGAGCGTCTCGTAGCGGTTGGCGAAGTGGATATGGAGCATGGAGGAAAATTCGGCGCGGCGTGCAAGGGATCCTTCGCGAGGCGAGCGTGACGCAATGGTTCATAGACTACCAACGCGGCGGAGGCGAGTTGCGCAGCATGAGACTGCGAACCCGGAGGGTGCGGAGCCGTCAGCCTGCGGTCGCGGCGTGCAGCGACGCCACCACGGGGAACATTCCGCCGCTCCGAGAAAATGCTCAGACGAGCAGGGTGGCTGGATCGAGCCCGAACAGCGTGCGGCCGTATACCTCAGCGGTCGAGTCGGGCTCGAAGACGACGTGGCAGCGCATCATGCGCAAATCACGCACACGGCGCTGCAGCGGATCGTCCTGGCGGTGGGCAGCCGCGCCGGCGACCTCGGCCAGAGACTGTACCGCTTCGGTGCATAGGGTCAGAGCCCAGCTGCACTGCATGCGCAAACGGGCCCGGTCGACGATGGGGGACGCGGGCGTCAACGTCTCGAGTTCGGCGGCGGTCTGCTGCAGCAACAGTTCAGCGCAGCGCCGGCGCATATCGGCCTCGGCGAGTCGCATTTGCGTGGCGGAACGCTGGAAGTGCTTGCCCTGGGTCCAACTGCGGGCACGATCCCGCGCTTGCTCGGTGAAGTCGCGCAGGCTGGCACGGACGGCGCCGAGCGCCGGTGCGGCGGCGACGAAGGCGAGCAGCGGCGGCAGCGGCAGGCGAAACAAGGCGTCGTCGGGATAGAGGCCGGCGCCCGGCGTGGTACCGGTCGCCAGCTGGATCATGTCGAGGCTGCGGTATTCGGGAACGAAGGCCTCGTACACGACGATGTCATGACTGCCGGTAGCGGCCATGCCGTCGACATCCCAGGTGGCGACGACTTCAATGTCCGCCCGGGGCAAGAGAAAGAGACGTGCGCCGGTCGGCGGCTGGACCTCGTCGTTGCGGACGAATGCGGAAATGAGAGCCCAGTCGGCGTGTGCGGCGCCGGAGCCGAATTGCCACCGTCCGCTCAGGCGATAGCCGCCGTCGACCGCGGCCGCCGTGCCGTTCGGGGCCACCAGCCCAGGAGCGCGAATGCCGCCGTGGTGCAGGGCCTCCTTCTGCGCCTCACCTGCGAACAGACACACCATCCACGCGTGCACGGCGTAGAACGAGCAAACCCACGCGCTGGACAGACAGCCCTCTCCGAGAGTGGCGATGGTTTCGAGATAGTCGACGAGGTGGACGCGCCGACCGCCACGCTGCGGCGGCGTCAACAACGAGAACAGACGCGCGTCGCTCAGCGCATCGATGACCGCGTCGTGAGGCTGTCGTTGCTCTTCTGCCGCACGGGCGTGCGCGGCGAGCAGGGGAACCAACATTCGAGCTTGCGCGATCGGATCGATGGGAGCAGGCATCGTGCGGACTCGTACCACAGTCGTAGGCGCCGTCCACGTGCGACACTTCCGTGCGACGTCGACTTCGACTACGGCTGCTTGCAATTCAAAGGAGACACGCCATGCCTCGACTCCGTCAGGTCCCGCGCAGCGAAGTACACGCCAACGGCAAACCCATCTACGATCTCTTGTTCGGCGAACGGTGTCCGGTGGCCGAGCCGGGCACGGCGACCGGCTCGCCGGGTGACTGGTGGACCGTCTTTGCGGTCGTACCCGACTGTTTCGACCACGCCGTTCAAGGTTTTGCCTTCTACCGCAGCGCGAGGCGCAAGCTCGATCCGCAGTTGCGCGAATTGGGGCAGATCCGTGCGGGCTATGCCCGCGGCAGCCGTTTCGTCTTCTCGCAACACTGCAAAGCAAGCCGCGACGTCGGTCTCACCGAGGAACAGATTCGGGCGATCCCGGCCTGGTCGGTAGCGACCTGCTTCTCACCGCTCGAGCGCGCCGTGCTCGGGTATACCGACTGTCTCGTGCTCGAGGGAGGACGGGTGCCGGACGACCTCTTCGCGGCGCTGAAGCACGCGTTGTCCGACGAAGAGATCCTCGAGCTGACCTATGTAACGTGCATGTACGAGATGCACGCGACGATCTGTCGCGCCCTCCGGCTCGAGTTCGACGACGTCGAAGATCGCATCACCGAAGTTCCGGCCCCGGCGGCTGCAGGGATGGACGTCATGGCGATGGTCGACGTCGCCGAGTGAGCGGTTCCTCCGGCCCGCGGCAGGAGCGACTTCGTCGGCTCATGGGCATCGCTATTGCCTCCCGGGGTTGTCATGGAACGGAGCGGCGACGCAGGATCAGGTCCTCGCCCACGCAGCCGACCGCGAGCAACACATTGAGCACCGAGTAGACCTGGACGGGAAAGAACAGCAGCAACTCGATGCCATAGACCAGGAACGACCAGGCGATCGCACTACGCAGCGGCAGACCGAAGACCTGTAGCCAAACGAGGATGAACATCCAGGTTGCCTTCGTGTAGTAGACCTTCTGAGCAACCGACAGCTGCGCGACCGGGTCGTCGATCGTTTGGTACTTGCCGAACACGCCGTCTCCAGCGCCCATCCAGAACTCGTGCTCGAAGCCGACGTGCACGGCGGTCCAAGAGAGCAGAAAGAGCCAGAACATGTGCGGGCGTCCCGCGCGTAGGATCTTCATGCCGGCTACATAGCTCCACGGCGATGTTGCGGGGAACCTTCGCCGGCGACGCAGCATCGCTCACCCGCGTCCGAGGCGTGCCGCTCACCCGACCCAGGCGATCAAGACGAACGCAATACGCGGTTTCTACAACAGCAACTCCGTCACCACGCCCGCCGGATCACCGCAATGCTGCGCCGCGATGAGCTGGTAGATTCCCGGCACGAGGTTCCACGTGCGCGTCGCCGGGTCACGCTGCGCCAGCGGCTGCAGCGATGCCACGAGCGTGATTCGCTGCTCGGTGCCCGCGGCAAGCGCAACCCGCGCAAAGCCGAGCAACTCGCGCCGCGGCGCTGCTCCCGCTGCCTGCGCGTAGAGCTGCACCACGGTCGCACCAGCGCGCGCGCCGGTGTTGGCGACGGCGACTTCGACCTCTACTCGCCGCTCTGCTGCATCGAGCGCACCAAGCGCGATCGCCCGCAGTGCGAACGTGCTGTACCCGAGTCCGAAGCCGAACGAATACGCGGGCAGGTGGCCGTCGCGATCGAGCAACCGCTGTCCCCACCAGCGGTCGTAGTCGATCGACCGCGCCGCCGCATCGAAATGCGGCAGGTGCGCCGCGTCGGTCGCCATGGCAAACGGCAGTCGCCCGCCCGGCTCGGCAGCACCGAGCAACACGTCGGCAAGCGCGTGGCCGCCCTCCATGCCGGGGTACCAGGCGAGCAGGATCGCCGGCACCCGCTCGCGCCAGCGCTCCATCAGGACCGCACTGGCGCCGATGACGACGACGATGGTGCGCGGCTGCACCGCAGCCACCGCCTCGATCAGCGCTTCGTCGGCGGCCGCTAGACTCAGCGAAGCGCGATCGCCGCCCGGCATCAGCCGGAGCCTCGCCGCCGCACTGAGCGCCATCGACGTGATCCGCCCGAAGACCGCACCGCCAAGCGGCGGCGGCAGCATCTCGATACCGTCGTCGAGCGGCGCAACCAGCCCCTCGCCCTCGTCGCGCGCGTCGTAGCCGACGACCAACACGGCAACGTCGCACTCCGCCGCCAGCGTGGCCGCGCGGTGCAGATCGTCGCCCACGTCGTGTTCCACTACCACACCGGGCAGGGCGTGCTGCAGCCCAGCGAGCGGGCTCGTCTTCGCGGGCGGCCGCACCATCGAGGAGCCTCGGTCGCCGAGATTGGCGCGCGTCGCAAGCCGCCCGAGTATGGCGACCCGTTGCAGCCGCGCCGCTACCAGCGGAAGGACCGGAGCCGCGCCCACCGACTCGTTGCGCAACAGCACCATCGACTGGGCTGCCGCGCGGCGGGCGAGGCGACGATGGGCGTCGTTGGCGACGATGTCTCGCGTAGGCTCCGGCGCGTCGAGCCGCGCGGTGTAACGAAGTTGGGTCGCAACCAGACGCACGCACGCGCGCTCGACGTCGCTCGGATCCAGCGTGCCATCCGCGAGCGCTACCGGGAGTCGTCGCGCGCGTTGCTGCGCAAACGGCATCTCCAAGTCGAGCCCGGCGGCGACCGAGCCCACCGGGTCGCGGTGGCCGAAGATGAAATCGGACATGACGAAACCAGCGAAGCCCCACTCCTCACGCAAGATGCGGGTGAGCAGCGTGGGGCTGTCGCCGCACCACTCGCCGTTGACCGAGTTGTAGGCAGACATCACCGACTCGGCGCCGGCATCGAGAACGGCCTTGAAGTGGGGCAGGTAGACACTATGCAGGCTGGCGTCGTCGGCACGCACGTCGACGACGAAGCGCGCGTTCTCGATGCTATTGAGCGCGAAGTGCTTGACGCAAGCCATCATGTGCGTGCGCACGCCGCGGGTGAGCGCGGCGCCCATCTGACCGAGCAAGACGGGGTCTTCGCCGTACGTCTCCTGGGCGCGTCCCCAGGCGGGATGGCGCAGCAGGTTGATGCAGACCCCGGCGAAGAGGTTGGCACCCTGCGCGCGGCCCTCGGCGCCGATAGCGCGGCCGATCTCCTCTTCGAGCGCGATGTCCCAGGTCGCGCCGCGCGCCATCGAGACGGGAAAGCACGTCGAGCGGCCCATGACGATGCCGCGCGGGCCGTCGCTGAAGCGGATGCCCGGGATGCCGAGACGCGGCACGGCGCCGGCGACGATCGGCCGGTGATTGTAGCCGTGGCGACCCATGTCGACGACGCCTGCCCAGAAACCCTGGTCGCCGTCGAGCAGCCCGAGTCGCTCGGCGGCAGCGAGCTGGCGCACCAGCTCCCGTGCGGCCGCGACGGCATCGCTGGCCCCGCTGCGCACCTGCATCGCCGCGGCGGCGAACGGGGTTGCCGCCGCCATCGTGTCGTTGGTCCCGGTCATCGTGGCGCCGTTCTAACGCGGCGGGCGCGAGACCAGCAACCACGAACGAATGCCTGCTGGCGCTGACGTTGAACCACGCCCCGGGCGCGCCAGGCTCCAGCGCGGCGGCATCGCCGCGGTAGGCTTCGACGCCGCAGGTCTGCTAGACCGGCTCGTCATGGGGAGAGTCGTTCGCTGGCTTGCCTGCGCCATCCTGCTAGCCGTCGCCGTCACCGCTGGCGTGGTCGGGTTCTTGATGTGGCCCTTCGTCTGGTACGACACCGTCGTCGTCGAAGTGAACCGCGTCGAGCCGCTCGCGCTCGGCAGCGAATCGGTGCTGGTCGCCGGCGTCGCCATGCGCGACATCACGCCGCCGCCGGGACTGCCGAAGTTCGGCTATAGCTCGATCGGCCGCGACGGCGACGGCTTCCGCAACCGGCTGCGCGCCCGCGCCTTCTACCTGCGCAGCCCCGGACAACGCCCGGTCGTCGTCGTCCAGACCGACCTCGGCGCCGGCTCGATCCTGCTCCACCACGCCGTGGCCGAAAGGATCGCCGCGCACACCGACGTCGCGGTCGGCGACCTCTCGATCACCTCGACCCATACCCACAGCGGACCCGGTCTCTTCCTCGGCTCGAACTTCTACAACGCCCACGGCTCGCGCCGCGGCGGTTTCGACCCCGCCTTGCTCGACTTCCTCACCAAGCGTGTCGCGGATGCCGTCATCGCCGCCCATGATGGGCGCCGCCCGGCACGCATTGCTTCAGGGCAGGGCCGCATCTGGGGCGCCACCCGCAATCGCTCGCTCGGGGCCTGGCTGCAAAACCCGGTGGCAGCGGGGCTCGAGCACTCGCACGATCTCGAGTACACGGCGGTCAATCCGTCGATGACCATGCTCCGCATCGATCTGCAGGCGGACGACGGCGCTTTCCACCCGGCAGGCGCATTCACCCTCTACTCGATCCACGGCACGGGAATCCCGGCGGATAGCGATCCCTACCACGCCGACGTGTGGGCCTACTTCGCACGCGAGGTCGAATGGGCGATCCGCGACACCTACGCGCCGCCGTGGGAGCCCGTGCACGGCGCCTTCGAGGCCACCCACGGCGACACCACGCCGGCGTGGCGTACGGATCTGCGCGGCGAGAGCGAGTCGCGCCGCCTCGGCACGATGCTCGGGCGCGCCGCTTGGCAACTGTTCCGCGACCTCGAACCGCAACTCAGCGCCGACGTTCTCGTGCGCAGCGCGATGCGCGAGGTCGATCTGCTCGGACTCTCTCCCGCAGATCGCGAGCCACTGTGTGAGCGCGCCATTCTCGGCGCCGCGACCGTTGCTGCGGCAGCCGGCGACGAGAACCCCGCGTCCTGGCTGTGGCCGTTCGCGCAAGGGCACCCGCGCTGGTTGCTCGCGACCACCTGCCAGGGCGGCAAGCACTGGCTCGGCTCCGTGTTCCAATGGCTGTTGCCGGCCGATGTCTTTCCTCATCGCGCGCTGTTCCACGCTCTGCAGTTCGGCGACCTACTCCTCTTCGCCACGCCGTGGGAAATCACCCTCGAGTCAGGCAACACCATGCGCCGCGCCATCGCGGCCGCAGTGCCCGATGGCGCGCGCTACACCATCGAGATCTCGAGTCTGGCCAACGGCTACCTCGCCTATTCGACGACGGCGGAAGAATACGCGCTGCAGTTCTACGAAGGCGGGCACACGCTCTATGGCCCCGGAACCACCGCGTTCATCGCGCGCCAGGGGGCGGACCTGTTTCGCGACTTGTTCGCGCGCGGCACCTTCACCGACTTGCCGGCGGCGTGGCACTTCGAGCTGACGTCGACACCACTGTTCCCCGAGAAGGCTCCCGCGAGCGGCCGGCGCGAAACCCAGCGCGCGCCGCAGCTCGAACCGGGCGACGCCACGGCGGGACCGTATTGGTCCTATCGCTACCGCGACGTCGGCCGCGGCGCGATCCAATTCGATGAGCCCTTCGTCCGCATCGAGATGCGCACCGGCGGCGGGCCGTGGGCACCGCACGAGCAGAACGGCCGCCCGGTGAACGACCAGGAGTACGACCTGCAGGTCGTCCACCTCGGCGATCTGCCCGGAGGCATGGCACTGTACGAACTACGCTGGTACGAGCCCGACTTCGACCCGACGCGCGAGTACCGCTTCCGCATCGAACCGCGCGGCGGACTCGACGTGTTCAACTCGCCCGCGTTCTGAAAGGCTGCCTCTGCCATGCGACCCCGCTGACCAACTTTGCGGCGCGACACGCCGCGACTGCCCGTTTCGTCAGCGGCAGCATGTCGTCAGCCTACCGTAAACGATCATCCCCGTTGCGGCTCGCCTGGCACGCTCTTTGCGAATTCGGGTTGTTCGTTCGTCACAGCCAACCGAGGAGATCGTTCGCCATGCCCGACACCCGACCGGAACCAGCCGGTACCGATGGACTCGATCCCGTCCGGATCCTCTGGACCGAGTCCGTGCCCGGCGGCTGCCATTGGTCTGGGTTCGTGAAGCGCCAGACCACCCTGCGCTTGACCGATTGCGACGGCGGCGCCAACGCGTCGGTCCTGTTCTTCAACCAGCACGAGAAGCTCGAACGCTACAACATGGCGGACACGCTCAAGGGACAGCACACCGCGTTCCTGACCCGCGGCTTCGTCTGCTACTCCGACATGGGCCGCGTCATGTGCTCGATCACGGCCGACACCTGCGGCTGGCACGACACGATCTGCGGCGTCTCGAACGCGACGACCGTCACGGCGCGCTACGGCAACCACCGCTTCCAGGAACACCGCAACGACATGTACCGCAACGGCCGCGACGGCCTGCTGGTCGAACTCGGCAAGTACGGACTCGGCGCGCGCGATCTCGTCGCCACCGTCAACCTCTTCAGCAAGGCTGTCGTCGACGACACCGGCGCCCTGGTCTTCCAACCCGGCAACGCCAAGGCCGGCGACTACGTCGACCTGCGCTTCGAGATGGACTGCCTTCTCGCCTTGTCGACGGCGCCCCACCCGCTCGACACCAACCCCGCATATGCACCCAAGCGGGTGATGCTCGCGGCCTGGCGCTCCGACGCGCCCGGCGCCGACGACTACTGCCGGAACTTTCGCCCAGAGAACCAGCGCGCCTTCCGCAACACCGAAGTCCTATACCTTTGAGAGAAGTCGATTTGCATGGCGACCCGCATTCTCACCGAGAGTTCACTCGATCCTACCCACGCAGCCTATGACCAGGTGCTGCCGGCCGGGGAGCCTTGGCTCCACCGCGTCGCCCGCGGGCAGGTGCTGCGCATCCTCGACTTGGAGGGCAACCAAGCCGTCGACACGCTCTTCTTCAATGCCGACGACACAGCCGAGCGCTACAGCGCCAACGACACCATCCGCGCCCAGGGCAATCTCTACCTCACCACCGGCACCCGGCTGCTCTCCAGCGAGGGCAACCCCATGCTCACCATCGTCGCCGATACCTGCGGTCGGCACGATACCCTCGGCGGCGCTTGCGCCGCCGAGAGCAACTCCGTGCGCTACGCGCTCGACAAGCGCTGCATGCATAGCTGCCGCGACAGCTTCCTGCTCGCCATCGCACGATCCGACACCGACCTCAGCAAGCGCGACCTCACCAGCAACATCAACTTCTTCATGAACGTGCCGGTCACGCCCGACGGCGGGCTGACCTTCGCAGACGGTATCTCTGCGCCGGGCAAGTACGTCGAGATGCGCGCAAATATGAACGTGTTCGTGCTGATCTCGAACTGCCCGCAGCTCAACAACCCCTGCAACGCCTACAACCCGACGCCGGTCCGGCTGCTGATCTGGGACGCGTAGTGAGAAGCACGACCGGAGGTCGCAGAAATTCTTCGTACGGCCGCGCGGGACGACCCGCACCGGCCTGGCAGGAACGCGGGACGACCCGCACCCGGGAGTGATCCTCCGAGCCTGCGAGTCCTCATGTTCGTCACCGTCCTGATCGCCAACCGCGGCGCCATCGCCTGCCGCATCATCCGCACCCTGAAGAAGCTCGGCGTACGCGCGATCGCCGTCTACTCCGACGCCGATCGCCACTCGCTGCACGTCCGCAACGCCGACGAAGCCGTGCACATCGGCCCCGCTCCGGCGGCGCAGAGCTATCTCGACCAGGCGCGCATCCTCGCCGCCGCGCAGGCCGTCGGCGCGCAGGCGATCCATCCGGGCTACGGCTTCCTCAGCGAGAACGCCGCGTTCGCCGAGGCCTGCGCCGCAGCGGGGATCGTCTTCATCGGCCCGACGCCGCAACAGATGCGCGAATTCGGTCTCAAGCACACCGCTCGCGAACTCGCGCAGCGCAACGGCGTCCCACTTCTTCCTGGCAGTGATCTGCTGACCGATCTGGAACACGCCCGTGCCGAGGCCAAGCGCATCGGTCTGCCGGTCATGCTCAAGAGCACCGCCGGCGGCGGCGGCATCGGCATGCAGCTGTGTTGGAACGACCAACAGCTCGAACAGGCATTCCACTCGGTCGAACGCCTGGCGCGCAGCAGCTTCGGGCAGGGCGGCATCTTCCTCGAGAAGTACGTCGAGCACGCGCGCCACATCGAGGTGCAGATCTTCGGCGACGGCCGCGGCAACGTCATCGCTCTCGGCGAACGCGACTGCTCCGTGCAGCGCCGCAACCAGAAGGTCATCGAGGAGACCCCGGCCCCGAATCTTCTCCATGACACCCGCACCAAGCTCGCCGCTGCCGCGGTTCGTCTCGGCAAGGCCGTCGCCTATCGTTCCGCTGGAACCGTCGAGTTCGTCCTCGATGCCGACAGCAACGCCTTCTACTTCCTCGAGGTGAACACCCGCCTGCAGGTCGAGCACGGCGTCACCGAAGAAGTGACCGGCGTCGACCTCGTCGAGTGGATGGTGCGCACCGCGGCGGAAGAGCCGCCGGACCTCAGCGCGTTCAGGGTTCAGCCCCGCGGCCATTCGATCCAAGTGCGTCTCTACGCGGAAGACCCGAATAGGCAATTCCAGCCGTGTAGCGGATTGCTCACCGAGATCGCCTTCCCGGAGGGACTCCGCGTCGATACATGGGTCGAGACGGGCACCGAGGTGCCGCCGAACTACGACCCGATGCTCGCCAAGCTGATCGCCAGCGGGACAACGCGCGCCGAGGCCCTCGCGCATCTGCGCACCGGCCTCGACCTCACGCGTGTCAGCGGTATCGAGACGAATCTCGAATACCTGCGCCAGGTGCTCGCCGCCGATGTCTTCGCCGCAGGCAGACAATTCACCCGCTACCTCGACCGCTTCGCGTACCATCCGCAGACCGTCGATGTGCTCCGTCCCGGCACGCAGTCGACGATCCAGGACTGGCCCGGGCGCGTCGGCTACTGGGACGTCGGTGTACCGCCATCCGGGCCGATGGACCATCTCGCCTTCCGCCTCGCCAACGGTGTCGTCGGCAACTCGCTCGGCTCACCCGCGCTCGAGTTGACGATCACCGGCCCGACGCTGCGTTTCAATGCCTCTGCCGTCATCGCCCTCACGGGTGCGGCCATGCAGGCCAAACTCGACGATGACCCGATCGAACTCTGGCAGCCGGTCGCCGTGCGCGCGGGCCAGACCCTGCGCATCGGCGCAATCAAGGGCGCGGGGATGCGCACCTATCTCGCGATCCGGGGTGGCTTCCAGGTGCCTCCGTACATGGATAGCGCAGCGACGTTCACGCTCGGCCAGTTCGGCGGCCACGGCGGGCGCATGTTGCGCACCGGCGACGTCTTGCACTTCGCAGAGCCGGCGGCCGACCTCGCGCCGTGTCGCGCGGTGCCGGCAGCGATGGTGCCGAACTACGGCGCACGTTGGGACATCGAAGTCGTCTACGGGCCGCATGGCGCGCCGGATTTCTTCACCGGCGAAGACATCGCAACCTTCTTCGCCACGGACTGGGAGGTGCACTACAATTCGAGTCGCACGGGAGTGCGTCTGCTCGGACCAAAGCCGCAGTGGGCTCGCAGCGACGGCGGTGAAGCCGGGTTGCACCCCTCGAACATCCATGACTGCGCCTACGCGATCGGCAGCGTCGACTTCACCGGCGACATGCCGGTGATCCTCGGGCCGGACGGGCCCAGCCTCGGCGGCTTCGTCTGCCCGGCGACGATCGTTCAGTCCGAACTGTGGAAGACGGGCCAACTCCGCCCGGGCGATCGAGTCCGCTTCCATTGTATCTCGGCGACGGAGGGCGCGCGGCGCGAGCAGATGCAAGCCAAGGTCATCGCGAAGTTCGCCGCAACGTGCCCGGACGTGACCACCATCCATCTCCAGGCAGGTATGGCGACGACGCCGATTCTCGCGGCCCAGCCCGCCGACGAAGAGCGCGTCGCGGTCGTCTATCGCCAGGCCGGCGATCGCAACATTCTGGTCGAGTTCGGACCGCCGGTGCTCGATCTCAACCTGCGCTTCCGGGTGCATGCGCTGATGGTCTGGCTGCAGCAGGCCGATCTCGCCGGTATCGTCGATCTCACGCCGGGCATTCGCTCGTTGCAGGTTCACTACGACAGCAACGTCATCTCGCAATCCCAGTTGATGGACGTGCTGCTCGCCGCCGAAGAGGAGCTTCCTGCGGTCACCGCGATGACGGTGCCGAGCCGCATCGTCCACCTGCCGCTGTCGTGGGACGATCCCTCGACCCGCTTGGCGATCGACAAGTACATCCAGTCCGTTCGCAACGATGCGCCCTGGTGTCCGAGCAACATCGAGTTCATCCGCCGCATCAACGGACTCGACACGGTCGATGCCGTCCGCGAGATCGTCTTCAACGCCAGCTACCTGGTGATGGGACTCGGCGACGTCTACCTCGGCGCGCCGGTGGCGACGCCGCTCGACCCGCGCCATCGGTTGGTGACCACCAAGTACAATCCGGCGCGCACGTGGACGCCCGAGAACGCCGTCGGGATCGGCGGCGCGTACTTGTGCGTCTATGGCATGGAGGGGCCCGGCGGCTACCAATTCGTCGGCCGTACCATCCAGATGTGGAACCGCCACCATCAAACGGCGGACTTCATCGATGGTAAGCGCTGGCTGCTCCGGTTCTTCGACCAGATTCGCTTCTACCCCGTCGGCGCCGAGGAACTCCTCGAGCTGCGCGAAGACTTCCCGCGGGGCAAGTTCAAGCTTCGTGTCGAAGAGACGGAACTCGATCTCGCGGCCTACAATCGATTCCTCGACGACAACCGCGACTCCATCGCTGCGTTCAAGCAGGGCCAGCAGGCTGCGTTCGACGCCGAGCGCGAGCGCTGGATCGCCAGCGGCCAGGCGAGCTACGTCGCCGATCCGGTCGGCGATGCAGCTAGCGCCGACGCGGGAGTCGCCGTTCCCGAGGGGTGTATCGGGATCGCCTCTTCGGTCACCGGGAGCGTGTGGTCGACGCTCGTCAAAGTGGGAGACCGGGTCGTAGACGGGCAGACGCTCATCGTCGTCGAGGCGATGAAGATGGAGGTCGCCATCGAAGCGGACGGCAGCGGTACAGTGGAGGAAGTTCTCTGTGCACCCGGGACTTCGGTATCCGCCGGGCAGATGCTGGTGATCCTCCGTGCGGATGGGTGAGGGTCGAGCGGGCGACGTTGTTTGACGGGGCGCAACGGATCTCCGAGCGACCCAGCGAAGGAACGATGATGCTTGCACCGAACCAGAGCCTCGACATCGGCGCGCTGCGCGCTGGCTACCGAGAGCGGCGCTTCACGCCGCGCGCTGCCGTTGAGGCGGTGCGCGCGCGGATCGCCGCGCAGGCGGACCGCTGCATCTGGATCGAGTGCCTCACCGACGAGCGCCTGCAGTCCTTCGTTGACGCGCTCGAGCACCGCGATCCAGCGGAGTTGCCACTCTATGGAATTCCCTTCGCCATCAAGGACAACATCGACCTCGCCGGCGTGCCGACCACGGCAGCGTGCCCGGACTTCGCCTACACGCCCGAAGTGTCCGCCCACGTGGTGCAGCGCCTGATCGACGCCGGGGCGATCCCGATCGGCAAAACCAATCTGGATCAATTCGCCACCGGGCTGGTCGGTACGCGGTCGCCCTACGGTGTCTGCCGCAACGCATTCGATCCCGACTACATCGCCGGCGGCTCGAGTTCAGGCTCGGCGGTCGCGGTAGCACTGGGACAGGTGTCGTTCGCGCTCGGCACCGACACGGCGGGATCGGGGCGCGTTCCCGCGGCCTTCAATAACCTGGTTGGGGTGAAGCCGACACGGGGCTTGATCAGCACCCGCGGGGTGGTGCCTGCCTGCCGTAGCCTCGATTGCGTGTCGGTGTTCGCGTTGACGGCGGAGGACGCGGGCGTGGTATTCGCCGTCGCCGCCAGTTTCGATACGCACGACCCGTTCGCGCGTCGGTCGTCACCGCAGCTACCGTTTCCCGAGCAAGGCGTCCGTGTCGGCGTGCCGCCGCGGGAGCAACTCGCCTTCTTCGACGACCGCGACAACGAGCGACTGTTTGCTGCGAGCATTGAGCTGGTGCGTTCGCTCGGCGCCGAGATCGTCGAGATCGACTTCGCGCCTTTCATGCAGGCGGCACGATTGCTTTACGAAGGACCGTGGGTTGCCGAGCGCTATCTCGCGACGCGTTCGCTCCTCGAAAGCCGCCCCGAGGCGATGTTGCCGGTGACCCGGCAGATCATTGCGGCGGGCGCGAAGCCGACGGCGCTCGATGCCTTTGCCGCCAACTATCGCCTTGCGGAACTACACCGCGCGAGCGAGGCGACGTGGCAGAGGGCTGACGTGGTCCTGACGCCAACGGCCGGAACGATCTATCGTGTCGATGCTGTCGAAGCGGATCCGATCGGCTTGAACAGCACGCTCGGCTACTACTGCAACTTCATGAACCTACTCGACCTGAGCGCGGTTGCGGTGCCGGCGGGATTTCGCGCGGACGGGCTGCCGTTCGGGGTCACGCTCTTCGCGCCGCCGTTCCGCGACAGGTCGCTGTTGGCGTGGGGCGAACGCCTGCAGCGGCAACAAGCGCTGCCGCTCGGAGCGACCGGCGCGCCGCTGCCAGCGCCAATCCCGCACGCGCAGGCGCTGGACGACAGCGTGCTGCGGGTGGTGGTCTGCGGTGCGCACATGGCCGGACTCGCCTTGAATCACCAGCTCGGGGAGCGCGGAGGGCGACTCCTCGCGCGGACGAAGACGGCGCCGTGCTACCGATTCTATGCGCTCCCTGGCGGACCGCCACAGCGGCCGGGATTGGTGCGTGGCGAGGGCGGAGCGGCGATCGAGGTGGAGGTCTGGGAGTTGCCCGCTGCCGCGTTCGGCAGATTCGTCGCGGCGATCCCCGTGCCGCTCGCGATCGGCAAGCTCGAACTCGCCGATGGCAGCTGGGAGTCCGGGTTCTTATGTGAAGGCTACGCGCTTGCGGCCGCGACCGACATCACCGCGCTCGGCGGCTGGCGGGCCTACTTGGCGACACAGAGTTTTTGAAAACTTCGCCGGAATCGCAGGAGAACCCACGATGTGGTGATGAGATCGATGATTACCGTAATCCTGGGCCGCGGCGATGGGGCCCCCCTGTGTCTGCCGCACGGCCACCGGCCTGCCGGCGGGCATCTCTTCGGGGGGCTCGCTGCAATCACCCTTGGGATTCCGCAGAACCGGCCATCGCTTTGGTACGATTCACATTCAACTCGATCCGATCGGCCGAACCTGCTAGCTGCGATCCATGATCGTTGCACGGATACGGCTGGCGTCGATTCTGGTCTTGCTGTCCATCTTGGTGCTGGCCGCCTGCGGCGACAGCGACCACACCACCAATACGCCGCCCGAACTCCGCTGGCTCGCCGGCGACTTCCATGTTCACAGCTCGGTCGGCAGCAACGACACCCGCTACCCCGACGGCAGCGCGCTGTCATCACCTGAAACGATCCGCGCTGTCGCGCGCGAGCGCGGGCTCGCCTTCCTGGTCGTGACCGATCACTCCAACTCCGCCGGTAGCATCGTCGACACCACCGTCGAGGACTTTCACCTGTGGAACATGGGGCCCGAGTTCCCGCTTTGGGACGCGGCTCCCGACCTGAGTAGCGATGACTTCCTCTTCATCAACGGCAGCGAGTTCTCGCCCGTGTCGATCCTCGAACCGCACACCTGCCCCGACTGCCCGACGCTCGGCACCGAGCGTCCCGAGCCCGTCGGCCACATCGGCTGCATCCCCGAAGCGCGCGAGACCTTCGTGACCGAGGGTCCGATCATCGATCGCCCGCCCGGCGCGGTCGACGGAGCCACGACGGTCCAGCAGTGCCGCGATCGCAACGGCTTCGTCATCATCAACCATCCGTTCCCGCGGCCGACGCCGTGGATGGTCTACGACTGGACGAGCTACGACTACGACGCGATCGAGGTCTACAACGGTACGATCGGCTGGGATATTTTCGACCGCAGCGCGTACGATGCCTATCTCTGCGATCGCCTACTCGGCCGCGACGTCGTCGCCGTCGGCGGGAGCGACAACCACCGCGCGCCGCTGCGCTACGAAGACGAACTGAGCCTGGAACTCGGATCGCCCTTGGCTCTGCCGGCCACGTCCGTACTCGCCGAATCCGTCGAATGGGGCGCCATCATGCGCGCGGTGCGCGCCGGTCGGATCGTCGTCCACGAATTGGGCACGTTCATCGAGGTCGATGTACAGGGCCCCGACGGCTCGCACCTCGGCGGCATCGGCGACACGGTGGCCGAAGGGCCGGCGACTCTCGTCGTCAGCGGCCGTTCGCCGCGGGCGCAATCGGCGCGGGTCTTCCACGTCGCCCCCGACGCCTGCAACGATCGTCGCACGGCCGGCCGCGACGTCCCGCCGACCGTGACGGTCACCCCGGTCGACACGACCGCCATCTGCGCAGGCGGCGAATGCGAGTTCGCCTACGAACGCGCCGTCACGCTCGAGCCGGGCCTCTATTTCGCAACCGTCGGCGAGTTCGATACCCGCACCTTGCTGGTGCGCGACGTCGCGCTGACCAACGTCGTCACCGTCGAAGCGCATTGAAGCGGCCGGTCGGGGTCCGACCGTTCTGCGCACAGAACGGCGCCCCGGTTCAGCGCACCTCCGGCGCGCGCCGCTCCGCCTTCTCCCAACTCCGGATGTAAGCCTCGGCCGATCGGAACAGCGGCTCGAGTTCTTCGTCCGTGACGCCGTCGCGACGCACATCCTCGATCAGTTCCGGCAACATCCCGATGTGGACGAGTCCCTCGGTATTGAAGTCGAGGGGGCGCTCGCCCACCTTGGGAGCGGCGAACGTGACGTCGCCCGCATACGACTTGAACGGATGGGTCACCGGGTCGCTCTGCGGCGTGCTGCAGCCGCTTTCGCCGAAGCGCGGCCCCGGGGCGCCGGCGAATCCATTGAGATCGAAGCCGAAGCCGAGTCCAGGATAGCCGCCGCTGTCGACGATCCGCTGCAGCCGTTGCTGGAAGCCGTCGTCGACGGTCGCCCGCTCGGTCGTCGACCGGCACCTGGAAAAGCCGCCCGTCGACACGCCGCCGAGCTCGTACAGATCGGTGAAATCGCGCCCGTGCGAGCCGATGGCGGGATAGTCGTTTTCGTTGAGCAGCTCGAATGCGCGGCGATACGCCTTGCGCGGCAGATGGTCGACCTCGATCAGCATGCCCATCTGCATCATGCGTTGGATCAAAAACTCGCCGAGCGGCGTCATGCCGAATTTCTGGCAGTGCTCGCCGTCCCCGGGCGGCGGCGGCGGCGGATTGATCAACGACCCGAGAAATCCGCCGAGCGAGCGGACCAGGTTTTCGTAGAACAGGGTGAAATCGTTCGGCGCCGCCTCGACGTAGTTCTCGCGCGGCCGATTGATTCCGGGGAATTGCATCCGCCCGCCGTCGAATCCGGCCGGGATCTCCGCGTCGCAATCGGTCGTGAAGTGACCGAAGTGGCCGGTCTGGAGGAAGTTACCGAGTTCGATGAAGCCCTTGTTCCCGTCGCCGGCGGAGAAGGCGTTGTCGTATTTGTGCACCGGGAACAACACCCGCACGCCGCGATCGTAATAGTCCTCGAGGCGCTCGGCGACGTAGTCCTCGGTACAGGCGGGGAAACCGTCGCGCGGTGTCAGGAAGCAGTCGAACAAATTCGACGTCTCGATACCCAAGACCACCGCCATCTTCCCCGAATCGATGACTTCACGCGCCTGCTGCGGCGAGGTCACGATGCGGAACCAACCGCTCCCGGGACCGCCCTCCTGGGCGTCGATGTAGTCCTGCATGCGGTAGACCTCTTCGATCTGGCGGTCCACCGCGATCATGTCGGTGCAGCCGTAGCGGATCGGTTGGATGCCGCCGTTGCCGAGGAAGTCGCAGATCATCTGGTTGCTCACCGCGTGCTGCACGACGAGACGCAAGCCGCCGAGATAGGCGCGCTCGAGCCACTTGTAGTACTGCACCTGGTGGGTCGAACTGAACGGTGCGCTCGGCCAGGTGGTGAACGTCGGATAGCCGTCGGTATGGTGGTTGAAATTCGGCAGCCGGCCGCTGACGAGCGCCTGGAAGAAGATCCCGATGTCGATGTTCGCGCCGCTGTCGAAGCCGAAGCCGAAGAGGTCTCTGCGCCCTTCGCTGCCGTGGTACTGTTCGCAGCTCCCCAGCGCGTGCTCGACGCCCAAAGGGTGGAACGGGGCGCCGTGATAGATGCCGCCGCCGCCGAATCCGAAGTTGGACAGGATGTGCGAGTGGATGTCCGACACGCCGAAGACCGCGCCGTCCTCCCACCGACGCGGCACGACGGTGCCTTCGCTGTGGGTGCCTTCTTCAGGGAACTCGCGGCACCCGGACGCCGCCGTCAACCACACCTCGGCGGCAGCGTCAGCGTCCGGCGTCAGACCCTCGGCGCCAAGGAATCCGCCGCTCTTGATATGGCGCAGAACGAAGACATCCCCGTCCCCAGCGCGCAACTCCCATTCGGCTTCGGACTGGTAGCCATCCTGGATCAGGGTGATGTCCGACTCGAGGTGCAAAGCGCGCTGCAGGTGGACACCATCCGAAACCACATAGCCCCCTGCGTCGTCGTACAGCAGATAGGTTCCCAGTCCCGACGGCTTGAGGAAGAAGGGCGTCGCCGCGACGTTGCTGGCCAAGGCGTACCCTGCATCGTCCAGCCGAACGAGTGCAGCCGAATCCGCGGCTATGGCGTAGCAACCGTTGGCGAAACTGTAGACCGTCGCCGCTGACTGCGCCGTCGCCGACGATCCGTCATCGGAGCAGCCACTCGCGACTGCCAATGAGAGCAAGATGAAGGCAATGGCGCCGCAGCGGCGAAGTCGTATAGGCAATTTCGAAGCTCCCTACCTGTTGAACTACCCAGCGTGGCGTCAGGCTCCCCGCCTCGCTCGAGTCGCACCGGGTCGCACGGCGACGCTCTGTCTTACGGCGTGCTCTCGACTGCAGCGGGCAACCGCAGCATCCGTTCGACCGAACCAACCGCAGCAATCGGGCATTTGCGTAGTGAAGGCAACCCTTTGCGAGCGCAATCGACCCCGCAGCTGACGGAACGGTCGAAACGCCCGCTCTACGCGCACGTGACCGGCTGGCATCCCTTCGGGATGCGGGCCGCGCGACGACCGCGACTGCGCCAGTCTCGTTCGCGCTCCAGGAGAACGGCGCCGCTACTCGATGCCGACAGCGACGCCGCTGCAGCGCCCGGCGGCGCAGACACCGCGCTCCGCCAAGCACCCGGGCGTCGCGTAGGGGCAGTCCTGGGCGCGAAACGGCGCGCAGACCTTGCGATCGACGTATTTCATCGCCCGCTCGACGAACGGTGCGACGCGGCGGTTGACCCAGGCGCCGCAGGTGCCGCCGCATTGCGTCGAGGTAGCGACGCGGACGCACTGATCGTCGCTGCGGCAGCGGCTGGCGCGGTCGACGATTCGGTTGACGCGCATTTCGGCCGCATCCCGCAGTTCGTCACAGTCGGGACCGCAGGCTGGGACACATACCTGGAACGGGCAATCGAGGCAGGCGGGGCAGCTCGCAGCGCACACGCAGCGGTCGCCCGGCTGGCTGCAGCTGCCGTCATTGCTACAGCGATAGGGAGTGGGTGCGGTCGGCGCGACACATACGCCCGGACCGCAGTCGTCGCAGAACGGACAGCTCGCGGTGCACGAGCACACCCGGCCTTCACCGCATTGATCCACCTGGCCGGGCGTGTCGCACGTCCATACCGGCGTACTGCATGACTGCGAACAGCGCGACATCCTGCCGTCGCGGTGCTGGCATTGCTCGCCCGCGGGGCACTGCTCCCCTTCGCAGCAGAACACCGGCGCGAAGCCGGCGATACACTGGCCGTCAAAGCAGCCGAGGCCAGGCTCGCAGTCGCAGGCGGTGCGGCAGCTGGCGTTGTCGTCGACGACGCAGACGCGTACCGGGCAGTCGCGGCAATTGGGGCAGCTGGGAACGCAGATGCAGCCATAGCCAGCGGGACACTCGCTGCCGGGGTCGGAGCAGGTGGAAACCGGAGGTTCACAAACCGACTCGGCCGCGCGCGCAGGTGTGACGTACGAGGCGCAGGCGATCACGAGCATGATTGCAGCGCCGATTGCCAACCGGGCATTATCCTTCATGAGCCACCTCCGTTTCGAGCTGCGTGGCATCGCATCCGGCGAACCACTTCTACACTGTCCTCTCCTCATCTAGAGAAGCAACCGACTTCTCGATTGCTGCATCACCGAGCGAGCGTCGCTACGCGCGTTCCCCGGACCGACGCCATAGCGCCGCGGGCAGTACGATCCCGACCGCCAGTTGCCCCTGTATCTCGCGAAAATCGCTCATGTCGCGGAACAGCCTTCAAGGACGATTCGAGCGCGACCGAAGTTCGCCACAGAGGCGGGCGAGACCCACGGCGACCTCGCCGTGCGCACCGCGATCGAGGTTGATGCGGGTGGCCGCCAAGATCGCCGCGAACTGTGCCGGAACATCCGCCGCCGCCAGTGTGCCCTGCGCCTGGCGCACGAGAACGCCGATTTGCAGCGCGTCGTCGCGTCGCGACCCGGCATGCGCCGCGTCCGTCTGCAGCAGTCGCTTCGCCCGGCTCGCCGCCGCGCACGCGGCGTCGCGCAGGAGAAGATCCGGTCGCGTCGGCCGGTAGCGGTGGATACCGCCGACCAGTGGCGGCAGCGCGTCGCCGAAGAGCGCTCGCGCGATCGCCCGCCGCACCGGCGAACCTGCCGTATAGATCGCACCGTCGGGGCCGGTCGCACTGACCGCGATCGACTCCTCCCGCCCCTCGGCGAACCAGCGCAACGCCCCGGTCTCCCGGTCGAGGAGTCCCATGCCGAACTTCGACATCAGCTGCTCGCCGGCGACGAGACGTCCGCCGGCGACACTGACGACGATTCCGTTTGCCGCAATCGTCGCGGTCAAGGCATTGAAGTTGTTGAAATCGGGATACGCGTCGAGTTGGGCGCGCCAGACGATTTCCCCGGACGATCCCCGGTCGACGAGCTTGACGATGTCGTAGCGCGTCACCGCGAACATCTCGTCGTTGTCGGCGGCAACAGCGATCGACGCCGCCACTTGCGAACCGACGTTCACACGCCAGAGTTCGCTCAACTCCGCGTCAAGGGTGATCACGTTGCCGTTGTCGTCGGCGACGACGACCTTCTTGCCGTCGGCACTCACCGTCGGCGTCGAGCCGGTGCCGCCCGCGAAGGTGTAGGTCGCGGTGACCCGCAGGTCGAAATCGCCCGGCGCAGCGCCGACGATCTCGAGGCGATAGAGCGCACCGTTGTGCGAGACGCCGTCGGCGCTGCCGTCCTGCTCGTCGGCCGCCGTGGCAGCGACGTAGAGACGGCCGCTGTTGGCGTCGATCGCGTAGAAGTTGGCGACACGCACGCCGCTGCCGAAGATGACGTCGTAGATACGGGTGAACAGCCCGTCGCCTCCCGGCTGGGCGCCGAAGGCCTGGTCGGTCTCCGCGTCCGCCAGCCGCCGCGCCCACGCGGGGGGCCGGGCCTGGATCACTGCCGGAGCGCCCGGGAGCCGGAACGGCTGCGCCAGGATCGGCGCTCCGGTGCGCCGCTCGTGGGCGTAGACCCAGCCGTCCATGGTGACCCCGAAAACGCTGTCGGTCTGGGGATGATAGTTCATGCCCCAGACATGGGTCTGGTCCGGCGCATTGGGATCGCGCGGTGGCAGCGTCAGTCCGGTGGGCACACTCCAGAGCGTCGAGCCGTCCGGGCGCAGGGCCATCGCCGTCGTGTAGGTGCTGTGGAAGATAGCCTGTTCGCCCGGATGGTCGGGGTCATTCAGGACGAGCGGGGCGCCGCAACCCATGCCGGCACCGGGCACGGTCCAGCGGCGCTTACCGGTGCGGGCGTCGAGGGCGACGAGCGAAACGTCCTCGCGCGGCGAGATCGGCGAAAAGTAGAGGTTGCCGGTGGCATCGAAGCTGGGGCCCTCGGCGACGTACATCTCGGGCTCGGCGATCCAATCGTAGGCGAAGGCAGGGCCGACGGCGGACCAGACTTCGTCGCCGTTCATGCTGTCTACGTGCATCGCGTGGAAGGCCGCCGGATCGGGCAGGGCCGCGGGACGCGAGGCGGCGGCACGGCGCGGGCCTTGCGGAGCCCACGCCGTCGGCGGGGGCAAGACGAAGCTGCGGGCGACGGGGATGGCGCGCAACCAACGCTCCCCGGCGATACCGAGACCGACGAGGACGAGCAGGAGGAGCAACGCAACGCGTTTCATCGCACCCGCGTAGCCGGAATCTCCCGAAGAGACCAGAATCGCGTCACGGAGCCGTGGTGTTTGCCGTTTCCGATTCGCCCCGGCTCTGATACGTGTCGCCCGCATGCCAGGAACTGTTCGCATTGAAAAGGAAGGCCACCTCGGCTGGATCGTTTTCGACCACCCCGAGCGGCGCAACGCGATCAATGCTGAAATGTGGCAGTTGATCCCGTCCGCCGTAGCTGAACTCGACGCCGACCCCGACATTCGGGTCGTCGTTCTGCGCGGGGCCGGCGAGGTCGCCTTCGTCTCCGGCGCGGACATCTCCGAGTTCCAACAACACCGCAGTGGCCCCGAAGCCGAGGACTACGACCGCCACAACCTGCAGGCGTTTGCCGCGCTCAGCGCGCTGAGCAAGCCGTCGATCGCGATGATCCACGGCTTCTGCGTCGGTGGCGGCTTCGCGATCGCGCTCAACGCCGACCTGCGCTACGCGGCGGAGGACGCCGTGTTTGCAATCCCCGCAGCGCGGCTCGGCCTCGGCTACAGCCCGAGCGGGATCGAGATGCTGGTGCATGTGGTCGGGGTCGCGGCAGCGAAGGAGGTCTTCTTCACGGCGCGGCGACTCAGCGCCCCGGACGCACTCCGGCTGCGCCTCGTCCACGAAGTCCTGCCGCGACTCGAACTCGAGGATCACGTCCGCGAACGCGCTACCCAGATCGCCAACAACGCCCCGTTGACCTTGCGGAGCGCCAAGCTGGTGATGCGCGAGTTGACGCATCCCCACGCCGAGCGCGATACCGCGGCGATGGCGCGATCGGTACATGCCTGCTACGGCAGCGCCGATTACGCCGAGGGCGTGCGGGCATTTCTCGAAAAGCGGGCACCGGAGTTTCAAGGCAAATGACCACGATGGACCGCCGCCGTTTCCTCGGCGGCATGTTCGCCTCCGCCGCAGCCTTCGCCCTGCCCGGCTGCTCGAACGGCACCAACTACACGCAGGAAGACGTCGATCGGCTCGAACGGCAGCGCCAGGCCGAAGCCGCGGCCAGAGGCAAGGGGCCCTACGGCGAGGTACGCTTCCGCGGCTACCGCGGCCTTGCCGAACTGCCCTACTTCGAACTCGACGAGAACGGCGAACTGCGCCTCACCGTCGAAGGCCTGCCGCCCGGCATCGACTTCCACGCGCATCTCGGCATGAACCTACTGTTCGCGCCCGAACTCGACCTGTTGCAGCGCACCCCGCGCACCCGCTACCTGCTCGACTGCGACCGGGAGAACCCCGGCTGCGAGATCGACCTCGACGTGTACATCAACTCCGCCTTCAGCGAAGAGATGCACGAGGAACTCGAATCGGAACTCGCCAGCCAGCTCTTCTTCGGCAGTGGTGCGGCGGCGACCCACACCATCCCGAACCTCGTCGCCGAACTCGACCGCGTCGGCTTCGGCGAGGCGGCGCTGCTACCGATCGCGCCCGGGCTGCCGTTCGGCGATCGCCTCACCGAGACGTGGCTCGATGCGATCGCGCGCTCCGACCGGCGCGAACGACTGATCCCGTTCGCCTCGGTCCACCCGTCGTGGAGCGACGCGCGCGCACGGCTGCGCGGCTATGCCGAGCGCGGCGCCCGCGGCGTCAAGCTGCATCCGGAGATGCAACGCTTCTTTCCCGACGCGCCCGACTCGATGGAAGTCTACGCCGAGTGCGAGCAACTCGGCCTGCCGATCATCTTCCACGCCGGCCGCTCCGGGATCGAACCGGAGTTCATGCGCAAGTACGCACTCATCCGCCGCTGGGAAGCACCGGTGCGCGATTTCCCGCGCGTCCAATTCGTACTCGGCCACGCCGGCGCCCGCGACGTCGACGACGCGATCGAACTCGCCCGCGCCCACGACAACGTCTGGCTCGAAATCACCGGTCAGGGGGTGACCAAGCTCGGCGAGATCATCGAACGGGTCGGCACGGAGAAGTTGGTCTTCGGCAGCGACTGGCCGTTCTACCCGCTGGCTGCCACGCTCGCGAAGGTGCTGTTGGTGACGGAAAAGCAGCCGGCGGCGCGGGCGCTGATCCTGCGTACGAATGCGGAGCGGATCTTTGCGGCGGCACGCAGCGCAGCGGCGAAGTGAGGATCGGCGAGAAAGACAGATGACACTCCGAAATTGCATGGCGACCATCGTACTCGTCGCAGTCGCTAGCGGCTCGGGGTGCGTGCGGGTACGGGTCACGCACCCCGAGCCAGAACCGTTCGCGGCCCATATCGTCGAGAGCAAGCGCATTCGCGGCGTCATGAAGAACCTGCTCGCGCTCGTCCCGGAAGATCCGAACGCGTTCGCTGCGAGTACAGCGAACGACGCCGAACTGCGCACTGCGATCCGCGCGAGCAGTCTCGAGATCGCGGCCGAGGCCGGGCGCATCGAGAAAGCACTCGCGCGGCGCGAGTTGCCGGCGTCGCAGCGCGCCACCTTTCTCGCGCTCGCAGATCTCTTGCGCGGGCGTGCCAACGATCTCGCCGGCGAAGCCGCCGATGCGCCGCCGGAGCGACTGCAGGCCCAGTTTGGCCGGGTTCTCGACACCTGCCACGCGTGCCACGACTCGTTTCGGGGCGCTCGCGACAGTTGACGTGCCGCGCGAGATCGCTAATTTCCGCAACCCATACTCTCCCAGGAGCGCATAGATGCCAGTCGATACGTCCAATTTCAGAAACGGGATCCGTTTCATGCTCGACGGCGAGCCCGTCGAGGTCACCTACTTCCAGCACGTCAAGCCCGGCAAGGGCGGCGCCTTCGTACGTTCCAAGGTGCGGTTCTTGCGCTCCGGCCGCAACGTCGAGAAGACGTTCCGCGCCGGCGAGCGGTTCCCCGATGCGCCGATCGAAACCAAGACGGTGCAGTACCTCTACAACGACGGCACCGACTACATCTTCATGGACAAGCAGAGCTTCGACCAGTACGCGTTCACGCCGGAGATCGTCGGCGACGCGTCGAAGTGGCTGCTCGAAAACATGGAAGTCGGCGTGATGTTCTTCAACCAACAGCCGATCAACATCGACCTGCCGAGCCACGTGGTGTTCACCGTCATCGAGACCGAGCCCGGCCTCAAGGGCGATACGTCGACCAACACCCTGAAGCCGGCCAAGCTCGAAACCGGCGCGAGCGTCATGGTCCAGCTCTTCATCAACCAGGGCGACAAGATCAAGGTCGACACCCGCACCGGCGACTACATCGAGCGCGTCAAGGAATAGTCTGAAGAATCGGACGCGTCAGCAGAGTCCGACGCGTCCGATTCTTCAGACTCCGTCTTCGATCCAGTTGCCGTGGAAGCCGAAGGGCACGCGCTGCGGCAGCTCGATGCGCGCCAGCGGCGGGCCGCTGAAATTGCGCGCGTCGAGCACGACGAAGTCGCTGCCGTCGCGTGCGGCGGCGTAGACGAACGTCATCACGAACCCCTCGTCTTCCTCGGCCCCGGGCGAGGCGGGCACGAAGACCGCCTCGCCCGGCACCATTCCGGGGCCGAACGAGTGCGCCTCGGCCGCGCCGCTGCGGGTGTCGTACTTCACGAGATCAACGCCTGCGGGTCCGCCGAACGAGAAGCCGGACACGGCATAACTGTAGCGATGCTCCAAGCCGGCGCGGCGGTCGTCGATGCGCGGGAACTCGATAGCCCGGTCGTCGAGCGCCGCCTCATGCACGGTACCGGCGTCGATATCGATGCTCCAGCGGTGTAGCGCAGCGCTGCTGAACTCCCCGGGATCGCCCGCCCACAGCTTCGGGTAGCGCGCTACATCGAGGACGAGTTTGCCGTCGGCCTCGTGGGCGTTGGCGGGGTGGAATACGTAACATGGCTCGATCTCGAGCCAGCGCACATCGGCGCTGCTGCCGCCGCGCGGCATGATCCCCAGACGCGCGCCGTAGGTGTCGCTCCACACGTACGGCATCTCGCCCGCCATCGCGCGCTCGAGGTCGAAGACGATCGGCAGATCCATGAACACCACGTGCCGCTCGGTGATCGCGAAGTCGTGCATCATCGTCGGGCCGCGAACCTCGATCGGCTCGCTACGCACCAACCGGCCGGCGGCGTCGAGGACGTGGTAGACCAGGAACGGCTCCATGAAGCTGTAGCCGAAGAAATGCAGTTCGCCGGTGCGCGGGCAGATTTTGGGGTGCGCCGTCATCGGGCCATTCAGTTTGCCGTCGAAGTTGCAGACGCCGACCGTGTCGAGCGCGCGCGTCATCTCGGTCGGAAGGGCGTTCTCGACGAGCGCCAATACCCGCCCGGCGTGGGCGACGATGTTGGTATTGGCCTTGCCGGCGGTGTAGTCGACGCCGCCCTCGGGCAAGAGGAACGGAGCGCCCTCCTCGAGCGCGCGGGTGCGCACCAAGCGGTTGCGGTACCACTTCGCCTTGCCGTCCTCGAGGCGGACGCCGTGCACCATACCGTCGCCGAGAAACCAATGCCCGGGGTCGCCTTCTTTTGGGTTGGCACCGTTGCGCATATAGACCCCGCGCAGCGCGCGGGGGATCTCGCCGACGACCGCGAGATCGACCGCGGTGACCTCGTCGCGCACGGGGGCGAAGTTGCCGTTCAGGTAGAACGGCGGCGAGGGCTCGACTTGCGAAGCAATCATACGGAAACCTCCGGAGCGGTTGCGAAAGCCCGCAGTTCTAGCGGGGCCGCGCCCCCGCTAGGGTTCTTGTACGATGGGACCTGTCGTCCTTGAGTCAAGTTTCTTTCGCAGCCGTACAGCGAGCGACCCAACGGGGAGTGGCCTGCGAAAATCTCGCCGGGGCCGCGCCCCCGCTAGGGTTGGAACACCCGTGTCCCCGGCGACGTGACCGGACGCAGACGTTCCCCCCACTCGGCGATCGCACGCCGCTCACGCACGCGTTCGGCACCCTCGAAATCCATGTCGGTGACGACGCTGACGATGGCGAACGCGGCGAGGTCGGCAACACTCGGCTGCGGTTGTTCGCCCAAGTAGGGTCCGCTGCCGAGGCGGGTCTCGAACTCGTCGAGAATGGCCGGCAGCCGGAAGAGATCGGACTGCGCCTGGGCGATCGTGTGGCGCATCATGACGCCGGCAAAGCGGGGCAGCGCGATGCGGTCGAAGCCGCTCAGCGAGGGTGTCTTCAGAAAGGACGCCAAGACCCGCTCGCGGTTCGCGGGGATGCCCCAGATGAAGGGCGCGTAGAAGCGGGCGGTGAATACGTCGTCGATCCAGCGCTCGGCCGTGAGCACCTGGGCGCGAGCGGCGCGGTCATCGGGGAGCAGCGGCGGATCAGGGTACTTCGCTTCCAGATAGAGGGCGATTTCGGTCGAGTCCTCGACGATCTCACCGCCGTCGTCGATGATCGGCACCTGCTTGCGCCGCGAGAAGGCGATCTCCGTCTTCTTCGTTGGGTGCACGAGAATCGGAGCGTAGGGAAGCTGCTTGAAATCGAGGATGGCAGCGACCTTCTGCACGTAGGGCGAGGGCGCGAAGGCGTAGAGTTTGATCGGCGGGCGGCTCATGCAATCTCCTGCGGGGGATCGGTAACGCGGATTCGGGTGAAGACAATTGGTCTAAACTGCCGCCTGCGCTTTGGCAATGCACCGGCGCCGGCGCAGATCAGACAGGTCGGTCCGAGCGGGCCGATCCGGCCGCGGACCGCGTCGACCGCCACTCAGGGCGTGCGGCCGGGGAAGATGAAGCGCGTCGGATCCTCGGCGCTCGCCAGGCCGAGCAGGTCGCAATCGCCCTCGGTGACGTCGCCGACGACGCTGGTGCGCGCGTAGGCCCGGAACTGGGTCTTGGTCATGTGCAGCGCCCAAGGCGGTTTGGCAGCGAGGCGCTGTGCCCAGTCGCCGACGGCGGCGTCGAGGTCGGCGTCGGCGACAACCCGCTGGATGAGCCCGTAGCGCTCTGCGGTATCGGCGTCGATACGCTCGCAAAGGAGGATCAGCTCGCGCGCCCGGGCGGCGCCGACCTCGCGCGCGACCCGCGGCACCGCGCCCCACGTCAGCGGGATGCCGAGGTCGACCTCGGGAATCTGGAACAGGGTCGAGCGCGCCGCGACGCGCAGATCGCAGCCGAGTGCGAGCACCAGGCCGCCACCGATGACATGACCGTGCAGCCGCGCGATGGTGATCGCCTCGAGGCTCTCCACCGCCTCGAGGGCACGCCGGCCGACCTGGCCGAGGTAGCGCCGCTCACGCGCGCTCGCGCCGGATGCCTTGCTGATGCGCCCGGGCGGATCCTTGCGGTCGGCTCCGGCACAGAACGAAAGACCACGCCCGGCGAGCACGACGACCGGCGTCGTGAAATCGCGCTGCAACTCGCTGCACACCGCAGCGATCTCCTCGAGCGCGGTGAGGTTGAGGGCGTTGCGGCGTTCCGGACGGTTCAGCCAGACGGTCGCCACCGGCCCGTCGCGCTCCACGCTGAGAGTCTCGTATTCCATCGGCAAACCCTTTCGACAGCCGGCACCGTACATCCGCGCCGGATCCGAGGCAAAGCACCCCGAAAGCGCCAGCCTCAGCCTTGCGAAGCACAGCGCCGGATCTCCGCCGCTTGCCCGGCTGCGACGAATCGGCGATCTAGGGACCCACCGACGCAATCACAGGAGGGACTCCCCGGCATGAAAAAAGAACTCGCTCGGATCGATGCGGTCGGACAAGCCGCGCTCGTACGCAGCCGGCAGGTGAAGCCATCGGAGCTGGTCGCCGCCGCCATCGACCGCATCGAAGCGGCCAACGACCGCCTGAACGCCGTCATCCATCCCGCCTTCGAGCGCGCACTCGAGCATGCCCGGAAACTCGACGCCGCACACACCGACTTCGACGAACACAGTCCCCCGTTGGTCGGCGTCCCTTTCCTGATGAAGGACCTCGGCGGCCAGGAGGCCGGGCGGCCGTTTCACATGGGTGTCGCCGCCCTGAAAGAAGCGGGCTGGGTCGAGCCTGTCGACAGCTATCTCGCGACCCGCCTGCGCAACGCCGGGGTGGTGTCGCTCGGCCGGACCAACACCCCGGAGTTGGGCCTCATGCCGGTGACCGAGCCGCTCGCCTACGGGCCGACCCGCAACCCGTGGGACCTCGCGCGCAGCCCGGGCGGTTCGAGCGGCGGCGCGAGCGCGGCCGTCGCCGCGGGGCTCGTGCCGGCGGCGCACGCCAGCGACGGCGGCGGCTCGATCCGCACTCCCGCTGCCCACACCGGGCTCGTCGGCCTCAAGCCGACGCGCGGCCGCAGTTCCTTTGGACCTGCGCAGGGCGAGCGCTGGGCGGGCTTTTCCTGCGAGCTGGTGGTCAGCCGCAGCGTGCGCGACACCGCCGCGTTTCTCGACGTCATCCACGGTCGCATGCCGGGCGACCCCTACGCGGCGGAGCCGCCGGCGCGGCCGTACGTCTCCCAGATCGGCCTGCCGGTGCGGCCGCTGCGCATCGGCACGATGACGACCTCGCCAACCGGGCAGCTCGAAGTCCATCCGGATTGCGCGCATGTCGTGACCATCGCTGCCAAGGCGCTCGCCGACATCGGCCACGACGTCGAGGCGGCGCACCCCGAGGCGCTCGACGACATGGACAACACCCGCCTTTACGTCACGACCGTCGCCTGCAACGTCGGGCGCGCCGTCGACGTGATCGGCGCCAAGCTCGGGCGGACGCTGACGCGCGCGGACGTCGAGCCGTTGACATGGGAGTTGGCGCAGCTGGCGAAAGGGATCAGCGCACCGATGTACCTGGAGTGCCTCGACGGCGTGCATGCGCTCGGGCGGCGGATGGCGGCATGGTGGGAAGGCGGCTTCGACCTACTGATCACGCCGACCGTCGCACAGCCGGCACCGGCAATTGGGGCACTCACCCCGTCGGCGGACAATCCGCTCGCCGATTGGACCAAGTCCGCTCCCTACGGCTGCTTCACTTCGCCGTTCAACCAGACCGGCCAACCCGCGATCTCGCTGCCACTACACAGCGGCACCGGAGGTGTGCCGATCGGGGTGCAGCTCGTCGCCGCCTACGGGCGCGAGGACCTCTTACTGCGGGTGGCCGCCCAACTCGAGCAGGCCTGCCCCTGGCACGACCGCCGTCCCGAGAATTTCTTCTGAGGCGTCAGCGGATGTTCATGATCGCGCTCGCCCCGGTGCGGCCGCCGGCGCCATCGAGCAACTCGGCAAACAGTGCGGGCGCGGCGCCGGTGGGGGCATCGCCGCGCACCAAGACCTTGAGCTTGAGACTACCGCTGGCGCTCGCGAGGTTCTCCCAGATGACTTCGGGACCCTCGACCCGCGCCACGGGCACGGTGCTCTCGACGAAGAACTCGGGCGGCAACAGCAGACGGACAGCACCGGGAGGGTTGAGGTCGCGGTAGCGGATGGATACTTGCGCGACGAGCCCGCGGCGGACGTGACGCGGTACGTTGAGCTGCAATGAGCCGGCGGTGGGTGGTGGCGGGCCATCGCGACGTCCCTCGAACCGGCGGTGGCGGGGACGGTCGACCGCTGCGGCCGCGGTGCCCGGAGCCAAGGCCCAGACGCGCGCCTGCGCGGCGTCGGGGCCACGCGGTTCACCGTAGTAGGCAGCAGCGCGTTGACCGTCCCAAACGATACGGCGCGCCGCACCGGTGAATTCGTCGCGCTCGCGTTCGCCTCTGCCGAAGGCGACGCGGAACGTCTCGAGCAGCGCGTTCGTGTTGCGCTCCCCTTGTGCATCGACGACGATCGCTTCGAGAACTCCAGCGGCGAAACAATACCGTATCGAGCGGGCAACGCCGTCGCCGAGATGGAGATCCTCGCCACGGCGCTCGTAGCATACCCGCCCGGGACCGATCGTCTCGACCGGCATCACTTCGCCGAAGGCAGATAGCGGCGTGCCGAGCCGTACGTCGCGAAATCCAAACGCGGAATCGACCGACTGGCCGTCGGGGTGTCGCGGCTGGGCCGCGCTGCCACCGGCCGCAAGCACGAGAATCGCGATCCCCGTCGCGGAGAGCACCGTTGTCCTGATCATCATGGCTCGCACCTCGCTCCTCCAGCAGGGTCACCCCGGCGGCAGCGGAATGCAATGCGCTCGTTCGCGGTTCGGATCGGCGCGCCGCTGTGGTACGGAGCGCGGCATGGCCAGCACTGTCGAATTCCCGGGAATGACCCTTCTCCACAACCCACGTTGCTCCAAGAGCCGCGCGGCGAAGGCACTTCTCGAGGAGCGCGGCGTACGCTTTCACGAACGTCGTTACCTCGACGAGCCGCTCAGCCGCGGCGAACTCGAAGCGCTGCACGCACGCCTCGGCAGGTCGCCACGCGAATGGATTCGTTCGAAGGAAGCGGACTATGCGGCAGCGGGGTTGAACGCAGCTTCGAGCGACGCGCAACTGCTCGACGCAATCGCCGCACACCCGGCCTTGCTCGAGAGACCGATTCTGGTCGACTCGGCGCGGGCCGCCCTTGGGCGCCCCCCCGAAAGTATTCTCGCAATTTTGCAGTAGCTCGGTTGGGCACCACGCCGAGGCCGGAAGAGCCGGCCCCGGCGCGGATTTCTCAGCAACTACCGCCGAGGCTGCCCGAGCAGAGGACGGCCGTGGAGGAGCCGCTGCCGGCTGCGCCGTTCGGAGCGCCCCCGGTGCCGACGGAACCTGCGACGCAATTCGAGCTGCCGGATATGCTGCTGCCGGAGCAGTAGATCGGGTTCGACGGCCCACCTGCGCCGCCGCCGCCCCAGCCGCCGTTGCCGCCCTTGCCGCCCACGCCACCGTCCGCGCCGACACCGACCTCGCCGCCGCAATTGCGACCGCCACCCAGGCCTCGGGCGCCCGCTGGGCCACCGGTACCACCAAAGCCACCCAAACCACCGGACGCACCGCTTCCGGCATTGATCGTGTTGCCGGAGAAGGACACGGTCGAGCCGACGAGGAAGACGCCGAACGAGCCGCCGCCGCCGCCACCGCCGCCGCCAGGTGATGCGAGGCAACCGCCGCCGCCGCCACCGCCGCCGCCGCCGCCACCACCGTCGTCGATGAAGGTGCTACCCCCCTGGCCGCCGCCAGCACCGCCGCCGCCGCCGCCGAATCCGTGGGCAGCGCCGCCGCCGGTACCACCGCCGTTGCTGACCCAGAGATTCCCGGAGACGCTGCCACCACTGCCGGCCGTTCCGTTGCCGCCGTTGGATCCTGCATTCCCCGGGTTTCCGGCAATTCCGTTGCTGCCGGGGTCGCCGAACGGGCCGCCGTTGCCACCCAGGCCCCCGCCATCTTGGCCTTGCGCGCCGTTGCCGCCATTGCCGCCCTCGACGCCGGCGCCGCCGTTACCACCGGCCCGACTGCAGGCCGAGCTGCCACCCGTACCGCCGCCGCCACCCGAGCTATCGCATTGACCGGTTCCGCCGTTGGTACCATTGCCGGCGCCAGCACCGTTGCCTCCAGTACCGCCGGTAGCCCCGGTAGTCGTCGCGCTGCCGGCCGTGATCGTGTTGTTCTGCAGCGTGATACCGCTCGAGGAAATCAGACGCACAGCGTAGGAACTGTTGTTGGCGCCGCTCGCATTTGCACCGTTGACGACGAAGTCGCGGAACAGCGCGTTCGTCACTCCACTCCCGAAGATCGTACCGTTGCTGCTCGAGCCGTTGATCGTCGAGGTCGCTGACCCTGCAAGCCAGTTCTGGGTGCGGTCGAAACCGCCGCGCACATTGACGTTCGACGAGAGCGTGACGTTCTCGTTGTACGTGCCACCATCGACGCAAACGTCCGTCGCGCCGATGCCGACCGCACGCGTGATCCCCTGGGTGATCGTGCGGCATGGAGTCGTACGATTGCCGCAGCCGGCGGTGTCCGATCCGACCCCAATCGAGACGAAGATGAAGTCGCTCGGGTCGACTCCCGGAACGTGGACCTCGCCGACGCAGATTCCACCCTGGCAAGTATCCGGGTTGGTGTTGACGATGCTGTCGTTGCAGGCCGAGCCGTTCGGATCGCTCGTGTTGCACGCGTCGGCCGTCTCGTTGCAGGTCTCGGCACAGTTGCCGTCGCCGTCGGGCCCCGGGCAGGGGTCGCCGGCATGATTGGCGCAGGTGCCCGAAGCGTTACACGTGTCCGCGCCATTACAGTACAGGGCGTCGTTGCAGGCCGTCCCGCTCGACTCATTGCCCTGGGTCTGGTTGCAAGACCCGCTGCCGGTACACTGGGCGTCCTTGCAGTCGTCGCTGTTGGTGTCGGTGCACTGGGTCCCGGCGGCAACGTCGTTGTTCAGGCAGGTGCCCGACACGTTGCAGGTGTCAGCCCCGGAGCACTGGTTCGTGCCGTTGCCGGCGCACGAAGTGCCACTCGACTGGTTGCCCTGCATCTGATTGCAGGTGCCACTGCCATTGCATTGAGCGTCCTTGCAGTCCGTCGGTGACGAATCCGTACACTGCGTGCCCGTCGCGAAGTTGTTGTTCGCGCATACGCCCGACTGGCAGGTGTCGGCCCCGGTACATTCGTTGACACCGTTCCCGGCACAGGCACTCCCGTTGGGATCGGCAGCATTGCAGGTGTCGCTCGTCTCGTTGCACGACTCGGCACAGTTCGTATCGCCGTCGGCACCGGCGCACGGGTCGCCGACGTGGTTGGCGCATACGCCCGACGCGTTGCAGGTATCCGCGCCGTTGCAGAACTGGCCATCGCTACAGGTCGTCCCGCTCGACTCGTTGCCTTGGGTCTGGCTGCACGATCCGCTGCCGGTACACTGCGCGTCCTTGCAGTCGTTGAGGTTGGAGTCGGTGCACTGCGTCCCGGCCGCGGTGTCGTTGTTCAAGCACGCACCCGCAGCGTTGCACGTGTCCGCGCCAGAGCACTCGTTTGCTCCGTTGCCAGCGCACGACGAGCCGGTCGACTGGTTGCCCTGGTTCTGGTTGCACGTGCCGCTGCCGTTGCACTGCGCGTCCTTGCAGTCGGTCGGCGTCGAATCCGTGCACTGCGTGCCGGCGCCGAGGTCGTTGTTGACACACGCGCCCGCCTGGCAGGTATCCGCTGCGGAACACTCGCCGGCGCCGTTCCCCGCACAGGTGCTGCCGTTCGGATCTGCCGCATTGCAGGTATCGGTCGTCTCGTTGCACGACTCGGCACAGTTCGCATCGCCGTCGGCACCGGCGCACGGGTCGCCGACGTGGTTGGCGCAAACGCCCGAGGCGTTGCACGTATCCACCCCGTTGCAGAACAGACCATCGCTGCAGGTCGACCCGCTCGATTCGTTGCCTTGGGTCTGGCTGCACGATCCGCTGCCGGTGCACTGCGCGTCCTTACAGTCATTGAGGTTGGAGTCGGTGCACTGCGTCCCCGCCGCAGTGTCGTTGTTCAGGCACGCACCCGCAGCGTTGCACGTGTCCGCACCCGAGCACTCGTTTGCTCCGTTGCCGGCGCACGACGACCCGGTCGACTGGTTGCCCTGGTTCTGGTTGCAGGTGCCGCTGCCGTTGCACTGCGCGTCCTTGCAGTCGGTTGGCGTCGAATCCGTGCATTGCGTCCCAGCGCCGAGGTCGTTGTTGACGCACGCGCCTGCCTGGCAGGTGTCGGCTCCGGAGCACTCCCCGGCCCCATTCCCGGCGCAAGCGCTGCCGTTCGGATCGGCCGCGTTGCAGGTATCGGTCGTCTCGTTACACGACTCGGAGCAGTTGGCGTCTGCGTCTGGACCCGCGCATGGGTCGCCGACGTGATTCGCGCAAACGCCCGAAGCATCGCAAGTGTCTGCTCCGTTGCAGAACGAGCCATCGTTGCAACTCGCTCCGCTCGACTCGTTACCCTGGGTCTGGCTGCACGAGCCAGTCCCGGTGCACTGCGCGTCCTTGCAGTCGTCGGCGTTGGTGTCGGTGCATTGCGTCCCGGCAGCGGTATCGTTGTTCAAACAAACGCCTGCAGCGCTGCAGGTGTCGGCCCCGGAGCACTCGTTCGCCCCGTTGCCGGCGCACGATGCGCCGATCGATTCGTTGCCTTGCGTCTGGCTACAAGTGCCGCTGCCGTCGCACTGCGCATCCTTGCAATCGTCCGGAGTCGAATCCGTACACTGCGTGCCCGCGCCCACGTCGTTGTTGACGCAGCTACCAGCCTGGCACGTGTCGGCCCCGGAGCACTCGCCACCGCCATTCCCCGTACATGAGCTGCCATCGGGGTCGGGCGCGTCGCACGTGTCCGTAGTCTCGTTGCAAGACTCGGCGCAGTTCGCATCCGCATCGGCTCCGGCGCACGGGTCGCCCACGTGGTTGGCACAAACGCCGGACGCATCGCAGGTGTCGGCACCATTGCAGTACAAACCGTCGCTGCAGGTCGTCCCGCTCGATTCGCTGGCGAATGCCTGGTCGCAGGTTCCCGATCCGGTGCACTGGGCATCCTGGCAGTCGTCCGCATTGGTGTCCGTACACTGCGTTCCCGCCGCGACGTCGTTGTCGAGGCAAACGCCGGACGCGTCGCAGGTGTCCGCGCCGGAGCACTCGCTCGTTCCATTCGCGGCGCACGACGTTCCGGCCGACTCGACGGCGAATACCTGATCGCAACTGCCGCTGCCCGTACACTGGGCGTCCTGGCAGTCGTTCGCATCGGTGTCGGTACACTGCGTCCCCGCGGCGGTGTCGTTGTCCTGGCACGCACCGGCGGAGCAGGTATCGGCACCCGAACACTCGCTCACTCCATTGCCGTCGCAGCTGCTGCCGTCCGCCTCGTCGGTGAAGTCTTGATCGCAGGTGCCCGCGCCGTCGCACTGAGCAGCAAGGCAATCTCCGGGTGCGGAGTCGCTGCACGCCGTGCCTGCGACGTAGAGCTGGCAAGCGCCCGAGCCGTCGCAGAGACCGTTCTGACCACAAGCAGCGGCGCCGTCGTCGTCGCATTCCGCGTCGGGGTCGGTGCCGCCGGTGATCGGCGCGCAGGTACCGTCCGCGCCGCCGGTCAGAGAACCGAGGCACGAGTTGCATAGGTCGCCGCAACCGGTGTTGCAGCAAACGCCATCGACGCAACTGCCGCTGAGACACTCGTCATCCAGCGAACAAACCGTGCCGTCGACCTTGGCGCAGCTGCCGCTGCCGTCGCAGACGTTGCTCGGATCACCAGCGCCGACACATTCGTCGCCGGGGTCCGTACCCGTGGTCACGAGGCCGCAGGTACCGTCCGCGCCGCCGGTATCGGCGGCAACGCAGGACTCACAGAGTCCGGAGCAATCGGCGTCGCAACAGACGTCGTCGACGCAGTTGGTGGAGGCGCAGTCGATGTTGCCGCCACCCGCACACGATTCGGCCTGCGACAGACGCAGGTCGGTGGTGGCGCCGTCGCTCGCGCCGATGGCGTCTTCGTCCGAAATGACCGTCGCACTGTTGACGACCTCGTCGGTCGAGCCAAGGACCGGTGTGCCGGTGGCGAGAACGTCGAAGACGACTTGCGCGCTACCCGACCCGCAGGCGAGATCCGCCAGGTTGCAGGTCACGATGCCGCCCGGGCTCGCGCCGCCGCTGCTGTGCGAGCAGCCGCCGGGCAGAGTGCCGGCTTGGACCGTGACGTCGGCATCGATGGTATCGGTGACGACGACGCCCCGGGCGTCGGAGACACCCGAGTTGCTCACATCGATTGTGTAGGTGATCGTTCCACCCACCTCGACGAACGCTGGGGTTTCTACATTGGCGCTCTTGGTCAGTCCGAGGTTGACCACCGCGGTGACGGCAACGTCCGCAGTCGTCTGGTTCGGCGACCCTGCATCGGCTTCGCCACCGGTCACGGCGCTCGCCGTGTTGGTGAGGGTGCCGCGGGTGCTGCAGTCGGCCGTCATCACGACGTCGATCGTCACACTATCCCCGTCAGCGATCGCGCCGAGGACGCACGTTTGGGTCGCCGCGCCACTGCAACTGCCCTGCGTCGGCGTGATCGACACCAACTGCGCTCCGCTCGGCAGGAGGTCCGTCAGCGTCACGCCGCTACCGTCGATCGCGTCGGACGGTCCGTTGTTGGTCACCGTGATCTGGTAGGCGACATCGTTCGCAGCGCCAGCCGTCGCAGGATCCGAGCCGGTGACGACTTTCGCCACCGCGAGATCCGCCGCCGGGGCCAGCGTACACGTATCGTCCGTGATGTTGTTGACGGGATTCGCGTCCGTGGCGCCCGACTCGGCAAGAACCGCAGATTCGTTGACGAGAATGCCCGAGGAGTCGCCGTCCGTCCCGCGGGCGGACGGATCGATGTCGCAGGCAATGTAGATGGTGAGCGCCGAGCCGGCGGGGATGTCGACCGTGGTGTTGATCGACGTCATGCCGGCCGGGGTGTTGCAATGCGCGCCGCCACTGCCGGCGCAAGTCCACATGCAGCCGAGTTCCGCGGCGAATGGGTCGAGCACAGATGCATCGATGGCATCGGACGGGCCGGCATTGGCGACCGCGATTTCGTAGCTGACGCTCTCGCCGGGAACACAGTTCCCGGCCGGAACCGTGCGCGTCTTGATGGCACTGAGGTCCGTCTCCGGAACCAGCGTACACGTGTCCGCGCTGCTGTCGTTACTTCCGTCGGAGTCCACCTCGACCGAGGCGGCGCTCGCCGTGTTCACCACTGTGCCACGCGCATCCGCGCCGATGTCGCAGCTCACGCTGTACGTCACCGACTCGCCCCTCGGGATGTCGGCACTGTCGTTGATCGCACCGCTGCCGCTCGCCGCGCAGCTCGCGGCTCCCGTGCCACTGCACGTCCAGCTGCAGTTCGACAGCCCGCTCGGCACCGGATCCGTCACCGCC
>Ga0163144_10000424_pt1 | contig 97274 bp, 72 predicted proteins | sample OliLak19BULKMAT1_FD_123175 | JGI IMG/M metagenome (GOLD analysis project Ga0163144, IMG submission 123175) | Freshwater microbial mat bacterial communities from Lake Vanda, McMurdo Dry Valleys, Antarctica - Oligotrophic Lake LV.19.BULKMAT1 | ecosystem: Environmental > Aquatic > Freshwater >...
GAAGGGGGGGGGGGGGGGGGGGGGGTGGGGGGGGGGGGGGGGGGGGGGGGGGGGGGGGGGGGGGTCGTGGCGGGCGACGCGGGAGTACGCCGCGCGGCTATGACCTGGAGACGGAAGTTGTTGTGTCGCTGGAGGACGTGCTTGCGGGGTGTGAGCGTGATGTCGAGTTCACGCGCATGGATGTGTGCACCAAGTGTACGGGCACGGGTGCGAAGCCGGGCAGCAAGCCGATCAAGTGCCAGACTTGTGGCGGGCAGGGCAGAGTGCAACAGGCGGGGCTAGGCGGGATGTTCCGCATGGTGACGACCTGCCCTGCGTGCGCGGGGCGGGGCGAGATCATCCGTGATTTTTGTGATAACTGTCGGGGCAAGGGACGGGTTCCCAGCAAGCGCTCGCTGCAAGTAAAGGTGCCCAAGGGCATTCAAGACGGGCAGGCGATTCGCGTGTCGGGCGAGGGGGAACCGCCACCGTCGGAGGTATCCCCCAGTGGCGAGGGCGTGAAGGGGGACTTGCACGTGGTGGTGCGCGTGAAGGAGCACGAAGTGTTCCAGCGCGAGGGGGATCACCTGGTGCTGGAGATGCCCATCAGTTTTACGCAGGTGGCGCTAGGGGCCACGGTGCAGGTGCCCACGCTGGATGGCGGCGCGGACATGGAAATTCCCAAAGGGACGCAGCACGGCAAGGTATTTCGAATCGCGGGGCGAGGCTTGCCCAACTTGCGCAGCGAGAAACGTGGGGACCTGGGCGTCGTTGTCAAACTGGAAGTGCCCAGCAAGTTGACCAAGAAGCAGGAAGAACTGCTGAGAGAGTTTGCTGCGAGCGAGGACAAGTCGGTGATGCCGCAGAGCACGGGATTCTGGAAGAAGGTGAGCGACTTTCTTGGATAGGCGTGTGCTTTGAGGGCTGAGTGGACCGAGATGTCAAATCAGACGTCGAAGCTGTGTTGATGATTGCGATTGAGCATTCCTTGCGGTCGCGGTATCCATCCAGCCTCTGCACCAACGAACTCAAAGCCCCCACCGACTCACAGCCCCAATCAACTCACATACGATGAAACACATGCCCCACGATTCTGATAACCCGCGTCCTGAGGATATTGATGCCGCACGAGCAAGGGATGGTGGTCGTGGCGAGGGCACGCAGCCCGAGCCGAAGGAATGGGACATCACGGACGCGGACTTCTCAGATTTTGCACCCGAGGGAGTGGGTTCGGATCAGGCTCTCGCAAGATTGCAGAAGGATCTGGCAGATGAACGCACCCGCACGATGCGTTTGATGGCCGACTATCAGAACTTTCAGCGCCGGGCCGCTAGCAATGAACGGGTGGCGCGTGCTCAGGGCGTGTCTGCGGTGGTGAGCAGCGTGGTCAGCGTGATCGATCACTTCGATCTCGCCTTGGCGCAGGACACCAGCAAGGCGAGTGCGCAGCAGATCGTGGATGGTGTCAAGGTGATCCGCGATGAACTGCTGCGGTCGTTGACGCGGCACGGCGTGCAGGTGGTCAGCCCCGTGCCCAACGATGATTTTGTTCCGGGCAGGCACGAGGCGATCATGCAGATGCCGGTTGAGGGTATCAAGAGCGGGCATATTGCGCTGACATTTCAGCCCGGGTTCGTTCTTCGCGAGGGAGAGCAGGAGTTTGTGCTACGTCCTGCGAAGGTCGCGGTCGCGCCGTGAGTCGCACGTTAGCAGTATCGCAGGCGACATTCCTGGTGATAATTCCTGATGATCATTTCTGGTGAGATGATTGACCCGCCGACGTCTTGAATGTTCTTTTTGCTGCCTCCGGTCGGCTGTACACCATGCCCACATACGACTACCAATGCAAGTCCTGCTCGCACAAGTTCGAGCACTTCCAGTCAATCAAGGCCAAGTCCCTGCGCACTTGCCCAGCCTGCGGCAAGCGCACGCTGGAGCGATTGATCGGCATCGGCGCAGCGATCATCTTCAAAGGTGGCGGCTTCTACCAGACTGACTATCGCAGCGATGCTTACAAGAAGGCCGCGGAAGCAGACAAGCCAGCGAGCACCGCGACGGGCGAACCGTCTGGCAAGAAGGACGAAGGCAAGGAAGCGCCGAAACAAGAGTCAAAATCAGAGACAAAGCCAGAGTCTAAGCCAGAATCAAAATCAGAATCGAAGTCAGAATCAAAGCCGGGATTTAAGCCTGGTCCGCAGGCAGAGTCCAAATCGGCGGCCGCGTCGGAGTCCAAACCCGCGAGTAAGTCCGAGGCGAAGGGTGGAAAGAGGGCAACAAAAACGGGTTCTTGATCGGACGGTCGCAGGCGCTAGCAGTCTGTAATGGTGTCCGGAACAGCCATATTTACCGAGGGCATCAGTCTGTTCAGATTCAAGGATCGATTGCCTTACTAAAGCGATGCCAATTGCACATCGCCACCAGGGTCGTGGCCAGTGCTGCGGTGCTCATGTTCAGGTAAATAGTTTCAAAGCAGCCCATGATCCCAAGAGCGAGCAACGCGCCCAGCGGAGCGCTTGCGTAGCGACCAAGGGCGGTAATTCCCCAGTGTCGCAGTTCCCAACTAGCGCCCCAAAGCGCACAAACAAACGTGCCCAGCAGCAGCAGTAGTCCGATGATTCCCGTCGTCGCGAGCGCATGGAGATAGGTGTTATGCGCGGTGCGGAGTTTGTCGACGCGCCAGGACTGAATGTGTAACTGCTCTCGCTCGACATACTCGCGAGTGTGGCAGAGGAAACCACCAACGCCTACGCCTTGGATCAGATGCGTCTTTGTTGCGTCCAGTGCCGCTTTCATGGCAACGACACGTCCACCCATGTCGCTGTCATAGTCGCGATCGCGGAAGGCTCTCGAAAGTTGCTCGCTGGCCTGCGCAGCACGTTCTCGCAGGTGCGTGCCCAGCGGCGAAGCCACCGCTCCGGCGATGCACAAGAGCAGTATCAACGACAGCGAAAGTATGGTGATGGGGTGCCGACTCGAGGCACGCATGGCTATGACCAACCATGCCACGACAAATATAGCAACGAGTACTGCGGCGGCGACTAATGCACCGCGCGTGCCGCTCGCGAGGATACCGATGATCGAAGCTATTGAGCCTACTAGTCCTGCCCCGCGTTGCCAGCCGCGTCCGAAGAGCGCTGGTCCGATGTGTAGGCCGACGGCTGCGACCAGCATGGCTCCGCCCACCGCGGGTTGGTGCCACCAGCCGGAGATGCGAGCAAGCGGGTTGGGCGATTGAGGGTGTGAGAACAACGCGAAGCCTTGCCGGAGCCAGAAGAACTCTGCGAGTTGTGCGAATTGTGCGAGCGCGAACCCGACGCAGATTGCTGCGATGAGCATGGATCGCCTATCGAGCACGGCCCACAGAGCCAGGATGGCTGGTGTCCATCGCATGTACTCGATTTCGTGCAAGCCGTCGGTGCGGTCGCGCGTCCAGATCAGCGAGGCCATGCTCCATGCGGCCCATGCGAGGATGCACAGCATGGATGGTTGTAAGAAGGCATCTCTGATCGAACGCCGCACGAAGGGCAAGCGTCCGAGGAGCACTCCATACAGCGGAAGGCAAAGCAGTTCGACGCCAGCCGCCGGCCCGCAGCAGCCAAGACACCACAACGCGGCCAGCCATGCATGGACGGGGTGTCCGAATGTTCCGAGGGTGTGGAAAAACTGCGACGACCAGCGCGCGTGGAAATGTGAGAGGGTGGATCGCGCCAGAGGGCCGGCATGGAAAGGCAACTGTTCGTGCATCGGATCAATCGGTCCCTCTTCATGCTATCGACCGCATCGCTCGCTTGCAGATATATGTCGTTGATTGAGCGGGCGATGTCTTGAGCCAGCGACGAGTCACTTCCTGAACGAAACGAGAATTGGTCTTGCCCGCGTCGTTGAACCAATTGGCAACGGAGTTCTGGACATATCGCGAGCGGTCTGCGCGGAGCGGCTCCAAGATTGGCAGCCCTGGTGCAGGGTCACGCTTCAGCAGTTCGATATGTGCGCACCAAACGCCTCGCGGGCGTGTTGCCTCGCTCGCAAATCGTCGAATATTGGGGGACGGGTCGGTTGTCCATGACTTGAGCAGTTCTATGGCACCAAGCGGTTCCTCGATGATCGCAGGACGCACGGCGATCCACGCCCACTCGCGCACGCCCGAGTGTGGATCGTCGGCCAACGGACGAATGGATTGCAGTCGCTGCGCAAGCGAGCGGCCTTCGCGACGAGCAATCGCATAGGCGGCCCAGCCGCGAACGGTGTCGGACTTGTGTCGTGAGAGTCCGGACATTTGCTTTCGTGCGTGCTGGTCTAGAATCTCGCCCCCGATGGCCATGCGCTCAGTAATGCCCAGACGCTTGCCCTGTTTGTCTGAGTTGGGACCGGTGTTTTCGGCTTCACGCAGACGGTTCATCGCTACGGGTGGCAAGTGGGGAATCGTCGCGTGCATCAGTGCGACAAAGTCGATCACGAGAATCTCGACGAGCGTTCTGGTTTCGAGTCTGCCCGCGTTGAGTTCTCGTCGCTGTGCAGGAGCAACGTCCTTCATCGTGCGTGGCGAAGGCGATGTTGTGTTGGTTGGAGGCTTAGTTGGTTTGCTCATCTTCCTCCGTTCCGCGACTGAGCACAGTCGCCATGAACAGCGCTTTGTTTGACCAGAGAAACCAGAACAGCACCATGTACGCGCCCAATCCTGTGAACCCGGCCCAAGCCGCCCACGCGGATCCGCCGTTGGCTTTGTAGCCCACGAGCCAAAGCAGGATGAGTCCGAGCCAGACGAATCGCATGACTTGTGTCGCTCGATGCAGGTTGAGTAATAGGAGCGGACTGAGCGCCAAGCCCAGCACCAATCCCGCAACCACGCCCAGACCAGGTTCGATCGCTGGCAGTTTCACTAGGCTCAAGATGCCCATGGTCAGAATAATCAGACCGGCAACGTAGAACATGATGGTTTGCAGCCATCCCACGTTGGCCTTCAATCGAAACAACGCTCGCACGACGCGCACCTCCCGTTGTTCATTCCTTCTTCCTATTGCTGCGTCATCATCTCTATTGTCCCATCGCGCCAGCCGAGGCTTCGCAGCATCGCGCGTGAGGCATCGTTGGCTATCGCCGTTTCGCCACGAATCTGAGTGATGCCCATCGACTTGAATCTGCCGACGGCTTCCTGCACGAGCGCCCTGGCGAGGCCTTGCCGGCGAAATGGCGGCTGCACCCAGGTATCGTGAATCCAGCCGCAGCGTGCTGTCCAATAGATCGGGATCGAATCCTCGATCGTGGCGACGAGGTACGCGACCAATCGCTTCGAGTCGACTTCGACAGTCTCGCCCACAAGGAAGATGCTCTCAGGGTCGCTTGCCCGCTGGGGCAGCCATCGTTCGTAGAGATCGATCACTTCCGGACGGATGTCGAATCGTTGTGCGTCCCATTGCACATGCAGTTCGCAGATTGCACGCACCATGGGCAGCACCGCAGGCACGTCCGCTCCGGTTGCGGGACGAATGATGGTGCCAGCGGAGGGTGGAGTAAAGGGAGCGTGAGTGTGCATGGAGTGTCGATTGGGCCAGCAGTGCCCGGCTCACTGCGTGAGGATTACTGCTTGGTGGCGTCCTTGGCCCAACTGTCCTTGAGCGTCAGCGTGCGATTGAACACGATTGCGCCTGGCTTGGAGTCGGGATCGATTGCGAAGTAGCCCAAGCGCTCAAACTGGTACACGTCGCCGAATGTTGTCACGATCTTGTGCGTGCGTCCGTGCCCATCGATGATGTCGCGAATATGGGTGTGGTGCTTTGCTGCTTCGATCAGGAATGGATCAAGTTTGGCATCACGAACCACATCGAGCGATGTTGGATTAAGATCATCGACATAGTTTCCGGTTCGCTTGCCGGGCTCTTCTTCCTTGAAGAGGCGATCAAAGAGACGAACTTCGCCATCGATAGCGTGCGCAGCCGAGACCCAGTGCAGCGTTGCCTTCACCTTGCGAGCCGGTTCGCCGTTTGGGCCGGGCGGAGCATCGCCACCCTTGGTCGCGGGGTCATAGGTGCAGTGAACACACGTGACGTTGCCCATGGTGTCCTTGTCGATACTCACGCACTTGAGGAAGTAGGCCCAGCGAAGACGAACTTCATTGCCCGGAGAGAGGCGGAAGAACTTCTTGGGAGGATTTTCCATGAAGTCGTCGCGCTCGATGAACAGTTCGCCGCTGAAGGGAATCTTGCGGGTGTTGCTTGCACGATCTTCGGGAGCGGGCGCTCCAGCGTCCTTCGCGCGTTCCGCTGTCTCAGGGTTCATCACAAAGTTGAGATACTCGACGACGGGCTTGCCGCTGGCATCCTTGGGCCAGTTGTCGATCACGACCTTGAGCGGGCGCAGGACGCACATGGCACGCGGGGCGTGCTTGTTCCAATGCTCACGCACGGCATTCTCGAGGCGTGCAAAGTCGATGACGCTTTCCTGGCGCGTCACGCCGATATCGTCGCAGAAGGCACGAATCGCCTCGGATGCGTAGCCTCGACGGCGCATGCCACTGACGGTGGGCATGCGGGGATCGTCCCAGCCTGTGACTTTCTTCTGCTCGACCAGGTCGAGCAGTTTGCGTTTGCTGGTGATGGTGTACGTCAGGTTGAGTCGCGCGAACTCGATCTGCTGCGGGTGATGGATGGTGGTGGCCCGTCCCTCCGGAGCCGGACGCGCGACCCGTGCGAGGTTCACCGAATCAATAAACCAGTCATAGAGGGGCCTGTGAATTTCAAACTCGAGCGTGCAGATGCTGTGCGTGATGCCTTCGATCGAGTCTTCGAAGCCGTGGGCCCAGTCGTACATCGGATAGATGCACCATGCCTTGCCGGTGTGCTGGTGGCTTTCGTGCAGGATGCGGTACATCACCGGATCGCGCAGGTTGAAGTTGGGGCTGGTCAAGTCGATCTTCGCGCGAAGCGTCATCGTGCCATTGGCGTGCTTTCCCACCTTCATCTCGCGGAAGAGCCGCAGGCTCTCTTCGATTGAGCGATTGCGGAAGGGACTGGTCGCGGGGATGCTGGGCGTGCCGCGGCGCTTGCTCACCTCATCCGCAGAAAGTTCGCACACGTACGCGCGGCCTTTGGTGATTAGTTCCTCGCCCCACTCATACATCTTCCCGAAGTAGTCGCTCGCGTAATAAAGCCCGCCGCCCCATCGGCTGCTGTCTCCGCCACCGTTCCCATCAGTCGTAAAGTCCCCGCCCAGCCAGAGGACATCGCGGATAATGCTGTCGACGTACTCCTGCTCTTCCTTGGCGGGGTTGGTGTCGTCAAAGCGAAGGTTGAACTTGCCGTCGTACTTCTTGGCGAGGCCAAAGTTCAGGCACACGCTCTTGGCATGGCCCACATGCATGTAGCCGTTTGGCTCGGGCGGAAAGCGCGTGTGTACGCGCGGCTTGCCCGCTCGCCAGCCTTCGGACGCAGGCCAGTTGCCCCAGCGCCCGCCTCCGGCGCCACCATTTGGGCCAGACGCGATGTGGTCGTCGATGATTTGTTCGAGGAAGTTTTTCGGCACCGGAGCAGCCGGAGCGTCGTTGCTGGCGGGAATGTGGATCGCGGGATCGGACACGGGTCTGCTGGCATCGGGCATGGCAGGCTCCTGGAAGCACGTCCCGCCCAGCGGCGGATATGCAAGAGGTGGAGTTGACATTATTGGCGAGTGGCCAGATGAACGCTTCATATTCACGCTCCAAGTGGTCGCGGCATGAGCGAGAATGCGATCTCAAAAATATATGTCGCCGCCTATCCTGACCCGCCAATCCTCCGTATTGCAAGTCTTTTCCGATGCCCGACGCCATCTCCTACGACAACGTCAGTTTTGCCTACGCCACTCGAGCCACGCGGGCGGGCGCGCCCAAGGCGCTCGAACGGGTTTCGCTGACCGTTCGAGAGGGCGAGCGATTGGGCATCCTGGGTCCGAATGGTGGCGGCAAGAGCACGCTGCTCAAACTCACGCTGGGACTGCTCCCCGAGCAAACCGGGTCGATTCAAGTCTTCGGCATGTCTCCGGCAACAGCCAGGGCCAAGCGATTGATCGGGTATGTGCCCCAGCGGGTGGACGCGGAACTCTCCTTTCCCCTCTCAGGTCGTCAGGTCGTTCAACTCGGTGCGGGCGTGGCGAACAAGCCTTGGCAGCGACTGTCGCTGGAGCAGCGGGAGGATGTGCATCAGGCACTTGTCACAGCCGGCGCGCAGTCGTTCGCAGAGCGCCATGTCGGGGCCATGTCGGGCGGACAACTGCAACGCATCCTGATCGCTCGGGCACTGGCGTGTCGTCCCAAACTCTTGCTGCTCGACGAACCGACGGTTGGCATCGATCCCGCGGGCCAGCAGCAGTTCGCCGAGTTGCTTCGCACCATCGTGCAGGAGCGTTCGCTGACGGTCGTTGTCGTGAGCCACGACCTTCGTGCGATCGCCGCGGGCTGTGATCGGGTGGCGTGTCTCTCGCGAACGCTTCACGCCCACACCGCACCCGAGGGGCTGACGCCCGCCGTGCTTGCGGAAGTGTTCAAGCACGATGTCGCGGCGATCTTCGGTGAGTTGCATGTCGATGCCCACAAGGCCAGTTCGTGCGAGGATCCATCTCATCACCATGGCCATCATCCCGGCAAGCCGACGGGAGGGGCAACGTGAAGTCCATCGAGTATCTTTCGGATCCGCTGCTCTCGCCGCTCTTCTGGCCCGGGGTGCTTGCTGGCCTTGCGATGGCGCTCATCGCTGCGGGCCTGTCCGTGTTTGTCGTGGTCAAGCGACTGTCGTTCATTGGTCAGGGGATCAGCCACGCTGCGTTTGGTGGCGTGGGACTTGCCGCGATTCTGGGCGTGACTGCACGCGTGACGCAGGCAGGTCTGGAAGCCGCGCCGTTCCATGGCATCCCGCAATTTCTGGTGATCGCGGGGTTCTGCCTGGCGGCTGGACTTTTGGTCGGCCTGATCGCCGATAAGGACGCGACGCGCGAGGACGCGGCGATTGGCATCATTCTCGTCGCCTCGATGGCGGTTGGAGGCATCCTGCTTCGCAAGGCCAAGACCGGTCTTGAATGGGAAAGTTTTCTCTTTGGCACGCTCTATCAGGTGCCCCCAGCGGATGCAGTGATGACATGGGTCTTGGCGGGCGCGGTGTTGCTGGTGCTCTGGGCGACGCGGCGCTCGATGACTTTCTGGGCCTTTGATGAGACGGCTAGCCCCGCCTTTGGCGTTTCGCCCAGAGCGATGAAACTCATCCTGCTCACGCTGCTCTCCATCAGCACGGTCGCGGCCATGAAACTCGCGGGCGTGGTGCTTGCAACGGCGATACTCGTCCTTCCCGGCGCGATCGCCCTCCAACTCTCGACGCGCCTGTATGCGGTCTTCGCCCTGAGTTTCGCGTCGGCGCTCCTGGGCGTGCTCGTTGGCATCGTGCTCAGTTTCGAACTTGACTGGTCGCCTGGCCCTGCGATTGTGGTCGTGCTCACTAGCCTGTTCGTGATGGCGAAAGTTGTGCGGGCTGTGCGGGGCCGGCAGGGCACGCACGGAACTGCCTAAAAATAACAAACTGAACGTCACCACAAATCCCCTCAGATTCCCATGGGAATGGCGGGAGCGGTCAGCCACTGTGTCCTTTTCTTTGACCTTATGTTGCTGACTACTGCTGGTGACTATCGACGACGCCGAGATATTGCCAGCACGCTTATCAACGCCATGGCACTCACACCCGGCGCGGGCACCAACACGCCATTCGCGGTTGTTTGCAGGTTGCCTGAGATGTTTGCTCCGATGCTCGACAGCGTCAGGTCGAGCAGCACGTTGGCCGGAGCGTCGGGGTCGAGGGTTGGTAGCGCCAGGGCGAACTGGGGCAGGGCTTGCCCGGGATTTTGCGATTGGTCGAATGTGATTGGATTCAGCGAAGTGACTTGCGCGGTGTTGCCATTGAGCGTGAGCGAGCCGCTGAAGATGAAGGGCAGCGGGATCGCGCCGGGCAGGTCGAAGGACTGTCCAAGGATGCTCGCAGAGAGCGAGACGTTGATGAGCGTTGCGACGTTGAAGTCGTAGGTGTTTGCGCCGGTGGGAGTGAGTGTTCCCACTGAAGCACTGGCCTGGGCAAAATTCAGGGCCGTCAACTCGGCGTTGCCGATCGGCACGTTGATGGGGATGCCCGGATAAATGAACGTGGGGTTGCGGGTGCGGAATGTTTCGGTCGAGAGCGACAGCGTGAGGGGCAGGCTGGCAGGACCATTGCCCAGAAAGTTGGCCGCGAAGTTGGTGAGCGACACGGTGCCCGCGCCGGTGTCGATCGTGAAACCAAAGCCGCCGGTGGTGTCCGTGTTGATATTGCCGTTGAAGCCCGCTCCCAGGTTGTTGACGTTGACGGGCAGGTTCTCCGTGCTGCCAAAGGGGCCAAACAATCCCGCCTTGGTGCGCGTGCCGGTGGGATTGGTATCAACGTTGTAGTTGCCGATCAGCGTGCCCGAGGCATCAATGCCCGAATCAATCGTCGCCGTAAGGCCACTCTGGCTGGGAACATAGGTAAACGCGTACTCGCCGATGACATCCGCACGGGCTATGGCCCCGCTCCCGGCAATCAACAACACAGCCATACCCAACCCAAACGTTCTACGAGCGCGCAGCATCATCGTTCCACTCCTTGCAGATTCCCCAACACAACATGACACACGATTGGGAAACAACCAAGGAAAGTGGCAATTTCTTGAGCACAATCTCTGGCAAGTTGGCCAGTTCGGCTCTAAAGTGCGCACAGCTAAGGTGTCGTTTTGGGCAATCTAGGCTTGCCTACATTGAGTACGATTCGTCGAAGAAAAGGGAGTGATGGCGGCCAGCATTCAACTTACCAAGGCTCAGTTTTTCTGCTACGGACTTGCAATCGCCAGCGCTGGCGGAAATTTTGCCATGGCGTCCACAGCACACCCAGCGGCTGGCGCAGCCACGTATCTCACGCAAGTCGGCACAAGCCTTTGCATCTTGTTATTTACTTTCACAGCGTCATTGAACAGTAATTCGAGGCTTGTTACTCCAACCATGTTCAAGCGGTGCTTTCCTGCTGTCTTTCTGCCATTTATAGCAATCCTGATGATGCTGGCATTGAACCCTGTGGAATCGAGCCAACCGGGTCAGTCCCGAGACCATGTTCGTCTCTGGCAATACCCCCTGATGCCGTTGGCGTTTGCTTTCACTTTTATGGGTTTGTTTACCTTCGCGCCGAGGTCGCCCAAGTCCGCGTCCGTGCAGCCGCAATCCAACTGAGCACGCACGTCCTCAGGCTTCCTCACATCAAGAGTCTCGGCTGAACTGGCCACGCCAAACGCCCGATATCCTCGTGGCACTCCCGACACTCTTATGCCACGCCCCCGCCACGCCATCATTTCCCCCTGCCGCGACGAAGCCGCGTTCATGCGTCGCACGCTCGACTCCGTCCTCGCACAAACTCTCCCGCCCACGCTTTGGATCATCGTCGACGATGGCAGCACCGACGAAACCCCAAGGATTCTCGTCGAATACGCCGCCAAGCATGGGCCTGCAATTCGCGAAGCAGGCGGCACCGAAATCCGCATCGTCACCCGCGACAATCGCGGTAAACGCAAGGTTGGCCCGGGCGTGATCGAGGCTTTCTACGCAGGGCTCAAGACCATCAACCTCGACGACTTCGAGTACGTGACCAAGTTGGACCTCGACCTCGACCTCCCGAAACGATACTTTGAAATGCTGCACCAACGGATGTTCGACGAGCCGCGCCTGGGGACGTGCAGCGGCAAGGCCTACATGCCGCTTGATCCGGCCAACGTCGATGGTGCGTATGTCAGCGAGTTCCTGGGCGACGAAACCAGTGCGGGCATGACCAAGTTCTATCGCGTTGCCTGCTTCAAGCAGATCGGCGGTTTCGTCAGGCAAGTGATGTGGGACGGCATCGACTGCCATCGCTGCCGCATGCTGGGCTGGATCGCCCGCAGTTGGGACGATACCGACCTTTGTTTCAAGCATCTTCGCCCCATGGGTAGCAGCCATAAGGGCATCTTCACAGGGCGCATGCGCCACGGCTTTGGTCAATGGTTCATGGGCACGAGTCTGGCTTACATGACGGCCAGCGCGATCTTACGTATGACCAAGAAGCCGTACGTGGTGGGGGGGCTTGCGATGTGGTGGGGCTACGTCCGCAGCATGTTCAAGAACGATGAACGCTACGATGACGCGGACTTCCGCGGTTTCCTCCGCGCCTGGCAATGGCGCAGCCTCTTCCACGGCAAGCACGAGGCCACCAAGTCCGTTGAAGCCGAGCAGGCCAGTGCATGGTCGCTCACCCGCGAGCCGCGGCCAATGCCGATCGAAGCCTGATTACTGCCGCCGCCCGCAATTGCACCGCCGCCGTCGACCCGCGAGCAACCCCAGCCCCATCACCAATCCCGCCGTGCCTGGAGCAGGCACAACTACCAGCGTCGCGCCGTCGACGATCGTCGCCGAGCCCGACACGGGCGGGTTGCCAAGCGACGTGACCACGATCGCCGCGCTGCGCACCCGGGCGACATACATCCCGGGAAGCAATTCCCGCGCTGGGTCGTTCAATCCCACTTCAAAGCCCTGCCCAGGAATTGGCTCACCCAACGCATCCAGCGGTAGCACAAACGGTCTTCCAAAGTCACTGAAAAAATCAGACCCGCTGCTGGTGCCGTTGGCCCCGATCCGAGTCATTTGCACCTGCATCACCTCCAGCACCTGGAAGCGGACTTCGGTAATGACTTGTGCCCGAAGCCCGATCGAGTCATAGTCGTCCTGCTCAAACGTGTCGAGAATCGAGTTCTGTATCGTCGCTTGCGCGCTCCAACTGACACTGCTGGCACTCCAACTCGCCGTTCCGCGTGCCGTCCCACTCGTCAACACCGTTCCCGCACCGCCGAATCCACCGTTGAGAGTCTGCGTCAGCGACCCGTTGCGATCAATCACCGCAGGCATCAGGGGTTGAACAACCTCGATCGCTTGCCCGGGCAGTTGAAAAGTAAATCGTTGCGACATCACCACCAGCGACTGTCCCATCGCCGAGGTTGCGAAGCCAAGAGTGCATCCTGCCACCACGAATCCCACAATCAATCTGCGCATTCGATTCCTTTCGACACTTGATACTCTAAGAACATACCCCATAATCAAGGCGCGGCCAACAAAATCCGAAATCAATTGACTATCCCTGGCCGTGCAGCGCCAATCATGCGCGGCTCGCGGCTCAAACCTTGCACGATGTCACACTCCATCCCGAAAATCACCCCAACACCCTAGCGGTTGATCCGATGCCGGTGGTGCGACTCCTGGGCGTGCCGCTCCATGCCATCACGATGGCTCAGACCCTCGATCACATTGCCGCTGCGTTGCATCGGGGTGTGGGTGGATGGGTGATCACGGCCAACCTCGACATCCTCCGACGCATGGTGCGAGAGCCAGCCACACGCGAACTCTGTGCCGGTGCCACACTGAACGTCGCCGATGGCATGCCCCTGGTCTGGGCCAGCCGGTTGCAAGGCACGCCACTACCGCAGCGCGTGACTGGCAGCGACCTGATCCTTTCACTCAACGAACGAGCCGCCAGCGAGAAGTTCCGGGTCTTCCTGCTGGGCGGTGACATTCTCGAAGACGGCACACAAGTCGCGTCGCAGGCAGCGTCGGTGTTACGCGAGCGGTTCCCATCTCTCCAAATTGTCGGCGCAACCTCGCCGAAGTATGGCTTTGACAAGGACACCAGCGCGATGGCTGCAATCGAGCAAGCCGTGGTGGACGCACGCCCCGATATCGTCTTCGTCGCGTTGGGATTTCCCAAGCAGGAGCGCTTGATCGCACGACTGCGACCGTTGCTGCCATCGACCTGGTTCCTAGGCGTGGGTATCAGTTTCAGTTTCGTCACAGGTGGCGTCCATCGTGCACCGCGCTGGGTGCAGCAACTGGGCCTGGAATGGATTCACCGCTTCGCCCAACAGCCGGGACGTCTCTTCAAGCGCTACTTCGTTCAGGGCATCCCGTTCGCGGCCGTGCTGCTGACGCGCAGCGCATTGCTGCCCAATCGCGGACCACACCATTGAATGGACGACCACCGCAAAGCGCAATCTTTACGAAGACTTATGACTTTGCTGCGCGTTCCCACGCCAGAACTTCATACCAGATTAGCCGCAGCATAAACGACTTCCTCACACACGCGCGCAACGCTTGTTCGTCATCGTGATCTGTCGGGGAACTCTTGAGGACGGAGCGTTCTGTTCCGGAGGGGAGCCGCCGATCACGATGCGGAGAGAGACCAATGCGTATTCATGCGTTTTCCACTGCCTTGTCGTTGGCATTTTTTGCCGGCACTGCCCTTGCTCAGGCCAGTTTCGGTCCTGGCGGCTATACCACGAACTTCGATTCCATGGGCACCACGGGCACCGCCGCTCCCACCGGCTGGCGCCATGTGGCCACCAGCTTTGGCAGCAACAGCACCTGGGGCACGTCGATTCCCGCCTCGGGCACCGACAGCGTCGCCAGCGTCCTCGTCTCCCAGGCTGCAACGACCCTGACCGCCATCACCACCCCGACCGCCAACAACAACAACGGCTACAACGCAGCGGCCTCCGCAGGCACGCCCAACAACCGAGTCCTCGCCACCGCCCCGACCACCGTCGCGGGCGCGATCATCCAACTTGGCCTGAACAACGACAGCGGCGGCCAGTTCTTCGCGGGTGATTCGATCACGATCAGTTTCGACACCGTGCGTTACAACGTCGTTGCCACGGCGAACCAGTTGCCTGGCTACTGGCTCTTCGCGAGTTTGGACGCCACGACCTGGACCAACGTGGCAACCATCGCCAGCCCAAACCCAAGCATCACCACGGTGCCCAACACGATTGGCGTTACGGCCCGCACCGTCGAATACACCCTTCCCAGCGCATGGAACGCGGGCGCGACTCTGCACTTCCGCTGGGTTGATGACAACGCGCAGCAGACCAGCCCCGATCAGATCATCGGCCTCGACAACGTGAACATCGTCCCGGCTCCGGGCGTGGGCGCGTTGCTGGGCCTTGGCCTGCTTGTTAGTACGCGTCGCCGCCGCTAAATACTGGCCTCAAAGTACAGGGCCTCAATTCCAAACTCGAAACAGCCGACTGCGGCGTGCCCGCCGCAGTCGGCCTTGAGCAAGAGAGAATACTTAGACGCACGGGCCTTCGCTGAAGACGCGCAGGAAGTCCTCGATATCCGCAGGATCAAACAACGAGCCGTCGTTGTTGAAGTCGATGCTGTCGCACACCGTGCCGGAGGGGATGCAGGGTCCCTCGCTGAAGACCGAGAGCAAGGCATCGATGTCGATGGGATCAAAGACCGAGCCGTCGTTGTTGAAGTCTACCTCGCAGGTGTTCTCCATGACGATGATCACGTCCGCAATCTCGTCCGTCAGCAGCAGGTCGATATCCCCGTCATTGTCGTAATCGGTCGGCACCGCGCAACTGGGGTTCGCTGGCGCGGGGAAGACCGCTACCTCAGCAAAGACGCCCGCGCCATTGTTGAGATAGACGTACCACTCTCCCGCGCCGAAACTGCTCAGGATCCAATCCATGTCGCCATCGCCGTCGAGGTCTGCCAGGTCTGTGCTGACAGTGTGCCCGTCGGTGGGCATGATCGCCGGATTCGAGATGATGCCTGTTGCGCTGCCCATGAGGATGCTGCCCGTGGCGCTGGTGCTGTTGGCGGTTGCGACATCGACGTTGCCGTCGCCATTGAGGTCCGCGGCGTTGACGACCCAGTTTCGTCCGCCCGCTGGCTTGGTGTCAATCAGCGTGAAACTGGCGTTACCGTTGCCACGCAGGATCTTGATTTGCTCACTGTTCACCGTGCCCACGACCAGATCCATGATGCCGTCGCGGTTCATGTCGGCGTTGATCATGCCGTATGGGCCGCCCGATACCGCCACATTGATGATGGGCATGAACGTGCGATTCGAGTTGCTGCGCAGGATTGACACGTTGTTGCTGCCGCTGTTGGCGACGGTGATATCCAGGTCGCCATCGCCGTCCACGTCGATGATCCCAAAGCCACGCGGGATGCTCCCCACGTTGATGACGCTGGGAGCGTCAAATGTTCCATCGCCATTGCCCCAGGCAATGGCGATCGTGCCTTCGGCGTAACTGCTGACCACCACGTCGATAAATCCGTCCTGGTCAAAGTCCGCGACATCATTGGGACTGCTCTCGTACGGAATCGTCGTGTAGGGCGTGACCATCGCGCCAAAGCCGCCCGAGCCATCATTGAGGAAGACACGCAAGTCGCTCGAGACTTCGTTGATCGTCGTCATATCCGTCCAGCCATCACCATTGAGGTCGCACGCGAGGCCGCCATAGATTCGGGTTTGTGCTCCCGTCTGATCGCGGTTGGAGAACTGACGCTTGAACTCGAACCGGTGGTAAGTGGGCGAGACGCCCGCGTTGAACATGAACGAGTAGCCCTGCGAACGCAGCGCGACATTGTCCCCTCCCCGCAGTTCGCGCGACATGATCACCATGATCGACTCCCCAGCCAGGAAGGGGGCATTCGGTTGGAATGTCAGCGTGGTGTCACCATTGGACCAGGTCTTAGTGCCGTTGATAACCCCCCGCAGTTTGCCGAACACTCGGAAGTTGCTGTTGGTGAAGGTCGCGGTGTTCACCGGGCGGTCAAAGGTGACAACGATGGGCGAGGAACGATCAATGTTGTTGGCGTTCAGGTTGGGCGAGGTGCTGACAACAGCAAGCTGCCCCATAGCAGTCGAAGCCGAGAAGGCAGCGAGTGCGACCAATGTGGTGCGTGCGAAGACATGACGCATGGTGATACTCCGAATCCCCGAGAAGGTGTTAGCATATCACATGCTGCAAAAAATGCACTTAGAATCTGCGTGAAATAAATAGACAAACGATTGCGAATGCGATTCGAACGATGCAAAAAACCCGCCGCCCAAGGCGTTGGCCTTGGGCGGGGTGTCTCTCCTCCTCGGGCGCAACGCCGGAGGGCTTCGAAATGGGAAGGGGCGAGGGGATGGGGGGATGGGGCTTAGTCGAACTTGCTGCTGACGGACGGGGGTTCGATGTTGCGCAGTTGCAGCGTCGTCGACATGCGGAAGTTGCTCTGCGTGCGATGGCGCTCAGCGAAGAAGAACCGCAGGTCGTAGGAATTGCCGTTCTGCAGCCAGTTCAGACGGTCGAGTTCGATCGTCTGGCTCACCGCACCGTGCACGCCGCCCAGGTCGATCACCAACTTGCCGTCGACGAAGACCCAAACGTCGTCGTCACCGGTGAAGGTGAAGGTGTGGCCAGCGCCTTGCTGGTACGTGAACTGCGTGCCCAATTCATACGTGAAGTGAAAGTTCTTGCTGCCATTGGCGGAGTTGCCCTTGAGCTCACCATTGATCGGGAAGAAACCGCCGCGGTTCGTATATCCCTGGTCGTTCTTGTCATCAAAAACATAGACATTCGAGTTGGCCTGGCGAACCAGGGTGATGGGCAACTGACGGCTCATGTTCACCGTCACATCGTCCCGGTACCACTGCGAAAAACTGCTCGCAGTGGTCAGGCTGCCGCCTGCGGCCTCAGACATGCTGCCCGATGCATCGCCGGAGCGAGCGTTGATGTACGAACGGGGCTTGATGATGTTCCGGCCCTGGCTGTCGCGCCAGTAACTGCCCGCCTTGTTGCCCGTGCTCCTGAAGACCGGCTTCATATCGGCATCAAGCTGATCCTGCACCTGGTTGAAGTACACGCCGAAGCCCGCAGAGGGCTGACGCTCGAAGTCCGGGTGCCCGCCCGCAACCGAGCGCTCCGCAAAGTCACGGACAATGCCGGTGAGTTCGACCGTCTCGGGCAGGTTGGCGAAGGGATCGCCATCACCACCAATCTGAGCCGAACCAGACTGCGCGTTGACGCTCAGAGCGCCGACACACGCGACGCCCGCGAGTCCGACCATCATCATCGCCTTGGACTTGGAAAACTTCATACTTCGCCATCCTTTCCCGATCCGTCGCGGGCCCACGCGGGTTGCGTACATGGATCAGATCCTGCGGGTCAAGTGCCCACGCTGCGTCAAAGGTGGTAAACGAATGCTGCGCTGTCAAGGCAATCGTGGCGATCGTCGCGCTGGCACAATGCCTGTGACGCATGGAGTGCTTGCAACGCCTTCCCGTGATGTTCGGTCCCGGATGCCCAATGTCCATCTGCCCCACGCCCAAAAAAAAGAAACCGCCCGGGCGGCCAACGCGGCCAACCCGGGCGTGGAACTGCGATGCTGCATGCCGCTCGATCAGTCGAACTGGTTCGAGATCGAGGGCGGCTGCACTGGTGAGAACTGGATCGTGGTTTCCATCCGGAAGTTGCTCTGGTTCGTGCGCCGCTCAGCATGGAAAATCTTGAAGCGATACTGACGTCCGTTCTCGAGCCAGTCAAGACGATCCAGTTCGACCGTCTGCACGCAGCGGGGGTGCAGGCCGCCCAGATCGATGACCAGTTTGCCATCGATGAAGACCCACACGTCGTCATCGCCCGAGAACGTGAACACCTGCCCCTGCTCAGCGCGATAGATGAAATCTGCCTCGAGCTGCGTCGTGAAGTGAAAGTTCTTGTTCCAGTTCTCGAAGTTGCCGAAGAGTTCGCCATTGATCGGGAAGAAGCCTTCGCGATCCCGCCAGGGCTGGTCATTGGCCGAGTCAAAGACGTAGCGGTTGCTCTCTGGTACGAGGTTCAGCACCATGTCGACAATCTTGCTGGTGTTGACGCCATTCGTGTCGTTGTACCAACTTGCAAAGGAGCCGGCGCTGCTGATCTGGCGGTTGTTCTCGTTGGAGTATGAACCCGCGATATCGCCCCGACCGGAAGCAAAGTCGGCGGGACGGATGTTGCGGCCCGCGCTATCACGCCACTCGTTGCCGATGTGCTTACCGACACCGTCATTGCGAAGCACGGGCTTGCCATCCTCTCCAAGGTTCTCTTCGACGAGTTCGACGGTCGCTCGACTGCCCGTAAAAGTCTGAAAGTCCGGGTGGCCATTGGCTCCCCCGCCCCGGAAGTCCCGGATGATGGCTGGGAGACTAATGGTCAGGGGAAGGTCAGCATTGGGTGCATGCGCGTTGTTGGCATTCGCAGGCGGCGCGGACGGCAGGCCTTCAGCGTGGTTGACGCTGATGCTGGCGGCGACACCGACGATGGCGAGCAGGGTGCAAATTTCGACGACGATCCACTTCTTATTGTGTTTCATATTCCAAACCTCCGGCAACGTGCTTGCAACTACCTGGGAGACAATCCCGGTGGTGTGGAGCATCGCTGTGGAATAAGGTCGGAAACCTTGGCGGGGTAGACAACCCCAATGGCGGGAGATTGTGCATAAACCGTCGATTGGGTCGGCAAAGACCGCCCAATCGGTCGCAAGCCAATCGGGAATCGCTTGCATCGAGAACTGGGGCGAGTTTGCTCTCGGACCCGATGTATGATCGGACGGACAGAACCATGCGACGCTGGGACCTCCAGGGATGGGGGCGGCACCGCACCAAGGGATTGGAAGGCTCAAGGAAGGGCGTTGGCTATGGATAGTTTCGTGATCGAGGGCGGGCATCGTCTGTACGGGCGAATTCGTATCAATGGCAGCAAGAACGCGGCGCTGCCCATGCTGGCAGCGGCGCTCATGACCGACGACCCGCTGATCCTTCGGGATGTGCCCGAACTCGCGGACATCGGCAACATGCTCAAGTTACTGGGCACGCTGGGCGTCGAGCGATACGACCCAACCACCAACGAGGTGATCGATGTCAACGCGCCCAAGGGCGTGGTCGCTATGCGGGTGGTCGATCCGACCGCCAGTCATGCGAAGTACGAGATTGTGAAGACCATGCGTGCGAGCATCTGCACCCTCGGGCCCATGCTGGCAAAGCGTGGCTACGCCAGAGTCAGCATGCCGGGCGGCTGCGCCATTGGCGATCGCCCCGTGGACCTGCACCTGCGCGGGCTGGCGGCTCTGGGCGCTCAAATCGAATTAACCAGCGGGGACATCATCGTGCGGACACCCCCGCAGGGGCTCACGGGCACGACCGTCTTCCTGGGCGGTCCCTTCGGTAGCACGGTTCTTGGCACGGCCAACGTCATGTGCGCCGCGACACTGGCTCGGGGCACGACGATCATCGAGTGTGCTGCGTGTGAGCCGGAGATTGTCGACCTGGCCAATCTGCTCAACGCCATGGGCGCGAGAATCACCGGTCAGGGCAGCCCGCGTCTCACTATTCAGGGGGTCGACTGCCTGAGCGGCACGGATTACACCGTCATCCCCGACCGCATCGAGGCTGGCACGCTGATGATGGCCGCTGCCATGACCAATGGAGACCTCATCCTCGACAACTGCCCCGTCGATGCCCTGCTGGCTTCGATTTATGTCCTGCAGGCCGCAGGCGTGCATGTCCAGCCCATTGGCCCGGAAGGACCCCAGGCCAGCACCTTGATTGGCGGACCCACCATGAACGGAACTGGCCCGGCCCACGATGCCCTTCGAGCAGCGGCCAAGCGTCATCGCGCCGGGCTGCTCAGTGCGATCACAGGTACCAGCGACCCCGCAGCCAGTTCGGCTGATTCACCCATGCGCCGCACCGTGCGTGTCACCTGCGAACGTGTGCTGCGTCCGGTCGAAGTCACGACCCAGCCTCACCCGGGATTTCCAACCGACTTGCAGGCCCAGTTGGTGGCGATGCTCTGCCTGGCCGACGGCAACAGCGTGGCAACCGAGCGAATCTTCCCCGATCGCTTCCTGCATGTGGCGGAACTGATGCGCATGGGCGCGAAGATCAATCGTGTGGGCAGCACCGTGGTCATCACCGGTGTCAAGCAACTTCGCGGCGCACCCGTCATGGCGAGCGACCTGCGCGCCAGCGCGGGCCTGGTGCTTGCTGGGCTCGCCGCCGAGGGCACGACTATCGTCAATCGCGTGTATCACCTCGACCGCGGCTACGAGCGACTCGAGGATCGTCTCAGGATGCTCGGCGCACAGGTTGCGCGAGTGGACGAGAAGGAACTCGCGCTTGCCGAGTAGTCTTGATAATTCAAGAAACGGTTGCCCGACGAGTCAAGCGGCCTCGTCATCATGCAGATTGAATTAGGTTTTCGACTCATTCTTTGATGGAACAGTGCGAACGCATGGGTTGAAAATGTCTGTGATGGCGGTGTGAGTGTCTATGCTAATATGCCCTTCTCTGGAGGAACAGCATGCAGCGACTCACCCCGGTCCTACTCGTCCTTCTCAGTACTGCAACGCCCCAACTTGGCATGCTGGTGCCCAACGCGATGGCCCAGCCCGCATCGACAGCCGGATTGGCCGATGCTGATCTGGACGAACTACTCGCGCCCATCGCGTTGTATCCGGATCCGCTGCTTGCGAATGTACTCGCCGCAGTCTGCTATCCCGATGAATTGATCGAGGCCAAGCAAGCCAATGGCGATACAGCCAAGATCGATGCGGCGAGTTGGGAGCCCGCCGTGATGGCTGTGGCCAAAATCCCAGATCTCATCGGTATGCTCACGCAGTATCCCGAATGGACGACAGCACTGGGCGAGGCTTTCATTCTGCAATCTGAAGGCGTGATGACTTCGGTACAGCGGCTTCGGGCTCGTGCATATGCCAACGGGGCCCTCCAGACCACGCAGCAGCAGGTAGTCACAGCGGACAACGACACCATCGTGATCGTGCCTGCCCAGCCCGACGTGATCTATGTGCCCACATACAGCCCAAGCGTTGTCTACGTAGATAACAACAACGACGAACTTCTTGCGGGCGTCATAGGCTTTGGCATTGGCATTACCGCCGGCATCATCATCGGCAACAACTTGGATTGTGATTGGCACGGCGGGGGATGCTGCTATGGCTGCGGCTGGGGACGCTGGCACGGCGGCGGCAACAACGTCAACGTCAATATCAACAACAACAACTTTAACAATGTCAACGTCAACAACATCAAGAACAACGGGAATCGCTGGAAGGCCAACCAGACCAAGATCAATCAGGGCATCCGCAATGGCCAGCCCCGCGCCCTCAACTCCTATCGCGGCGCGGGCGAGGGACGCTCGAAAGCCTCGATTCCTTCTCGTGAATCTGGTGCCAAACCCATCTCGATGCGTCCGGCACCCCGTCCTTCACAAGTGCAGGCGCGCCCAAACCGAGACAACAATCGCGCCGCAACGCCGACGAACAATCTCCCCGCTCGTCCGCAGGCTCTTCCAGCCAAACGCCCAGATTCCATGAAGCGATCAGAGACGCCCAGGCCCAGGCCTTCGGTGCCTCCTGTAGTGAGAAACCCGACCGGATCTCAAAGTTCGACCGGAGTTCGCACACGCCAGTCCGTGCCAGCCAAACCCACGATTAATGCGTTTCAGCCGAGCACGGGTGCCGCTAATCGTGGAGCCACTAGTCGTGGTGCGGGCAGCCGTGGTGCGGCGCAGAAGGGTCGCTAATCGCCAGCGTCGTTTTTCGATTCCAATCACGGAGATCCTCACATGAAGTCCTCCTCAATGCTGCTCCCAGCGATATTCTTGGTCCTCGTGCCCGCGGGCTGTGCGTCGTCATCGCGGACGACATCTGCTTCGTCCGTCGAGCAACTCACCTTTGCGACACCCCAAGATGCCGTCGCTGCGCTCGCGAACTACGCCCAGAGCGACGATATGGCCTATGGCCGGGCGATCTTCGGTCCTGAGGTGAGCCAGTTGTCCTCGGGCGATGCGGCGGTTGATCGCTATGAACGCCAGTTGTTTGTTCAGGCGATTCTGCGAAAGCACGAACTGCGAGTGATTGATAAGGACGAGCAGGAAATTCTTATCGGTGTCGATAGCGTGGCCTTCCCCGTCCCGCTCGCAAACGTCGAAGGTCGCTGGATGTTCAATACGCCAGCGGGCCTTGATCGCCTGGTGGACCTGCGCGTGGGCGATCATGAATTGCGCACACTTGAGGCGCTCCGAGCCGTCGCTGCTGCCCAACAGGAGTACCGCTCCATCGACCGCGATAACGATGGTGTCCTGGAATTTGCGCCGCGCATCCTGAGCACACCGAACGACCGCAACGGCCTTTACTGGGAAGCCGGCCCCACCGAGCCTAACTCGCCCCTTGGTGCCTTCTATACCCAGGGCGAAGTGCCCATCAGCGGCACGTTGGGATACAACGGCTACTTCTTCAAAGTCTTGACATCCCAGGGTGCAAATGCGAGCATGGGTGGCAAGTCGTACTCGGATAACGCTAACAACCTGACCGGCGGCTACGCCATCCTTGCCTACCCGGCGATCTATGGTGAAACCGCGATCATGACATTCCAGATGGGCCCGGATGGCACGATCTACCAACGCGATCTAGGAGCCGACGCGACTGCATCGGCTGGGAACACCATCACCAAGTTCAATCCCGATGGGTCATGGGCTGTGACTAGCGACTGAATCGAAACATCGTCAAGCCGCCAGCATGCGGGTATAATCCTCTCCTCTCAGCCCGTGAGGGCGGTTTGGGCTTGTAGCTCAGTTGGTAGAGCGCACCCCTGATAAGGGTGAGGTCGGCAGTTCGAGTCTGCCCAGGCCCACTTTGGGATTCTCCCGCAGGCCTCCCGAACGGATGTTTGGGAGGTTTTTGCATTTGATTCCGTTTTGCTGGTTGAAAACTCTCGGCTGGTCGCGCAATGAAAAATCGGAAGCGGGGTACCGCTTCGCACAACGGCAGACCTTGGACGTACGATGCAGACCGGGCCTAGATCGCGTTATGTTAATAATTTGTTATGGTATGTGATTGGGGCGTGCGAAACAGGTCAAAAACTGGGCTCACGTGGGGTAGCGGGGTATCGATAGCAGGGAGGTTTGTGATGCGAGTAGATGTTATTGGTCGGAGCATGGAGATCACCGAAGCGATCCGCAAGTACGGCGAGGCCAAGGGCGGCAAACTTGACAAGTACTTTGACGGACTGCAGTTAGTCACAATCTCCATCAAGAAGACCAGCGCCCAGCATTCCAGCGACTATGAGGCTGAACTTGTGCTGGATGTCGAGCACCACAAGGACTTTGTCTCGCACGCGATCGGGGCCGATCCGTACGCTGCGATTGATGTCGTAGTGGAAAAAGGCGAGCGGCAATTGCGCGAGTTCAAGGAGCAACTGAAGTCGCACCACTAATTCAGGATGTTCGCTGATCGACCTGAAGCCAACTCCTTGTGGCGAGTCCTCGCGGCGAGCAAGGCGAAGGCTTTCACTGCGTTGATATTGTGCGCAGGTCACGCGATGAGATGGACCCTGCATGAATCGTGGTGCCACGGTTGAGGTGCAGGAATGTTAGAGCAGGATCATGAAAGTAGGAACTCCAGTCGCTGCCCTTTCCATCCGCTCGCTATCGTCCCTTTGCTGTCTGGATGCCATTGATGGCGGCGGGACTTGGAGGCTTGGACGTGTTGAAGTTGTCCGAACTGGTGCCTGAGGGGGCGATTCTGCCGGCGCTCGTCGCGAATGAGCGAGAGGGCGTGGTGCGAGAGCTTCTCAGCGCCGCCATCGGCAGCGCGCAGGTGCCTGGCGAGATTGGCGAGGAACTGGTCCGACGGGTCATGGAGCGGGAACGACGCGGCTCGACGGGCTTTGGGCGTGGCGTTGCCGTACCGCACGTCAAGCACAGTGCCATCATCAGGATGGCCGCGGCGGTGGGGCTCTCACAGACGGGAATCGAATTCGCGTCGCTGGATCGCGCTCCGGTCTACACGGTCTTCCTGCTGCTGTCGCCCGAGGACAGGCCCGAGGAGCATCTCAAGGCGATGGAAGTGATCTTCAAGAATCTGTCGAAGGACGCGTTCCGACGTCAGTTGCGACAGACCCAGTCGGTCGCGGACGTGCGGAGCATCCTGGAGGATGCCGACGCGCAGCACTTGGGGGCGTAGTCAGGGAGGGGGCTGGGGGCGGACGGTTGTTCGGCCAGATTGTCGGTTCTTCAGTTGGCTCTTGGGAGTTTGCATCGTTGTCTGAGAAGTGCTGTGTCAACTCGACAGTAGTGAATCGACTGGGCCTGCATGCCCGGCCCGCGATGACATTTGTCGATCTCGCCAGCACCTTCGCCAGCGAGATCAAGGTCTGCCGCGATGACACCGAGGTCGATGGCAAGTCGATCATGCAGGTAATGATGCTGGCGGCGAGCCAGGGCAGCACGCTGGTGATCCAGGCCGAGGGCGCGGACGCGGCAAAGGCCTGCGAGGCGCTCAAGAAGTTGGTAGATAGCGGGTTTGACGAGGAATAGGCGCTGCTTGGAATGCGCACGCAAGCGCGCGCATTCCGTCAACGTGCGAGTCGCCCCAAAAAACCTCGCGTGTAGCATTCAGTTTTCTGCTGGTTCTTCTGGTCATGTCCCTTCGACCTGCTCCCTTCGATTTGCCCATCGCGTTTGCGTGGTTCTTATTGAGCATGTTTGCGGGTCGCATGATTCTCATTCAATACGAGCAACAATCCTCTCTAGTTGAGAATACTTGGCGCAAGAAAAAAGCGACCGCAGAGCAGTCGCTTTGGTCATTGGCTTGTGAAAATCAAAGCGTTCCAGAACCGATCAGTTGAACTTGATCTTGTCGGTGCCCATGGCGCCGTGGTCGGCATCCATGCCGCCTTTCTCGGGCTTGGGTGCCTTCGTGCGTTTGGTGGGTCCTTCGCCGCTGCCTGATGGGCCAGTGCCAGTCGGGCCGCTGGCCGGACCAAGGTCGCCCCCAGCGCCGCCACTGGTGTCACCCCACTGGGCACGCTTGAGCGACAGGCCGATCTTGCGGTCAGACTTGTCGACGCGGAGGATCTTGACGTCGATCTCATCGCCTGGCTTCACCACATCCTGCGGGTTCTCGACCTTGTGGTCGGCGAGTTCGCTGATGTGCAGGAGGCCTTCGAGTTCCTGTTCGAGTTCGACGAAGACACCGAAGTTGGTGATCTTGGTGACGGTGCCGCGCACGACCATGCCGGGCTTGTAGTGCTCTGGGATGGCGCCGATCCATGGATCTTCGGTGAGTTGCTTGATGCCCAGACTGATGCGCTGCTTGTCGCGATCGACCTCGAGGACAACGCACTTGACCTTATCGCCCTTCTTGACGATCTCGTTGGGATGCGTGACCTTCTTGGTCCAGGACATATCGCTGACGTGGAGCAGGCCATCGATACCTGGCTCGATCTCAACGAATGCGCCGTAGTTGGCGAGGTTGCGAACCGCGCCCTCGATGACGGTGCCCGTGGGATACTTCTCGCCCACGAGTTCCCAGGGGTTGACCTCGGTCTGCTTCATGCCAAGGCTGATTTCCTGCTTGTCCTTGTTGATTTCGAGGACGACGACATCGACCTCGACACCCTGCGTGACCACCTCGCTGGGATGGTTGACGCGCCGAGTCCAGGACATCTCGGAGATATGGACCAGGCCCTCGACACCATCCTCGAGCTTGACGAACGCGCCGTAGGACATGATGCTGGTGACAGCACCGCGGATGCGCGAGCCGACGGGGAACTTCTTCTCGATCTCTTCCCAGGGTGAGGCCTCGCGCTGCTTCATGCCCAGAGCGATCTTCTCCTTCTCGCGGTCGATGTTGAGAACCTTGACCTCGACCTTCTGCCCGATTTTGAGCAGTTCGCTGGGGTGGTTGATGCGCGACCAGGACATGTCAGTGATGTGCAGCAGGCCATCGATGCCGCCGAGATCGACGAAGGCGCCGAAGTCGGCGATGTTTTTGACTTCGCCATGGACGACATCGCCTTCCTTGAGATTCTCGAGCAGGCGCTTCTTGGCGCTGTCGCGCTCGGTCTCGATCAGTTTGCGACGGCTGACGACGATGTTTCGGCGTTCCAGGTCGATCTTGATGACCTCGGCGCGGATGCGCTTGCCCATGTAGTCTTTGACTTCGCCGGGACGACGGACGTCAACCTGGCTGGCGGGCAGGAAGACCGGCACGCCGATATCCATGAGCAGGCCGCCCTTGATGCTCTTGGTGATGGTGCCCTCGACAACATCGCCTTCCTTGGTGTTGTCGACGATGCGCTGCCAGGCCATCATGCGGTCCGCGCGGCGCTTGGAGAGTTGGATCAGGCCTTCATCGTTCTCGAGGCCCTCGAGCAGAACATCGATCTCATCGCCCACGGCGATGGGAGTGCCCTCAAACTCTTCCTTAGGAATCAGGCCTTCGCTCTTGAGGCCGACTTCGATGACGACATCGTCGCCCGCAAAGCCGATGATCTTGCCCTTGATGATCTTGCCGGGAGTCAGGTCCACCGTCTGGACCTTCAGCAGAGAGTCCATGTACTTGGGCTGGCTGGCCTTGTCGGTCGGCATGATGCCGGCCATCAATTTGTCGAGTTCGCTATCGGCGAGGCCAAGGGAAGCGATCAGGGATTCATCGATCATGGATCTGAACTTTCCGGGAAGTCGGCGCCAAGCCATCAAGCCGGGCCTGCTCCCGACGTGTCGGACAATCGCGGTGGGATGACCCGCGGCGTCCTCACGCCGTCAGTCTCGCAAGCCCTGCGTTCATGCGTGGGCCGGAATGCCTGCTGCGTTGCAGCGAAAACATCCCAAACAGTCGAGACCCGCCCCGTCGACCAGGGGCCGGTACTGGAACAATCTATCCGCCCCGCGAGCGAACGCTCGACGGTGAAAGCGGTCCGGCAATCCCGCCGGGAAGAAAGTCTAGGCGGGGTGCTGCTGGTTGGGCGGTTGCAGCAACTGGCTACTTGAGCGGAGTATCCATGCTCCAATCGGGCGAAGCCACGCGGCCGCCACGCTGGGCTGCCTGTCTGAGCAGGTCATGGAGACTTTGAGATTATTGTGCCGTAAAAATCAGCGAATACTGGCCACCAAAGAGCGGATACGTACTTGCAAACCGGTATCCGGAGAACTCGCGCGGGTTCCAGCCCCGGCGTGTGACAACATCGTTCACAAGTTCGCGGTAATTGGGGATCGAGGGGGTGGCGATCGCGTTGGTGCCGCGCCCCAACTCTGTGACGCGAGATGTCAGCGGGACACGATCAATGTCGCGGGAGTGGTCGTTGAAGTTTGCATTGCCATATCCCACCGTGTCATACACCACGCACTCGGGTCGGAGGGTCTGCCACAGGTCTTGATGGATGAACATGTCAACCTGCACCTCGCGGGTCGGTTGGCTGATGGTCAGGGCCTGGCCCATCCGCCTGCCATGAGGAGGCGTGCGAAAGGCCAGCCCGATACCCACTTCCGCAAACACAACATCCAGCGAGTCCTTGATGCCCATCGCATCATCACCCACAGCCCACACCGTCTTTTCATCGACCGTCGTCTCCTGCATTGCGGGCATCTGGTCAGAGCAATACTCCAGTAGGAGCCCACCAAGCGGGCGATGCAGCATCGGGCGACCATCAATCGTCTCGAATCGCTGCACTGGATTCTCGTGCTTGACCGAGAGCATTCGTACCGGCGCGCTGGGTATCAATCGCCGCAATCCCAGCGTGCCCGAGCAGACGAGCACGTCGCAGCGATCGGGCACCGTCACACTGGGCGCGATGAAGCCAACCGCGAACATAGTGTCCACGCTGATGCCCCGCAGCGCCGCCATGCCCCGATACACCAGGTGGCGATTTGCCGCCTCGACCCTTTCACGCGCATCGGGCAGCCACAGCGCAATCGCTCCGTCAAGCGTCGGCTTACCATCAAATTCGACTGTGACGAGACGCTGGTATCGGTCCAGGGCCCGTTCCAGCGAATCAAGTTCCTTGGGTAGCACGCCACTGCGGCGCAAGCCGCTCGACAGTTTTCGTAGCGCCTCGGGACCGGGCATTGCGTAAAGGGCGGCCAGCGGCTCGCGCTTGCTCAGAGCGATCATGATCCGACTGGCTGAGTTGCGATTGAGGCCCGTGACCTTTGTCAACTTTGAAGCAGTCGTGATCGGGCCTTCAGCAAATACTAACACGTCCCGAATAGCCGACACAAGTTCGCGACTGATGTCTGCCAGTCGGTCTTGATGCCCTAGGCGTTGGGTACTTGGTTCAGTCATTCCAATCACTGAAGCAGTATACACGCAAATGGGTTTGCAGCAAGAAAATAATCACTGAGTGAACACTTAGGGTTTGACAGATCGGGCACTTGCCTGTAAATTGAAGGCATGGGTGATCGCATGCTTCCCGGACACGTTTCCGAAGTTGCAATTCCCCCAAACTCCCAGAAGGAGCCGGCCAATGGAAACCGAACGTTCCCGAATGAAGATCACGCGTCCCAAACTGCCCGGGTGGATGACCAAACTAGTTGGCTACGAGACCAAAAATTCTGTCGGGGTTGGTGCGGTCCTGCTCGCCTTGCTCGGCACGTCCCAGGCCGCGTTCGCGCAGGGATCGGATCTGTGCGCGCAAGCGCAGACCTTGCCCCTCAACGCTTCGAATTTTGGTAGGATCGACTGGAACACCCAAGCAGCGACCAATGATGCCCTGCTCGCCTGCTCGCCCGAGGGTTTAGGCGGGCCCACGACCGCGGATGTCTGGTTCAACTTCCAGGCTCCTGCCTCTGGCGTGCTGACCTTCTACTCCTATGGCGATAGCCATATCGGAGTCTTCGGCGTGTGTGGTGGCCCGGCCTTGTTCTGTTCCACATTTGAGTATCCAAACTCTCGCCTGGACTTTCCCGTCGTTGCCAATCAGACCTACAAGATCGCGGTCCAGAACTATGACCCAGACTGCGGCGGCTGCCCCTCCGCCAGTTACTTCTTTGCTGCATTCAGTCCCAGCACGCCGCCCAGTAACGACACCTGTGACAATGCGAGCGTTGCGACCGTGGGCACCAACCGATTTGATAACCGCCTAGCGACAACTGGTCCCAGCGTCTCGTGTCCGTCTGGCACAAGCCAGGATGTCTGGTTCCGATTCGTCGCTCCACAGACCGGCCCTTTCCGATTCCGCATCGACTCAAACCTTGCTGCGGTGAGCAGCGGGGCGTTGAGCCTTTACAATACTTGTCAAGGGTCCGAAGTCGCGTGCAGCGCCCCGACGGGAAGCACGAGGCCGTCGATCGACTACGGGTTCACAACCGGACAGGCGATCCTGGTTCGCGTTTCCAGTCGTGAAACTCCTTTTTATCCCATCGACAATGGCCCCGGCTCGCTCATTATCGAACCCACACCCGTGCCCGTCAATGACACCTGCGCGGGCGCGATCCCAGTGACCACTGGTGCCACGCTCATCAATTCACTCAATACGTTCTATAACTCCTCGCCCGCGGCCCCATGCGCTCCGGGCGGCACGGACGGTGCCGACATCTGGTTCTCCTACACCGCTCCCGCGACCGGCGCTATCCAGATTCTGATTTCACAGCCATCCACGACTTTGCAACCCTGGAATGTGTACTCAACGGTCGCCGCGTACTCATCCTGTGGCGGGAACGTGCTGGGCTGCGGCTATGGCTTCATCAACGGGTCGCGCATCTGCCCGCTGTCGGTTGTGCAAGGTCAAACGTATCTGATCCGCGTCGCGTCCTATGGCTCAACCCTGCCAGTTGGCGGCTATGCGCTCCTCAACATCTCCGCACCGATCCCCGTCTTACCTGCGAACACATCCTGTCAGACTGCGCAGCAGGTTGGCACGGGCGACACGGCGTTCAACAGCGCAATTGTCTGCGGACCGGGCAGCGATGGCCTGTTCTATCGTTACACGAATAACACCACGGGCACCCGCAACATTCGAGTTCGAACCTGCGGGAGCAGCACGCCTTCGATTCTCTATGCCTACTCAAACTGCACCCAAACCGACCTGGTCACCTCGAACGGCGGCGGCGGATGCGGTGCCAATGATCCGAACGGCGCGACTGTTCGCTTTTGCCTGCAGGCTGGCGAGAGCATGATCATCGAGTTGCCCGGAGGCAGCGGCGGTCCAGGCACGCTGAACATTCTCAGCAGCGTGCCCGCGACCAACGACAGCTGCGCGTCAGCGATTTCGTTGATCGCCGGCAATAACACTTATAACACCACGCTTGGATGCGGCATCGTGGACCTTCCATGCCGGTCAGACAATACCTTCTCGATCATCTACAGCAGGGAAGTCTGGTACAAGTTTTCATCACCGGTCGATGCGTCCGTGCATCTGACGGCAACCAACACGGGCTCGCGCGTCGCCGCGCTGACCGTCCGTGAGAGCTGTGGCGGGCCGATCATGCACTGCTGCGATGGCGACCGTCGCAACGAGATCATCATGCAAGCGGTCGCGGGGCAGCAGTACTTTGTTTCCGTGAGCGAAAACATCAACGATTCGGGCGTCAATTCTCTGGACTTTGGCACTGGCCGCCTGCGGCTTGAGTTCGGCGAAGCGTTCACGCCGCCAGCGGACGCGCAGACGTATCCCGAATCATGCGTGGATGGTTTCAACGACGGCAACTGCAGCGACTTCCTGTTCATCGCCAGCGAGGGTCAAGGATCGTCGGTCGCCGAGATTCTGCCGGACACTTCGTTTATCGGTAACACCGCCTATTGGGAGAGCAGCGATGAATGGGACGGATACTACTTCGACATAATCGAACCCGGCTACGTCCGATTTATCGGTCAAACACAAATCTCCGGCGAGATTCACGTCATCACCAATACTTCTAACTGCAATGACTATGACACGGTCTATCAGGATGCATTCAACAACACGTTCATCAACAGTTTCGACACCGGCAATGTCTTCATACCTGTCGCCGGGCGTCACGAAGTATGGCTCTACTCGGACAGCACCATCGAATCCTTCCGATATTGCTCCGAGAACGACACCAACTATTGGATTGGCTCGGTGTGCATCGACTGTGGCCCGGTCTGTAACGACATCGACTTCAACAACGACGGCAGCACCTTTGACCCCACGGACATCGATGCCTTGTTGAGCGTCTTTAGCGAAGGCCCATGCGTTCCGGCGAGCAACGTCTGCGACAACATCGACTTCAACAACGACGGCGCAAGTTTCGATCCCTGTGATATCGACAGTTTCCTGATACAGTTCAGCGAAGGCCCCTGCACCAGTTGTGGGGTGTGATTGAAACGATGTAGACAAGACTTGGGCGCGGGGCATGGAACGGCCCCGCGTCATTTTCATTTGATCTGGCATGCGGTTCTGCTTGCGACATCATCATGATCAAGCCGCGCACAGATTTAACTCATTTTTTTCTCTGCCCAAGGGCTGCCTGAACTCGTTCAAAAACCCTGAACCCACAACTGCTTTGGTCCGATACGCCCTGTATGGACACCTTCGCCATCGACGGTCTCATCGTGGTTGGATTGCTCGCTGGCTCTGCGGGGTGTGTGGCCGGGTGCTTGTGGTTGGCCCATCGGGTCGGGCTGGCAGAGGTACTGGAGCGGGCCGAGGGCGGAACGATTCGGTTTCGAGGGTTGCGGATGGGTTTGGGGTTGGTGGCGCTTGGCGTGTGCTTGGTGATGATGACCGGAGTTCTGCCAGGCACAGCGTTCTTGCACGGGTGGACCAGCCTGGCGTGCGTCGGGTGCGGGCTGCTTGGGATTGTGACTATGAGCACGGCCCAACGCGAACGCTCGCAGAGCATGAGCCAATCGATGGGTGCTCAGCCGGAAAAAGCCCAGACGTGGCGCAAGGCGGCATAAGTCGGCAAAGGTCGGCCTTTGGCAGATAAAGTGTCCATGCGTGTGTGCGATCCTCGTATATGGTGGATCGCAAAACCCCGATCTACAAACACACAAAGTATTGGCAGAAATGCACTAACGATCAATGATCGTGGTGCCGTTGCCGTTTGTTTGAGTAATCGGACTTCTTGGTCTGTTTGGCAACCATTCGTGAAAGCCAGCATCTGACCATGCACGTACCGTGCTAGACCTGTGTGGATGGGGCGCGGGAATTTGAGTCCGTGCGGTTTGTGTTCTGAAGATGCGGATGCGTCTTCAGTTTGAAACCTGTCTGACAGTCACGGTTGGAAATGGGCCTTGAACCTCTGGAGTTATATATGAAGAACTTGCTTGTCGTTGGTGCGTTGGTTGCAGCGGGTGGCTTGGGCGCGGCATGGGCCTCTGGTACTTTCTGCGGTGGGAGTTGCTCTGCCAGTCGTGAAGCCAGCAGGCCGTCGGTGACGACCGTCGCCATGCAGCCAACCACGAATGCGGCCATCTCGCAGGCGGTCGCGTCGGCAGCGATGGCGATGCCCGCGCAGGCCGACTCTTTCGAGGTGGATGGCGTGCATTCGAGCGTGCTGTTTCGCGTGAAGCACAACAATGTGTCGTACTTCTACGGACGCTTCAATGAAGTGAGCGGTTCGTTCAACCTCGACAAGACCGACCCCAGCAAGAGTTCGATGGACATCAGCGTCAACGCCGACAGCGTCGACAGCAACAACGAAGGCCGGAACAAGCACCTCAAAGGCCCGGACTTCTTCTCGACCAAGGAATTCCCCGCGCTCTCGTTCGTCGCCAAGAAGTTTGAGAAGTCGGGGGATACCACCTTCAACATCACGGGCGACCTCACCATGCGAGGCACCACCAAGAGCGTGAGCGTGGCAGTCGAGCACACTGGCGATGGCGAAGGCCGCGGCGGCAAGAAGGTCTCCGGCTTTGAGGGCAAAGTGACCATCAAGCGCAGCGACTATGGTGTTTCGTACATGGTCGGACCGGGCCTTGCGGACGAGGTCACGCTGATCGTGAGCCTTCAGGGCGCGAAGTAGTAACTAACTTGAGTGCTTGCGAGTGAATGGACGAGCGGGCCAGCAGACAGATGGAGCAGGGGAACAGAAAAGAACCTCTTTTCTGGATCACTGGTCCGTGAGTCTTTTGGCCCGTTTTCTTTTTGTGCCGCGGTCTTGGAGGTTAAATGGATCCTGCGTTGGTGAAGCAATTACTGCTTGGTGTCGTGCCTCCGATGCTCTTTGGAGTAGTGGTCTTTGCCGCACTGTGGTTGTGGCGCGGGAAGGAATTGGCTGGTGGAGTCTGGAATCAGCAGGGAGCGGTCAAGTCGTTGGTCCATGGTTGGAAGCCCGTTGACACGGGTCGATATCCTGGGATGACGAGCCCATGGTGGCACGATGTGGTGCTGGTCGTATGCGTCGGGATTGCGTTCCTGGGCGTTTATCCGATGGTCTTTGGGCCAGTGCGTGCGTGGCCAGGCAACAACGCAGACAGCGCGTTGTTCTGGTGTGCGTTAGTCGCGGTTGCAACGGGTCTGGCCTCCTCCTTCATCAAGCATGCAACGCTGCGCGGCGTGCTCATCGGGCTCGCGTTGCTCCTCTGCGGGTGGATGAGTTTCCGTCGACATTGGTCTGGACCGTGGAGCACGTTGGAGACGCTGGCTTCGATCGTGATGTTGGCCGCGGGTGGCGGGATGTTCATCCTGGGGCTTGGGATGCTGGGGCGCAGTGGCCGGGTTGCTGGTGTCTGGAGCGCAGTCATCGCAATTGGCCTGTGTGCCCAGGTGCTCGTAGTCAACCTTGCGAGCCTCAAGCATGGACAGGGAGCCGGCGCGATAGCCTCGTTCCTCATGCCTGCTCTACTTTTGGTGCTGGTGCGACCCAGTCGCGGATTTGGTGCACCACTGATGGTGACGGTGGGCCTGCTGCTTGCGACGCAACTCATGCAGGGTCTGCACTTTGGCGATGGACGGTTTCCATGGCTCATGGTGGGACTTGCATTGATCGGGCCCATGTGCGGCGTGCTGGCGATGCGGATGCTGACTGGACGCGGGCTCGCAAGTGTTGCGGTTCCAATCATCGCAACCGCGCTGCCCGGCATCGTCGCGGTGGGTAGTGGGGCGGTCATGATGTCGCAGGCGGAGATGGCACCGGCGGCGACCGAGGAGTATGACTACTAATTCAATAGCATGTTTTACGCCGTGAGTTGCTCGGCCCCCTGCACCTGAAGATGCAACAGATGGGCATAGAGGCCGCCCTTCTTGATGAGTTCCTCATGCGGACCAACCTCCACGATGCGTCCCTTGTCGAGAACGACGATCCGGTCGGCATGGCGAATGGTCGAGAGTCGGTGGGCGATGACAAAACTAGTGCGACCCTTCATCAGGCCCGTCAAACTCGCCTGGATTAACTGCTCGCTCTCGCTGTCGAGGTTGCTGGTTGCTTCGTCGAGGATCAGGATGCGCGGGTTGGCAAGCAGCGCGCGCGCGATCGCTAGACGCTGTTTCTGGCCACCAGACAGCCGCACGCCACGCTCGCCGATCAGCGTCGCGTAGCCCTGCTCGAGGCCCTTGATGAACTCATGCGCGTGCGCTGCTCTCGCGGCGGTGATGATCTCCGATTCGGTGGCATCGCGGTGCGCGTACGCGATGTTCTCTGCGATGGAGCCGTCGAAGAGGAAGACATCCTGTTCGACGATGCCAAGCATACTGCGATAGGACGCGACATCAATCTCGCGCAGGTCAACCCCATCGAGCGTGATGGAGCCTCGGCTTGGGAGCGGCTGGGGGTCGTAGAAACGTGCGATCAAGTTGCAGAGTGTGGTCTTGCCTGCACCCGATGGGCCCACGAGGGCGATGGTCTCTCCTGGACGGGCGTGCAGCGTGATCTCCTTGAGAACTAGAGGCGGCTCAGACTCGTTGGTGGGCCGGGCCGCTCCAGACTGGTCATGATTGGCGGGCGTTGCCTGCTGCTGGCCCGCATCGCGCCCAGTGTGGTTTGAGCGCGGATATGCAAAGCAAAGGTTATTGATGTGCAGTTCGCCAACCACGCGAGCAGGATCCAGTTGCTTCAGAGCCTTGCCTTGCTTTGCAGCGTTGAACTCGCGAGGCTCTTCGAGCAGGTGCAGCAGGCGGTCAAAGGCCGCGAGATTGGTCTGCACATTGGTCGCGGTGCTCGTCAGGGTTTCCAATGGGCCCAGCAGCATCAGAAGATACGTACTGAACATCATCAGGTCGCCGATAGTCAGGTTCTTATTAATGACCTGGCTGCCGCCATAGATCAGCACGGCGGCGGAGGCGAGGGGTATGAGAATGCTCCATGCCGTCTCGACGACGCGCGACCACCACCACGTGAGCACCTCGATGCGCGTCATGTAGTGCTGGCTGGTGACGAAGCGGGTCGCCTCGCTGCGGGCCCGGCCAAACCCACGGACCACACGGATGCCCGCGAAAGACTCTGTGACGCTGGCATCGATGGTCTGGCGGGCCGCTTTGGCATCGCGGTAGAGCGGGCGTATTCGTCCGATCCATGTTTGATGAGTCACCCAAACGACGGGCACAAGCAGCAAGCCGCCCACGAGCATGCGCCAGTCGGTGAAGGCGAGAATGATGAGTGTGCCAACCAGTTGCACGATCGCGCGCCACGGGTTGTACAGGATGTTGAAGCCCAATTCTGCGGACGCTCCGGCATCCTCGCGCAATAGGCTGGACATGCCACCGGTCTTGTAGTGGTGGACGCGATGCAGCGGCAATTGGACTGCGTGCGTGAATGCTTCGCGGCGAAATTCGACCTGCAGGCGTTTGGTGACGCGGGTCATCTGCCAGCGCCCGATCGCGCCCATCACCACCGCAAAGGCGGAAGTAAGGACCATGAACGCGGACAGATACCAGAGCAGCGGCGTGCGTGCGACAATCGATTCTGGGGAGATATGAAAGAAGTCGCGAACCGAATCGGGGATGCCGGTGGGGCCGGGATTGTCGGTCAGGATGTAGTCGAGCGCAATCTTGGTACTCGCGGGCACAGCGAGAGAGACCACGGTTGTCAACGTCAGGATCGCGAGAGAAAAGATGATCGCCTGGCGATGGTCGCGAGTGCGCGACCAAAAGCGGGCCAGTAGGTCAAAGAACCCGCGCTCACGTTTCTTCGAGGGCTTCTTCGGAGTTGCATCATCCGTGCGACGAGACGCTTCGGTGGCATCTTGCTTGGATCGTTGGCGATAGGAACGAAAGCGGGACTTACTGCTGTCCCGGGGAGGAATCATGGTCAAGCGTATGTGACGATGATGATCGGCGAGTCGACGCACCGTGCGATCTCACCCGTGCCTCTCAAGGCGGTTCACTTTTTACCGCCCCCATACTTCACACGGGCGAAGGCTCGATAGAAAAGAGTGGACTTGAAGGACTGGATGAGTTTGAAACTACGGCTGCGTTTGATGCGATGCAGTCGTTTTTCGGGAGTTTCTTTCAGTTCCATGAGGTGCCAGTTGTCTCCCCAGCGGGTCTTCGCCAGTGCGTGGTAGAGCGGGTTGGCCTTGAGGGCGCTGATCGTGCGCCACGCCAGTGACGCTTCGATCGCGGCGAGTTGCGTTTCGGCGCGGATGGAATGCACGCCCCCAACCGGCTGGTCTGCTGGGGGCGGCGCAGCCATGTGGCTGGTACGGGCCATGGACTCACGCAGCCGCCACAGGTCGATGTGTTCGCGGTAGAAGAGTCGATCCTTCTCAGCCAGTGCGTAGGGCAGTTGGTGCTCGAACAGGTCGCGGTGGTGCTCGACCATCTGCGCGATCATGAGGTTGCGGCGCTCCTGCGTGCGAGTCAGCATGCTCCCGCCGGCGTGTTTGCGATACTTGAAGAGGGGCTGTGGCACCATGATGCCGTGGTAGCCATGCTTGAGCAGCGACAGCCAGAAGTCCCAGTCCTCGAAGCCATGGACCATGGCTGGGTTGTATCCGTTGGCGGCATCAAAGGCCCGTCGGCGTATCAGCGCAGTGGCGACGGAAAGGTTCTCAACCAGCAACTTGGCGGGTTCATAGGCAGGGCAATCCCACTGCCCCTCGTGAGCGCCGAAGTACAGGACCCAGGAATAGGCATAACCCAGGGCGGGATTGGATTCGAGCATCGGCAGGAGTTGTTCGACGAACGTGGGCAAGAGCGCATCGTCGGCATCGAGGGGAATGTAGTAATCAGTGGTGAGGGCGTGGACGCCGGTGTTGCGAGCGCTGGCAAGGCCAGCGTTGGGCTGTCTGATGAGTCGGACGCCCTGCTTGGCGTACTTCTGGGCCAGTTGTTCGAGCGTGTGCTGCGTCGCGAGATCGGGCGATCCGTCGTCGACGATGATGATGTCCTGGACAGAGCGCGTCTGTGCGAAGATCGACTGGAGGGCCTCGTCAACAAACTCACCGTGGTTGTAGCAGGGAATGACGACACCGATGGTGGGTTGCTTTGCGCGAAGCAATGCTTTATCGTTACTCGGGGATATCACCTCCAGCGCAATCGAAGTTACCTCACTTTGTCCCTGCCACTCGTCAACCAGCGATACGAATGTATTGGCGATACTGGGCGGGTCATAGAGCCTGGCGACTCGCTCGCGGCCATGCTTACCCATTTTATTTCGCTCTTGGGCGGGGCGGTTGAAGAGATCGATCAGCGCGTTCGCAAGCGCATCGACATCGGCGCTGGGCACGATCAAGCCGCTGACGTTGTGCTCGATCATCTCGGCCATGCCGCTGTTGGTGGTGCCGATGACGGGGCGGGCCAGGCTCATGGCCTCCAGACAGACGTTGGGGAAGTTCTCGAAGAGCGAAGGGAAGACGCACAAACGCGCGGATTGGTAGTGGGCTGTTAGTTGGTCGCGTGGGATCGAGTTGGTGAACGTGATGCGGGGGCGGATGTCTTCCGCGATGCTTCGCTTGAGCAGCGCAAGCATGCTCGGCTCTTGTGCGGAGAGGGGTGTGTCGCCGCCGACGAGTTGCAGCGTGGCATCGGGGCAGGTACGCAGGAATTGGTGCGCCGCCTGCACGAGGCACTGCACGCCCTTGCGTTCTTCGAGGCGGCCGACGTACAGAATGCGATTGCTCTCCAAAGGGGGCGCTGGTGGCGCATTGGACGCGAAGGCCGCATCGAAGGGGTATGGATGGATCGTGATTGCGCGCTGTTGCAGAGCGGGCACGAGTTCCTGCATCTCTCGTGCGAGAGCGCGGGAGGGCGACACGATCCTGTCGGCGGCGAGGATTGATTCGTTCTCGAAGGCCTCCAGGATCGCTGCGGTCTCGCGCCCCTGGTTGTATCGGTTGAGGACGATGAGCGGTGTGTGCAGCCGAACGATGCACGTGGGTCGCTGCTCGCGGGGCAGGGTTGTCAGGAACGTGAGCGCCTCGCCCCGATAGTCGGCGAACTCAATCGCGTCGGTGGGGCCTTGCCGCATCAGACCCCGCAGACACTCGCACACCTGATCGGCGCGCCGCTGCCAGATTGTCAGCGTCTGTACTGGATCGAGCCTGCCCGTGGGGGCGTGCGGAATCGGCAGTCGGATGAGTTCGATGGCTCGACCGGTTGTTTGGAGCAATTCTCTCGATGGTGTGGGGCGATCGGTCACTGTGATCACCGTCACGCGATGGCCCTGGCCCGCGAGGATGCGTGTCATCGCCGCGACATAAGTTCCGATGCCGCCGCCGAATGCGGGTGGATACTCCCAGGAGACGAAGATGAGGTGGCGTTGGTGCATGAATCGATGCTGCGGCGTGAAGCGTGTGGTCTTTCAGGAGGCGTGTGGCGTGGTGGTACCGTTGGTCTTTGGCTCGATGGCGATGTCGTTGACGAGGTGCAGCGAACGCAAGGCCCGGAAGCCTGTACGTTCACGCAGGGATCGGACCTGAGCGGTAATACTTGTGAGTTGGGCATCGAGGCTGCTGAGATGGGCCTTTAGGTCGGCGATATGGTCCTTGTAACTGTTGATACTGGCATCGAGGTTACTGATATGGATATCGAGGCTAGTGACACGCGCGATGCTGGCAGCGTGGTCTGCCTGGCGAGTTCGCTCGCTAGCGACCAATTCCGCATGCACACGCTCAAAGTCCGAGCGAAGAACGTCCAACGACTCCCGAACTGCTGTCCACTCGCTGGTCACGCGCTGGGCCTCTGCGAGCCAAGTGTCTCGGTCGATCGTCGTGCGACTGACTTCTTCAATCAGCGTCTGGATGTGTCGCTGCGAGTGCTCGCGATGCAGCAAGAGTTCCTCGCCTTGCGCCCGCAGATTCTGGATCGTGGCTGCCTGCTCGCGAGCGTGTGATTCCGCAGCCGTCAGTCTTTGCCGGATGGCGATTGTCTCGGCGTTGCTTGCCGCGAGCAAGGACCATTCGCCTTCGAGGCGTTTGGCCTCGGCGTAAATGACTTTGATCTCAGCATGGAGGGAATCAATCAATGCGTGCTGCTCTTGTATTTGTGCGCGCTGCGTCGCCCATGCGACGCGGAGCGAGTCATGCTCTCGTGCCAATTGGCGGGCGTGCTGGGCGGGCGTATGAAAGGTCTGGGCGAACGCCAAACCAGGACTAGTCTGCCAGTGGCTGCCAGCCCGCAACGCACCGGCGCAGCGAGCCGCCATGTCGATGACTTGCGAGGCTTCGGGAAGTGCAAAGGGCAATGGCGCGTCTTCGTCGCCCCAGAGATTGGCCCAATCATCCGTCGAGCCGTCTGATACTTTGCCCTGCATCACTCGTCTGGCTTCGCGGACGCCTGCCTTCCAATGGTCCCTCGCGCGGGCAAGGTCGTTGGGCGCGATCAGGATGCCCAGGCGGAATCGAGCCTCGATGGTCTTGGTTGCCAGCAGCGGCGAAAAGTCCAGCACGTCGAGCGAGACGCATCGTTCAAACGCATCGATTGCCTGTGAAGGTTTGCCCATGGATTCATAGAGCAGTCCTGCGGCGAACCAGTTTGAGACGCGCCAGCGCAGGGCATGGGGTGCGGGGTTTGGTAGCGAGGCGGCATCAAGCGAGGGCACACGAGCGAGCAACGTCTGCATTGCTTCTGCCGGTGCTCGGTGCGTGAGTGCGTCATAGAGCAGCACGCACAGGGCAGCACCGGCATCGGGCGAATCGGCACGGGCGATTTTGAGTACGCGGTGGGCAAGTGCTCGCAGCAGAGCTGGGCGGGCAACACGCATGCCCAGAGCCACCATGGAGCGCACGAGATACGGATTGTCGTAATTGCCAGCGAAAGCGGTCAGGTTGCCGGGGGCATCGCCAAAGATCGTCTCGCGATAGGAGTTGGAGGGAATCGCGACCAGCGGGGACTTAATCGCCGTCGCGAGGTACCACTCGGCTGGCGCTTTCGCATGCTCGCTGCTGAGTGTCCCGGAAAAAGGATCGGCCTCCGACAGAGCAATCGGCACGAGCGCGCGGGCCGAGTTGGCGTGCTTCATGCCCCCGCCAGCCAGTTGGCGATGGGCTTGTTCGAGCCAGAGCGTGCTATCGAGTGAATTTTCGACACGCGTGGCTACCACTGCTTCGGAGGTTATGGCCAAACCCGCGGCTCGCAGTTGGCTCGCCAGCCTCTCCCAGGTGTAGACATGCAGGTGGTGGGGATTGGGGTCTGAGCCCGAGTCATCCGTCCATTGGTTAGGAACGCTCACGATGATTCGTCCACCAGGCGTCAGAACGCGGACAAATTCTCGCAATATCGCGTCCGGATCTGGCACATGTTCGAGCGTCTCGAAGCAGACCACAAGATCGACAGAATTGTCGGGGATCGCAGAGAGCCGTTCCGCATCTGCGACGGCAAACTCGGCGCTTGCACCAAAGCCGCTCGTGGCATACTCGATGGCGAACGAATCGATGTCGAGTCCCAATACGCGGGAAGCGGGCGAGCAGTGGTGGAGGATGTGACTGCCATAGCCCAGACCGCATGCAACATCAAGAATGGTGTCATTGGGCCGTACCAGGGTGGAGGCGTGGACATAGCGCGCGATGTGCGCATCGGCGCGCCGACCTGGCTCGCGCAGCATGTCCATGTGCAGGCCCCGTGTGCGAAGCAGCCGCTCTCGCGGGAAGGCGTTGAGCGTGATCGGACACTTTTCCAGGGCCAGCGTGACGCTGGGCCCCTCGCCCTCGCGCGACTCATATGACACGTCCAGCATGGCTCGCGGGTGTCTGCGGAGGAAATGGTTGGTCTGCTCGCCCGCTGTGAAAGCCTGCAATTCCCACCAGTCACGATCCTGAATCGTGAGGTGCCACTGTTGGTCACGGTCGGCGACGGTGCTGACAACAATGAACACCGTGCGGCGAGCGACGCGCGCCAACTCGTGCAATGCCTGGGGTACATCGTCGGGGGCCAGATGTTCCAGGCAATCGGTGCAGACCACGGTGTCGAACGCTTCATCTTGGAAGGGCAGCGCGAGGATCGAACCCTCGCGGAATCGTCCGGGTGCGCCGCGATTGGCCTGCTCGACAGCGACGGGCGCAACGTCGATGCCTTGTGCATCGATGCCCTCGCGAAGCAGGGCATGGACCAGGCCTCCAAAGCCGCAACCAACGTCGAGCAGACTGCCCGAGCCCGCCACTCGCAGCACTCGGAGCGACATCGCTCCGGCATCGCCGAAAGAGTGGCTGCCGAATCGATCGGGGCGCCGCCAGTACGCTTCGTAGAGATGGGCGTAATCAATGGGTGGCATGGCTTACAACGCTTGCCCTCATTTTCAGGTTGACGAGGCCGCCAAAGAACGCGTGGTCGCCCGCTCCGCCTGACCGCTGCACAGAGACATGGAAGAACGCGGCTTCGTCCTTCCAGTGAATGATGCGTTGGTTCATGTAGGATGTGTCGAGTTCCTGCACGAGTCCCGCTTGAATCTCGTAGAGGTCAGTGCCCAGCGTGCAGACGAACGCAAACTCCACGCAGCAAGTTTCTCCGGCAACGAACGTACGTCGCCAGAAGGTGCTTTTAGCGTCCAAGGCCGCATTGGACGCAGGGTTGTCGAGGATCGACAAGTCCTGATTGAATGTGCCCCACGAGCAGATCTTGACTCCTTGCTTGTTGCGTATGCGCAGCGCGACGTTCAGGCGGTCGAGCGCCTTCTGCGTCGTGAAGCAGACGCGCACGCGGACCAAACTCCCCGACACGAAATAAGACGTGCTCGCGCCACTCTGGTCAATGACTTCGACAGTGTCGATGGTGGCATCAAGATCGCCAAAGGACTGGCCTCGCAGCGACACCACCGCTGTTGTCTGAGGCGATATCTGGCTGGCCTCGACAACTGGTGTGGCTGTGTGTCGCTGGATGTGCTGAGTAAAATACTGCTTCTCAGCCTCGTGCAGCAGCTTGCGATACGCGAGAATCACTTCGCCGCTGTTGCCGCTCGCAACCACACGCCCCTTGTCCAGGAGCAGGGCGTGATTGGTCAGCGTGCGAACGCTCTCCTGGTCGTGGCTTACGAATAAAAGTGTCACGCCCTTCGCCCGCATTTCCTCGATGCGGTTATAGCATCGTTTTTGGAACAGCGCATCGCCCACGGCCAGGGCCTCATCAACAATGAGGATGTCAGGCTCAACCTGCACCTGGACCGCGAAGGCCAGGCGCACCATCATGCCCGAGGAATACGTCTTGACGGGCTGATCGAGGAAGTCACCAATGTCCGCGAAGGACGCGATCGCATCGAATCGCTCGTCGATCTGGGCCTTTGTCAGTCCCAAGATTGCGGCGTTCAGGTACACATTCTCTCGCCCAGTGAACTCGAGGTTGAAGCCGCTTCCTAGTTCAAGCAATGCTGCGACGCGCCCAGCGACATCGACGGTGCCTGTGGAAGGGGCGAGCGTGCCAGCGATGATCTGGAGGAGCGTGCTCTTGCCACTGCCATTGCGACCCAGAATCCCCACAGCGTCGCCTCGCTTCACGGTCAAGGAGACATCTTGCAGTGCCCAGAAGTCACGCCCGTATCGCTTACCGGCGAATCGAAACAGTGCTTGCTTGAGGCGATCGGCAGGCTTGTTATAGATGCGATAGCACTTGCCAACGCCTTCGACATGGATTGTCAATGGTGCAACTGCTGGCTTGGGTTCGCTCGCAAAGCCCGAAGGCATGGCAACTGTGTTGCGCGAGCGTGCATGGCCACTTGCAATCGTGACTGGTTGGAGCGCGATTGGTTGCGGCGTGATTGGTTCAGGCAGGGCCGCGCTAGAGGACATCGGCGAACCCCTTTTTGGCCTTGGTGAAGACGGCATAGCCAGCAAGCAGCACCAGCCCACCCAGCGCCGTCGCGATCGCAAGACCGCGGAAGTCTGGGAGGATGCCAAAGACGAGCGTGTCCCGCGCACCCTCGAAAATCGGTGTGAGCGGATTGAAACTCAGCGTGTCACGCAGCCAATCCGGGAGCTTCGCGAGTTTCTCTGCTGGATAGAGGATGGGCGTCATGAAGAAAAGAATCTGCACGAGCACCGTGACCACGACCTTCAGATCTCGTAGGAAGACGCCCAGTGCGCTGACCAGAAACGTGAGGCCCGCCGACAGCAGCACCAGCGGCAAGAGCACCAGCGGAAAAGCCCACAGCGTCGAAGAGACCGTACCCCGAAACGCAAAGTTGGCCGCCAGCAGGATCGCGATGCCAACACCAGAAAGTACGAGCGACGTGGTGACCTGTGCGAAGGGCAGCACTTCGAGGGGGAAGATCACCTTCTTGACATAATTCGGGTTGTTGATGACGAGCGAAGGTGCATTGCTCACACTGGTCGAAAAGATGTCAAAGAGCACGAGACCACAGAAGAGCGTGATGGCAAACGTCGCCTTGTCTCCCAAGGCTGAAAGATAGGTCGTTGCGGGACCGGCCCCCGTCCCACTCCAGCGAGCCTCCCAAATGATGGCGAAGACAAATGTGTAGACCGCCAGCATGACCAGCGGATGCAGCACAATCCAGAGCAGGCCCAGCCAACTGCCCCGATGCCGCGCGGAAATATCACGCTGTGCAAACTGCCAGATCAATGAACGGTTGCGGAGGAAATGTCCCACCATGCGTGAAGGATCAAGGGCTTGCGACCAAGCGACAGGTGCGCCGACACGACGGAGCGAAGCCAGGGTCGGGGCCGAAGCCGCGAGGGAAATGTCGGGCTGGATCGCGGTCGCAACTGGCATCGAGTACAGAATGGTAGGGGAATGAGGCAGTGGGGGCAGGATGGGGGCGGCAAGGCTGAGGATCGCGCAGGTTTTGGTTTGCTCACGCGGTGTGCGCGCGGCTTCGTGCGAGCCGGCAAACGACACCCGGAGCAATATCAAGCGTGTCCTTCACTCTTTGCACGTCCGAATATGTCATGACGACCTCCTCGGGGCCGACGTCGACGGTCGTGATCGAGACCGTGCGGTGGGCCGGCCGGCTCATCAACACGCTGGTTTCTGGGGTGTCGAGCCAGCGATGCTGGTGAAATCGGCTTTGGCTTTCGTGTGGTGACGAGCCGTCGTTGGCCTTCATGAATTGGTGGAATAGCGGTATGCGTGTCTGGACCAAGGCATCGCCCAAGCCGCTGCTTGCAAGGCAAAGTGTCTCAATGTCCGCTGTCTCGACATCCAGGTCGATTCCGCTCCAGGCCAGAAGAGCCGCTCGCAGCATGTTGTTGTCTTGCCCAAGAATGGTCAGGCGACAGGGTGGGAACAGGCTCCAATCCAGAGCGCGGGCCGCATCGCGCGCTGCTGGTAGTGCCGAGTGATGGGCGATGGCGGGAATGATGAGGCCGCGAGATTGCGTGGCTGGCGACGCGAGACTTCTCGTAGTGTCCGTTCGATTCATCAAGGCGAAGGTGAGGCCCTGCTCATTCGCAGCGATCCAGGTGCCACCGGCTTTGGTGTCGGTCGGTGCCAGGATTTGCACGTTCGAGAAGGAGAGGATCGCTGGAGGGCGCGCGGGCAAGCGGTCGTCACGTTCGTCGCGATTCATGACCACGCGATAACGAAGCTCAAGGGCGCGATGAGTGATCACGGACAGCGTGCACACAATCGACGATAGCGCACGCGATGCACGTTGGTAGTCTGTCTACGCGGCTTTGCGGTTTGTCTCAGCAGCGGCTATGCCCGGTGCGCTTGCAGGTGCGTGCGCGGGTGCATCACCAGCCGCGGCGGGCACCGCGCGCAAGGGCGAATAGATCTGGGCTGTCGCAACGGTGTGGGGTTTGGGTTTGCGTGCAAAGATTTTTGCGAGCATCGAGACAGAATTTCCTGCTGGCTTTCCCGTTGGCTTCCCTTGGGGATTCAGTGCGGGCGATGCTCCGGGCTTACGTTCCGGTTCGCCCGTTGAACTCGTTTCAGCAGCAGAAGCACGCGGTAGCATTCCCGGTCTCCGAACGCTTCCCAGAGCCTCGATCCCCGACTGTTGGTTCGTTGCCGGCTTGTCCCGGCGCAACTGCAGGAAAGCGCCCGATGAGGTAAGCATGAACCACAGTCCGCCGGTCAGCAGCGAGCCGGTTATTCCTGCGAGCATATCTGCAATTGTGGGCCCGGAGATGCTGTGGGCCAGGATGCTGATCGCTCCCACGAAGAAGCACGAGCCAATCGCTGCGCTCACGATGGCCACAGCGTGGCGGTGTTTCCAGAGTGCCAGGCCGAAGGCGATACTAGAGAGAATCGCACCGACGATGAGGATGATGGCGACGGTTCGCAGCGGGATCGCCGAGGCTGCGTTTGTGCTGCCTAGGAGAGCCGCAAACTGCTGGGCTTGTTCATCGGACAGATTGCCCGAACTGCGGAGTTGATTGATGAGCGCTGCGGGATCCTCCGGGAGTGTTGCGGCTGCAACTGAGGCTGTGGATGAGCCGGTTGTCGGATCACCCGGCTTGGTGACGCTTTGTGCCTTGAACTTGTCGATCGAATCTTGATCGCGAATGACAAGGCGACGGTGCCCCGCTTGGTCCTTGATCTCTTGGACCTGCAGCGTGTTGGACCCCTTTCGCAGTTGACGCACATCGACGTATTCCTTGGCGGGAGCGCCAACGGACTTGTTGTGCGCGTCGAGCGACGACACGGCTTTGGCCTGTAGCACGCTCTGCTTTGCGAGGTCCGACAAGGCTTGCACTGGCGGAGTGGACGAGTCAGAAGTCGAGAACAAGGACAGCAAGCCACCGATGCCACCAGGCGCGCTACCCGGCGTAACAGGACTTGTTTGGGCCGTACCAGTGCTCGCATTGATCGAGGCGGGCGCGATCAGGCTCCACCCAAAACTTACCACGCAGAGGAAGGTCATACCAGCAGCGACGACGGCGGTGCCAAATCGAAAGAGCCAGAAGCCCAGTGCAGCGCCAGCGCCCATGCCGCCAAGCGTGCAGGCCATCATGGCGATTTTGCCGCCGATGATGCCGCCGATGAGCAATCCCAAACCCGCCCCCAGTAGTGCGGCAGCAATCGCGACGGCTGGCTTCATCATGTGGCGGCCCAGCCACCAGAAAAGGAAACCAACGACGAGCAGTGGCACGGCGACAGCAAGCGACAGGCCCAACGAGAGCCCGGGGGATTGGAGGAGGGATGCCGCCTCGGACAACTGCATGGATATGGGGTCGGCGGTATCGGGCGGCGGCTTGGGTTTCTGGCAGGGTCAACGGCGCATACACGCTGCCTAAACAGAGCTGTATGGGCACGACACCCTATAACCTACGAGTTCGTATTTTATTAGGACTGGAACCGCACATCGTGACGCTGCGTATCGACAATCTGGACGAAGCGCACGATTGATCCGTTTCGTCTCTAGCACCCGAAAGATTACCCCTCATCAGATGGGTAATTCTCTTTGGAATCAACGTCGAAGGGCTTGAGCGCCGTGGGAAGATCGGGTATGCTTTGCACAGCGCGTGCTGCTCCTTGCGGTGATTGTGGCAGTGAATTGGGCGGCGCGGCGGGCGGTCGGCAAAGGCCGGGGAGCTCGCGATGGCCTGAAAAATGGCCAAAAACCAAGTGTATTGAGCCTGAGATTTTCTGCAAGTGGGCCTTGAGAGTGGCCTGATTGCTAGACCATTCCCAGTGATGCAAGAGGTCACACAAGAGACCACGCAGGATTGGGAGCACCAAAGTGGAGAGATCGTTGCATTGCACGACTCCCACAGTTGCGGTTCACTTGATCGCACTCAAGACCAATTGTGTTCTACCAGCGCGAATGACCGTGACGAGACGAGTGCGTCGAGTTGAAGAGTTTAGTGGCATATTGAAGCCAGAGACAGATCGAAGTCAGTAGCAGAGTTGAGCGGAAGTTTTGGATGATCGGTGTGTGCTTGGCAGGTTGCGAGAGTCGCAACAACACATCGTGAGGTCAATAGATCGAGACGGACAGTTGATGGTGTGGCTGGCATCGAGAACCGGCGTTGAAGCGGATTGTCCGCCCGTCGGGAAATTTGTTCCAGCCAACAGGCGAAAGCCCACCTACTTTCAGCACTCGCGCGCCGCTAGAGGTTTGCGCGGAACGGACAGGAGTACGTATGGGTCTGTTCACCAGCAAGGGACGTTCCACTTCTCGTTTTTTCACCAACGGCGCCAAGGCCCACAGCAGCACCGATGGTGTTGTCGGCAGTGTTGTGGGAATTTCGGGCCGCGGGCATGGCATCAGTGTGGCCTCTCGGCTTGCCCGTTGGGCGGGCCTTTCGCCCACAGCATCTGGCATCGAGCAACTCGAGAAAAGAGAGTTGCTGTACACGCTGGCAGTGACGCAGGATTCTGTTGATCCTGCAACGGGCCTGGGAACGGTTCGAGCATACTTCGGGTACGGTGCGCCCTGGCTTGCGGACGATTACATCATCCCGCAGGTGACCAATCAGACAGTCGTTGAGAACTTCAACGAAGAGCCTTACGGCGCTGTCGGCAGCAACACGGTCTTTGGAGATTCCAACATCCGCCTGGTCCACAATGTGCTGCCCCCCGCAGACATCGCGATTGCCAGCGACACGGGCAACGACCAGCAACAGCAGGAACGCTACCTCCGCACGGACTTGAACCAGATTGGAGAGTTCTTCGAGTTCCGCCCCAGGCAGCAGAATCCCAACTTCTCACGTTCCTCGGATCAAGTGACCTTCACCATCCGTGCCAACCAGACCGCCCAGTCGCAGGCGGATCAGTCGGGCCTTGACACTAACAACGTGCGTGTGTCACTCCAGTTCAATGGGCAGACCATCAGTTCGTTTACAGGACAGGCGCTGCGCAACTTGCTATTGGCCGGTGGCAATGGCACTTTGGGAACCGGGACATTCCTGATCAATGGACCCAACGGGCAGCAGTTTGATACGGTGCGCGTTGAGCAGATCGGTGCCTTTAATCTGCCTGGTTCGAGCGCGTTCGAGGTGGACGATGTCTCATTCCGTTTCCGCAATCCAGTCTTCGCTGGGCTGTTGAATGACAAGTACTTCGGCGCGGTCACGGTCTTGACGGGCCCGGTCGGTGCCTCGGTCACACTGCGTGACTTGAATGGCGACGACATTGTCCGCACTATTGCCGTGGGTCAGCCCAACGGCTCGGATGTGCTGCTCATCGATCAGAACGACGACGGTCGATGGGACTTCAATGATGGCATCGGCGCGATCACGTTTAATAACGTGGATGGACGTACTAGCTTCGCGATTTGGGGCGGAACAATCCAGGCAGCAGAGACTCAGTCGCCCAATGACGACTTCTTTGAAAGCGGGTTCGCTTTCCAGTTGGTGACGGATGTTGAGGCTGGTTTATCCCAAGAGTTCGAGCAGGCCAGATTCGGATACGCGTACAACGTCAACAATGGCCAGGACTTCCGAGTCTCTGGATTGCCCGCCGCTGCGGGCTCGGTGATCATCGGGTCGCCCTGGCTTCGCTCGGGGACGGATTACCTCAATCGCAATCCCTTCGATGGTGGGCCTCCGGGCAACGGGGTCTTCGCGGCCGACGACTTTATCGTCGAGCCCGATGACGACACGAGTTTCATTCGCGCCGACCAGGGCATCTTCGTGCCCAATGGTCAGTCGATCAATTCCCTGCTAATCCACGGCATCCTGCACGGTAACTCGCAGTTCACGGGTGCGGTCAACCGCATCAGCGTGAGTTATCTCGTCGGTTCGGTGACGGTGGCTGGCGATCTGGGCAGCCTCAACACCCAGTCCGACGCTGGTGCCTGGGCGATTGATCCCAACTTCGTCTTCACCAATCAGGTCCAGGTGGATCCGATCTATCGCACCGAGGGTGCCATCACGGTCGGGCGCTCGGTGGGCGAGATCGCCATCGGTGGGCGTGGCCAGGCGGATATCACGGTCATCGGTGATCTGAACTCGCCCATCACTCGTCCTGCTCGCGACGCGTTCAACTACACGGAGCGGGAGTACGTTTCGCCTTTCGCGACCACCACCGACATCCGTACCGTCATCCGCGACTTGCTCTACTCGGGCGGCGCAATGGAAGACCTGGCGGTCGATCCGACCAGCCTGACCAGAAACGGCAGTCAGCCAGCGCTCTTTGGCGGCGGCTTGCTTCGCAACGACACGCTGATGTCAGCAGAGTATTTGGGCAGCCTGAGCACCGCCGTGCGCGTGCGAGGCGATCTTTCGGGACGCAACACAATCCTTGGCGAAGACGTCGCGGACGTGTACTCGTTCAGTTGGGATGGCACCACCGACATCGTGATCCAGGGCGTGAATGATCGGGCAGGGCTTGGTGCGTATGTTCGCATTGTCGATGCACAAGGCCGGACGGTCGGTGCGCCCGAGTCGCCTGATCCTGAAACAGTCCAGGGCGATCCCAACAACCGTCAGCGTTTCACTTCCTCGCGCATTTCGGTCCGCCCCCGCAGCGGTCCTGGCTTGTACTACCTGGTTGTGACAGACCCGCAGGGTGTTGAGATCAACGCGACCCTGTCGCCATACTCCTTTGTTGTCTCAGGCCTTGCATCGACGACCTTTGGTTCCTATCGCTCGGGCGGCGGGACAGGATTTTCGACCAGCAACGGCGGACTGGCCAACGCCATCACGCTCCTCTCCGGTTCCTTTGGCGCGTTCCAGGTGGGCACTGGGTATGGTGACAGCACCGGTAACGACGCGTCGAGCACCGAAGTCTTCAATACCATTCTCGACGACGACAATGCTGCGTCATTCCATGGTGGCAATATCTCCATCGCCCGTGACCTATGGGCACTGATCGCAGGCAGTGATATCGGCACGCCCGGGCCTGATTATGTTGGCGGCATCATTCAGTTTGACGTGGGCGGGCGAGTGGGCCTGATCGCAACCGGCCTGAGCCCGCTCTACGGCAACGGTCCGCGCGCCTTCCTTGACGGCAGCGCCGGCTTGGGCGGTGCAGAAGGCGACGTGAACTTCCTCGTCCTGCGGGTTCGCGGCGGGGGCGTCGGAACCATCGACATCGGTGGCGGCGTCGGCATGGATCAGGATCCTGTTGGCACCGTGCGTCGGCAAGGGACCGGCACGGGATTTCGGCTTGAAACAGGCGACAACGTTCGCGGCATCGCGGGCGATATTGGCCTGATTCGCGTTGGTTTTCACGTCCTGGGGTCCAACATCGGCAACCGGCCATTTGATATCCGGACCAGTGACAACTCGACGATCGGCGCAATTCTTGTTTCGCAGGATGCGTACAACGATACCGATCCCCGATCGGGAATCTATGGCGGACCAATCGGACTGAATACAGGTCGCAACAGCGATGTGCGATTCATTGATACGCCCCAGATTGATCTGGTGAGTAGCGACGCGGGATTCCAGTTGTTCGCCGATCAGCCGCGTGAGTTCATCGACGACGGCGGTGCGAGATTCTCCGTGTCGATCGTGGGCGGTATCGGGAGCCCAATCGACTTAGTGCGCGTCGTGCCGGTTGACGGTGGCCAGGGTGTCGTCGTTTCCAACATCATCGCGGACCTGACCGGCGGACGGACGCTCCGCATTACCAGCACGGGCACATCGGGCTTGTCGGATCTGATTTCGATCGGCCGCATCATCGTGACGGGCGATGCAGCCTCGCGCATCGAGTTTGGCGGTACTTCGGAGATTGATGTCTATCGCATCGAGGTGACTGGCACGGTGCAGTCGATCACCAACACCACGCCCCGGGGCGATATTCTGTCGATTGACGCGGAAGGCCTGGACATTGTGGAGGTTGATGGCAACCTCGGGATCACGCAACTCGTGGCCTTTGGCCCGCAATCCATCGCGCCCTTCCCGGGCATCGATGGTGCCGGTCCCAACACAACTGTGGGCGGTCCGGTGGGAACGTCTCAGGGCGGGAACGGACAAGGGGCCGGTGGTCCCTTGATCGATCTTGCTGCCTATGGCGGTGGTGTCTATCGCCCGACTCAGAACGAAACACTGGGTGGTAACAGCGGATTCCTCGACGACCTGGGTAGCCCGCTGGATGGTCGGCTTGAGGGCGTGATTGTCCGCGGCGGTAACGTCTCGCGCATCGCCGCTAGGGGCGCGGTGCAGAACGTCATTCTGCAGGGCGACAACGCGATCCTGGGCGAAGTGCGCGTCAACAGCGATGCAATCACGCCGCTCGACCAGTTCGAGGGCCTGCTGGGTACGGTCTACGCCGCGAGAGTCGCGCTGGTTGATGTGGGCGATGGCATCGTGACGCGCCTTGATGGCAATCCGCTTGGTGTTGCGGGCGTTTTCGCGGAAGATGACATCGGAACCGTGACCGGCCCCGAGTCGGTGACGGTTCCTGGTTCTGGTCAGGGTGGCCCGAGTGTGAAGGCGACGCAGGTGAGCGGTGTCATCATCGCGGGCAACACTGTGATTGGCAATCAGGGTCCGATCGTGCTGCCCAACGGCTTCACGTACACCTTCCAAGAGGACGGGATTACCAGCCTGAACCTGCCGGGCGGGCGATATGTGGATGCGTATGTTGCAAGTGACACGCTCGATAGTTTCTGGACCAGTTTCAACTATGGAGAGGCGCGATTCTTCTATGGCGATCTGGGCCTGATTGACGTGTCCAATGCGGTGTTTACCCGCAACCGCATCAGTGTGCGCGATCTACTTGACTTCACCGGCACGGGCACCACGTTCGACGCTTCGCGCGTTCGAGTGGGTGGTTCGCTGGGCACCGTGACAGTCCAGGCCTTCTCCAACAGCACCCTGCTGGGCACGGGCCGCGACTTTGTCCCCACCGACATCCGCGTTCAGGAAGACATCGACCGGATCACGGTAACGAACGACGCGTCGGATGTAACGATCTCGGCGTTTGGTGACTTCACCGGTTCTTTCACAGCCCGCAACTTCATCCGCACCACGCTGAGCGTCAATGGGCGCATCACATCGGTGCAAAGCACACAGGACGTGCGCGGCAGTGACATTCAGGGCGGTCAACTCGACAGCCTGGTGATCGGTCGCAACCTCGCTTCATCCGCTGTGTCGATCTCGGGCGAGATTCGCACGATCACCATCGGCGATCGCGCAATCACCTCCGACATTCTTGTCAGCGGTCCGGATGGTCGCATCCAGACCATCACCGCTGTCAATGGTTTCCAGGGACGCATTCGTTCTTCCGGACCCATCAGCACGGTCACGGTGACAGCTGGCGACTTTGACGCGGAAGTTTCCACCACCGAACCCGACGGCGACTTCACGACCCTCACAGCGGCGCGCGATGTCATCGTCTCGGGATTCATCTCGGGCGGCTTTGGCACGATCACTGCGGGGCGCAACATCGGTTCACTCGCCAGGGCCGGCCAGGCTCTGGTCGTGCAGCGCAACATCACCACCGTCTCCGCACCAGCGGGCACGCTCTACAACGACCTCCGCGCGGGCGGGACCCTGGGAACTGTCACCCTGGGCGGTGCTGTCAACAAGCCTGGGAACGATCTGACGGGTCGCGGCTCGTTGGTGGGCTTCAACGGCATCACCAGCGTCGTCGTCACCAATGGCGACTTTGGCGGCAGTATCTTGAGTTATGGCAACGGCATTGGTTCTGTCACAATTACGAACGGATCGTTCCTGCCCGGAGGCACGATCGCGGCCTATCGCGGCAGCATCGCGTTGCTCAGGATCACGGGCGGCGACCTGTTCGGGAATGTGTACGCGGACGATGACATCACCAGCCTGGTGGTGAATGGTGCGGGCCAGCCCTTCGGCAACATCGGCATCGACAACGCGAAGACTCCCTTCACATTCGTGGATGGACGGCGCAACCAACTCCCGCAGAATGTCTCCGCACGCACCGGGTTTGACGGCGCTCTTATCCGCGCCGGACGAGATATCACCTCGATCACGGTCAGCGGCTCGGTCTTCGAGTCGGGCTTCCACGCCGGTCGCAACATCGTCAACATTGCCATCAGTGGCCGTATCGCCAACAACGAGGACTTTGGCAGCAAGGGCTCCTTCTTCGCGGCGGGCGATCAGATCACCCGCATCACCAGCGGTGTGAACTTTGCCGACACCATCTTCATCGCGGGCCTGACCAATCTGGGCAGCGACAATCGTCCTGGCGGCATCAACTCCAACGAGGACACCATCAAGTCGGGCAGCATCGGCACCATCATCTCGCCCGCCGGCGCATTCGGCGTGACGTTCGTCGCTGGTGTCGAAGCCGGCGCGGACGGCGTGTATGGCGACCTGCCGGGCACGTTCGGCAATGAGTCCGACGATGATGCGCTCGCCCTGGGCGTCTCCACGATCGGCACGCTCAACATCGGCGGATCGCTGGTCAACGCGCAGGTGATCGCGGACGTGATCCCACAGTCGGTCCTCAACGACAGCCGGTACAGCCTCAGGCGCGTGCCTGGCCAGTTGGCTGATTATGCACTCGACGCGGGTACAGGCTTCGCTGGCACGCAGTTCAGCGGCACACGCTCGGTTGTTGTCGGCTCAGCGACCTACACACTGAGTTTCACCGGACCTGGCGATGCGTTCTTCACGCTGGGTGTCCCTGGCGGCATCGTTTCCAACGGCATCGGTGCGCCAGACTTCACCGTGACGCTCCGCAATAGCGGACCAACCAGCAACTTCACAGTGACCAGCAGCACCGGAACGCTCGAGAACTTCCACCTCTGGACCAACAACAACGCCTCTGTGGGCGTGCTCACCGTCAATGGCCGGCTGATCGGAAACTCAACCCTGCTGATTGATGGTGGTGTCACCACGGTCACGGGTGGAACCACCGGCAACACGACCAATAGTCTCGTCCAGGTCTTCCGCCCTCGCATCGACATCGGTGGCGACGTGACGCGATTCGCGTTCACAGGCCTGACCGATGCCGCGGTCAATGCAAGGGCGGTCGGCACGCTCATAGTCACTGGTGACTTCGGCTCGGGCACCAACAGTGCCTCATTCCGTGCTCTTTCCCTGGGTGCGGTCACCATCAGCGGTGCGTTGCGCGGGCTGGTGAGCGCGGATCAGGGCATCACGGGCGTCTCGGTCACTGGCGTGGGCGAGCGGGCGATTATTCGCGCCGGTCGCACGCTTGGCCCAGTCACGTTCGGCGGCCAAGTGAGTCGTTCGACCATCAGTGCAGGTCGCGATATCGGCCTGGTCACCATCGGCGGCCAATTGTTTGACTCCTCGATCTCCGCAGGTGTTGATCTTGGGCGTGATGCCGCATTCGACGGCACTGGTGTCGATGCCGACACCCTGCGCTCCGGATCGATCGCTGGTGTGACAATCAACGGCGGATTCGCCGAGTCAGACATCACCGCTGGTTTCCTCCGTGGCGTGGACAGGTTCTTTGGCACCAACGACGACCGCATCGCGGGTGGACGGGGCTCGATCGGACCTGTCACGATCAACGGCACACAGACGGGCTCGACTCGCTCGACCGAGGCGTATCGCATCGCCAGCAACGGCACGGTCGGCGTGGTCACGCTCGCAGGGCAGGTGTTCACAGGCGTGCGCGGCAACTTCGCATTGCTCGTTCCCGACCTGGCCCCACGCAGCGTTCAGATTGAGAACCTGCGTGTTTCGACTGACAGTTTCATTCCCTCCGCAGTGGTTGAGTTCAACCAGCCGATTGACTTCAGTTCGTTGCCCGGGGCCCTAAGTGTTTCCGAAGTTCGCGGTGCGGGCGAAGTCGAAATCCGCCTGGTGCAGGGCCTTGACTACACGCTCAGCTACACCGAGACGAACAACTCGCTCGTCATTACCTTCGCACGCAGCGTGATCACCTCCAACCTGCCTGTGGTGCCAGGTCGCCCCGGTCCGGGCGTGTATCGCATCCGCCTCAACAGCGATGTCGCTCGCGGCCGCCTGCAGGATGTCGGATTCGATGGCAACGGTGACGGCATCGCTGCCGCACAGGATGACTTCGTGGGCGGCGTGGTGGTTGGCGATGCTGGCGACAAACTCGTTGCAGAGTCCATCAACCTCAACAACAGTCGCTATGACTTCTACGCCCCCAGCAACCTCAACTTCATCCTTGATAATGCGGATGCGCCCGACAACCTCCCCGAGGCCAACCGAAGCGTCACTGTCGACGGCCTCATTGGCGACCACCCCGATAACGACACGACCAACTTCCGCCTTGGTGGCGATGTCGATCTCTATTCAATCACGCTTCAGGCAGGACAGATCCTCCGGATTTCACCCCTGACGGGTGGTGCATCGTCCGCGACCTTCCGCGTGCTGAACCCCGATGGCTCTGCGGTGGATCAGTTGAACGTCCAGCCCAACACAGTTGCGCTGCCCGTGCCCGACATCGACCAACCTTTCTCGAGTAGCGCCGAGCAGGCCTACTTGATCAAGTCCACAGCCACCTACATCATCGCGGTCGGTGTGACAACCAACATCGCCAACGCCGGAGTCATCAACAATCCCATCCAGACCCGGCCAGGCACGGTCGGTGGATACACCTTCACCGTCGAAATCTTCGACGACGGCGACAGTGGTTTCACTTCCTCTTCGACTGCGGGCGACGGCAACACCTTGGTGCCCGCGCCCTTGCCCATCGACTTCGCCGGTAACGATCAGGTTTTCGGCACTCCCGACGACCTGAGCACGATCCTGGTTTCCAATTACACCTTCACGCTGCTCCGCGGGCTCGATGGCGCTCCAAACACTGGCGACGACATAGTGACCGGTACCGACGGCGAGAGTGTCGTCTCGACGCGCGCAGGACAGCGAACCGTCCAGACCGTCGATTCGGCGATCGGTGTTCGCGGCTCGATCGGCGTGCCCAACACTTTCCAGTCTGATGTCGACGTCTTCCACCTCAACAATCGCCAGCCTATTGCGCCAGGCCAGAGGGTTCGCCTGACCCTCCGCCTCTCGGCAACTGGTAGCGATCTGGGAAGCCTGAGCATCCCAACCACCCAGGACCTTCGCGGCTATGTGCAATTGGGCTTCTTCGAGACCACAAACTCCCAGGCGACCGACGACGCCAACCTCGTCTTCTCTTCGACCGACTTCCGCGCCAACGGCGGCACGCCCAACACCACCATCGCTCAGAGCGACGCAACGACCTATGGCTTCGATGCCAATGGCGACTACTTCATCGACTTCATTGTCCCGCAGGCGCAGGGAACCAATGGCGGCGCAGGCACCTTTGCGACCTATGTGCAGGGCATCGTAAACAGCGATTACCAGCTTGAAATCATCACCGATGGCTCGGGCTCAACCCAGCGCCGCACCCAGCGCATCTTCCTTGAAACCAATGGTGGCACCGTCGATTGGCTCGAGACCGGCAATCGCGTCACCGATCTTCTTCCCTTTGATGCCAGGTCGCTGGCGATTGCTGGCTCGGTCGCCAATGGCCAGCCCGCCCAGACCTACATCCTGAACTCTCTGGTCACCAACCTCAACGCCCTCTTCCGCAGCGTCGGCGTGGACGTCATCTTCTCCACCAACCCCGGAGACTTCGAGTTTGGCGAATTCTCGACCATCTATCTCACTTCGAGCAACGATCCTGTGAACGCCTTCTTCGATACCTTCACGGCCTTCAACTTCCTTTCCTTTGCGCAGGGCAACTTCAACCAGCTCTTCAATCCCGTCCAGCCCTATGGCGTGGCCCAGCGTTCTGACCCCTTCAACGCCCGTCTCGACGACGAGGCCGTGGTCTTCTTCCCGACGTTGTCGCTCATCGGGCGAACCCCCAGCCTCTCGGACATTGAATTGCTCATCGAGAACTTCACGGCGGCGGTGGCGCGTCGTGCTGGCGAACTCATGGGTGTCCGTATCACCGAGGACGATGGCACAAACAACGCGAACAACACCTTCGACGCGCTGGCCGCCAACTCCGTGGACTTTGGCCGAAACGCGCCCGCCTTCAACCCCAACTACATCATCTCCAGCAACAGCCGTGCCCTGTCGGGCAGTGCCGACACCGTCACTTCGACCAACTTTTTCCTGGGCAGACAGATCGGCTTGCAGGTTCTTCGCCAGAACATCTCGCCCACGCTTTGACTCACCCATGCTTTGATTTGCCCATGCTTTGATTTGCCATGCTTTGATTTGATTGGTTCGCTGGTTGGTGTGTTCAGTCGGTTCTGTTTATCCAAGCAAGTGCAAAGGCTCCGACCACTGGTCGGAGCCTTTGCTTCTTTTGCTTGCAGCGTTCTGCCTATCGGGATATCTGTGCCTTTAAGGATGTCTGTGACAGTTGCTGGGCGTGCTGCACCAGCTGCGAAAGCCACTGTCCGACTTGCATCGCTTGCGCCGTCAGTTGCTGCATCTGCATCGCCTGCTGCCTTGCTTCGAGTTGTGCTTGCAAGTGCACCTGTTGGAGCGATAGCAGCGAGGGGTTTTCGATAGGCGCTCTCTCGGGCGTACGTCCCTCTGCTTGTTGTCGCAGGCGTGCGGCGCGCTCTTCCATCATGTCCATGGCAGCAGCGCTGGCTAGCGTGTGGTCGTCACTTCGTGCCACAGCCTGATCGACCCCGGTTCTGGCCGCGTCCAGACGATGGAGCAGACCCTTAATGTCCTGGCGAGCAGCATCGAGTCGCGCAAAGTCTGAAGCGACTTGCGAAGCAGGGACTTGTGAACTTTGTTCGTTGCCAACCATTGCCGCCGATCGTGGCGCGGCCTCGCGAGTTTCCATCAGTGCCGGCAAGCGTGAAAGCACCTCACGCTCGACCGCCTGCACCATCTGCTCGCGCAGGGCATGCTTCAGTTGGTCTGACTCCGAAGCGAGTTGTTCTCGTCCCGCGTTGACGATCCTGCCAGCGTCGGTGCGAACAGCCAGCAATTGCTCTGCGATTTCGGTGGCGACCGCTTCGGTGCGTCGCTCCGCGTCGTCGCTCGCTGTGCGAAGCCGCAACTCTGCACGAATCAAGGCCTCTTCCAGCCTCTTTTTCGCGAGTTCCGCGCGGTCCATGCCGAGATCGGTCTCCGACTGGATCGCCAAGATCCGAGCTTCAAGCCGACTCATGCCCGATTCAAGTTCGTGCAATGCCTCGCGGGCCCGCAGGGTCAGCATGTCGAGTTGGGTCGAGATCGCCTTGCTCGCGGTCTGAGTCAATCGCTGCTCGATCGAGGCGAGCATCGCCGGATCGAGCGTGGCGTTGGCTGTGGCCAGCATCGCAGGTGCGGGTTCTTCGGTCAATCGTCTCTGGTCCCGCGCTGCGAGGATCGCGTCGGCACGAGACTGATCCAGTGCGTCCCGAACAATCGTGCTCAGATCGCTGGTCAGTCGTTCTCTGGCACCATCCAGCGCGGTCTGAATCGCTTCCTGCACGATCGCATCGCGCTGCTGGGCGACTTCCCGCAGAATTGTGTCCCGAAGCTCGCGGGCCTTGGTCAGCGCGGTCTCGTTGCTCACGCGGTCGAGCAATGCCTGGGTACGGCTGATGCGTGTGTCGAGCGTCGGCAGGGCTTTGAGAGCACCATCAATCCGGCCTTGCAGGTCCTTGATCAACCCGCGAACGCTCTCTTGCATGTGCCCCATCTGCACGCTCGTGGTCGAGAGTGTGCGGGCCTGTGTCTGGGCATCCGTGGTGAGTTTGCGAAGGGTCCCGGCAAGCGAATCAAAGGCAGCCTGATCCACCACACGGGGCGAGATGAAGGCCCGTTCGACTGCCTCTTCGAGGGTGCGGTCCAGGGCATCGGGTGGGTTGATGACGATTGCATCAGGCACTTGGGAGGATGACGACGCCGCATCTGCGCTCGCTGCTTCGGCCTGCTCCAATGCCATCGCGACCGACTTGGCCATCGGGCTGGTGTCCAGGGATTGGGGGCGCTCTGTGGTCGTTGGCATGCGGCATCCTCCGCGTCAAACTCGGCTCCGCCGAGTGGTCAGTGGAGTATCGGACGGAATCATGCGGAGTCAGCAATGCCCATTGTGCCCATTGTGCATGCGTGTGAAGGAATGAATATCTGGCCACCGCAAGTGGGTGGGGCGAATCAGTTGGTGAATATGTGGGCGAATAAGGGATATCAATATCCTGCCCCATCCCGACCCGCTTGCTCGCCTTCGGGGTTCGTACGCTGCTGTGTGAGTTCCCCCCATGACAATTCGAAGTTGGATAATAAAGTTCGGCTGCAGCGGTGGATGGCGGACGCTGGCGTCGCGGCCAGGCGGGTCTGTGAGCAGTTGATTGAGGAGGGGAAAGTCCGCGTCAATGGTCGTGTCACCAAGAAACTGCCGGTCTTTGTGGATCCCCAGGAGGATCGGATCGAAGTTTCGGGGCGGCTCATTCAGCCGCCCGCGCGCCATGTGTACATCATGCTCAACAAGCCCGAGCGGGTACTGGTCGCGGCGGCGGACGAGCCCGGTTTGGAACGGACCAAAGTGACCGACCTGGTACGTCACGCCCTTGCACCACGCCTTTTCCCGGTGGGTCGATTGGAGTGGGACGCGCAGGGATTGGTGCTCCTGACCAATGACGGGGCATTTGCCCAGCGTCTGACCCATCCGCGCTACAGCGTGCCCAAGGTCTATCGCGTGCAGGTCAAGGGGCAGGTTGCTGAGGAACGGATGATCGACCTGCAATCGTCCGTGCGTCGCCAGGCGAAGTTGGCGATCAAGCGCGATGCAGCACTGCGTCGCCAGGAGGCCAAAGCTCAGGCGGGCGGGGGACCATTCGCGATTGCGCTTGCTGGCGGGAGTTGGGGCGCTGGGGGTGGTGAGGGCGTTGGTACTTCGCGTCGCAAGGAGCAGTTTGTGCCGCCACTGGTCAAACTCGTGGCCGGGGCGCATGGCGCGTGGGCCGAGCAGCGCGAGAGCCAAGGTGTGACGTTGGAAGTGACACTTGTCGAAGCCCGGGGTATACCCTTGCGTGATGTACTATTTGGAGTGGGGCTCCCTGTGCGCAGGCTCACCCGTGTAGGCGTAGGAGGCCTGCGGCTCGGGCAGTTGAAAGTGGGGGACTGGCGAGAATTATCTGCGCAAGAAGTGCGCGAATTGCTTGCAACGCCATCCTGGGATGGCAAGGAAATATCCGGCCCCGAAGCGCTCGAAGTGCGCAGTGTGGCAGACAGGCCTGTACGCGAGCGTGCGCCCACACGCGGCCTCAGTTCACGGGCCATCGAAGATCGAGAGCGGCGGAAGGCGGCCAGGCTCTTGGACCGAATAAAGGAAAGCGGGGAAGTTCCCCCGGCACCTGGGCGTTGGCAGGGTACTCCGGCTCGCAGCGCTGAAGTAGGAGCGAGCGAGAGGTCGGCAATGCCCCAACGCCCCGCACGCAAGTTGAGTGAAGGTTCACGTCCGGGTTCACGTCCGGGTTCGAATTCTGGTTCTGGTTCGAGTCCGCGTCCAAACTCGCGTCCTAGTTTGGGTCCGGTTCCGTCCAGTGCTCGCAATGTGGAAGCGGGCAAGCGGATGGGGCGCGTGCCCAAGGGCCCGCGAACTATTCTGCCGGAATGAAGCGTGATTGATTGAGTGTTCAGTTCTTGCGTATTCAGTTCGAGTTTGTGGGATGAAGGAACCAACAGGTGTTATGCAACTGCTGAACTTGTTCAAGTCGAAGACGCGCACGACCCGCATGGGACGCTACGTTGTCCATCGGGCGCGAATGCTGTGGCGCGTCGCGGCGAAGAACTACAGCCGCAGCCAGATCACTGGCATGGCCGCGGCCTTGTCGTTCCGAACGATCTTCGGGCTCGTACCCGTGATGGCCGTGAGTCTGGTCGTGCTGCACCGCTTCGTGCCTGCGGAGAAGGTCAAGTCGGTTGTCACCAACTTCCTTGAGTACACGGGGCTGACGAAGATCGTCGTGTCGGAGCCGCCTGTTCAAGAGGCCGCGGCGACGGTTCCGGGTTTGAATATTTTCGGCTTTGGTATGCCGACTACGGGAGTTGTCTCCGAGGTGGTGAAGACCACGGCGGCGGTCGAAGCAGCGCAGAGCCAGCGGCTTGAGGACTGGATCACGACGCTGCTCTCTCGCGTGGACGGCATCAACTTTGGCGCCATCGGAATGGTGAGCCTGGTCATGCTGCTCTACGCGGCGCTGTCGATGGTGGTGGAGATTGAGAAGGCCTTCAATCAGATCGCGGAGGCGCCGACCGGCAAGTCATGGGTCAAGCGGATCACGCACTACTGGACGCTGCTGACGCTGGGGCCGCTGCTGCTTGTAGTGGGCTTCGCGGTGGCGCAGGGGTTGCAGCCGTTGATCAAGAGCAATCTGGAGTGGGCGCTGCCATTGAGCGGGCAATTGCTGTGGGACTTTGTCGGGTCGTTGATTGCGATTCCAATCAGCATGATCACGCTGATGATCCTGTTCACGAGTGTTCCCAACAAGCGGATCGATTTCCGGGCAGCGCTGTGGGGCGCGCTTGGTGCTGCGGTGCTATGGGAGATGAGCAAGTGGGGGCTGGTGGCGTACGTCAAGTACAGCACCTCATACGCCCGGCTCTATGGTGTGATCGCGCTGCTGCCCCTCTTCTTGCTGTGGGTGTATGTCACTTGGATCATCGTGCTGCTGGGGTTCCAGGTCGCGGTGACGTTGCAGACCTTCCGCGTTGTTTCCCGCCAGGGCTTCCAGCAATCGGTACTGATGGCGCTGGGGCTATTGGCGGAGGATCAGGTGCTGGGTGTTGGGGGTATCGCGGGGGGTCCTGGCGGGCCGCGATTGATGGGAGTGGCGGGCACACAGGGGCATCTGGGCAGCATTCGCGTCCTCGACCATGGATTGCCGCTTCGAGCGATGGTGGTCGTGGCCCATCGATTCAGCCATGGGCTAGCGACTGACTTGCCCACGCTCTCGAAAGAACTTCGTAACGACGAGGTATTGCTCAAAGGCTTGGTTGAAAGGCTGATCAACGCGGGATTGCTCCACCAGATATCGACGGAAGGTGCGACCTCGCCTTCCTACGCGCTCGCCAAGCCCGCTCAGGTCATCCTCGCCTCGGATGTCTTCGCGGCTGGCGAAGAGGTGCTGGAGGGGGCGGGCGACCGGACGACTATCACGACCAAACTCCGCGACGCACGTCTCACGGCCTTCCGGGGGGTATCGGTGGCGGACTTGGTAGCCGAACTGGTGCCGCCCCAGCCCCGAGAATCGGATCCGATGATGCCCGGTATGGCGTTGTCGGCGTAGGGCAGAACCCCAGTCCACGACGCGGCTGGGCGTACGATTGCTACATGAAGACACGAGCATTGGCGAGGGGTTCTGTGTTGGGGCTGGGCCTGACGGCGGTGCTGGTATTGACCGGCTGCTATGAGCGGACGGTGAGCGCCAAGGGGCTGGGCGCAAACAGCACGACCGTGCAGGAGGGGTATCGAAGCGACACCTCGTTGGACCGTGCCTGGGACTCGATGTTTTCTAATCCGCGAGAGGCCAAGCCTGTGCCAAAAAATGCTGGCGTGACCCCGCGATAGCAGAACATGTGGGGAAACTACGGGGATTCAGGCGATGGTTTTCCCTCGATCCTTTCCATTGCCAAGGCTCACCCGAATCGGGCGATTCCTATACTGCGAAGCAGATTCCAACGACTTCAAGGACACTCCATGGGCATCGAAGCAGCACTACCCGTTGATGGTTTTCTTACCACGCAGCTCCGTCACGTCATCAACTGGGCGCGGCGAAGCAGCCTGTGGCCCATGCCGTTTGCGACGGCCTGCTGCGGCATTGAGTTGATGGCGACGGCCTGCTCACGCTATGACCTGGCCCGGTTTGGTGCCGAGGTGATGCGGTTTAGCCCGCGTCAGGCGGATCTGCTGATCGTGGCAGGACGCGTCAGCATCAAGACCATGCCCGTCTTGCAGCGGATCTATGAGCAGATGACCGAGCCCAAGTGGGTGATCAGCATGGGCGCGTGCGCGAGCACGGGCGGCGTGTTTGATACCTATGCCGTGGTGCAGGGATGCGACCAGTTCATTCCTGTGGACGTATATGTTCCCGGCTGTCCGCCCCGCCCCGAACAGTTGATCGAGGGCGTAATGGCGATCCAGCGGATCATCGACCAGGAAGGGATTCCTCCCATGAACGGCGGCAAGCGCGTGCCGCTGGGCTTGGTTCTGGAGCCGACACACGCTGTACGGGCGCAGCCGGTGGGGATCAGGGTGGGGGGGTAAGTTGGCGACGAACTTGGTCGATCAGTTGTAGTCGACTCCAGCAAGGCCCATAGGGGTGTTATGAACTCGAAGCTCACCCGAGCCGCTGCTGTTAAGTAAATTGACAACTGGCTCCACCGCGTCACTGGGCTTGCGAAGTGACACCGACTGATCTCCCATCATCATCGGCGAGTCCGTGGCAAGATCGTACTGCACAAACCGGCGTGTGCGGATGTAAGCCAGTTCTGAATCCCAGAGCAGGCCTTTCTTGCTTGGAAAGCGAAGATCGGCGACTCGACCATGCCGAACGAAAGAATCAGGATTGCTTGGTTGTACTGCGGACCATAACGCAGGATCGGCAGCAACTGTTGTGCTGAGATGATAGGATGTCGGCCAATCGCCCAGGATGTCTCGAGAGGACTTGGCACCCGGCGAAAGATACGTCGCATGGTGCTTGTCATAGGGCAGGTAGTAGTACATGGGTCCTGTCCATGTTCGAGTCACCTGCCAGTATGGATAGGCGATTCGGAAAGACTCATCGTTGGCGGGGTAGAGTTGATCAAGAATGGGCACAGGAAAAGCTTCCCTGAAGTCATCGCAGTACGTGAAGATCAACTGTCCCAAGGTCCGCGTGTTGAGCGAGCTCTGGAGCGAGCGGGCTCGCATGCGAGAGGAAGCCAGTGATGGCAGCGCGAGCGTCAGCAGCAGCGCAATAATCCCAATAGAGACAAGCAACTCGGGCAGGGAGAAAGCGGCACGCGAATAACGAGTGAACACAAGATGAGCATTGTTCATCATAACAGTAGCGCGTAGGCTTCGGACATTGAGTTTGGGAAGTCAAAGAGACAGGTCCCCGTCACTACCCACCGATCATGCGTTGCGTTCCAAGCGAACGTGAACGCGACTTGCACGGGTACCGGCTTATTGGCATCGTTATCCCAGACTTGTCCGGAAAAGACGACTTCCAACTCTTCTCCAGAGTGGTTCTGCAAAAAAGGGCGAGCATCATCTCTTCGACCGCATCGCATGACCCGGCCTTTGTTTCTCTGCATGTCTGGTTGTCGGTTTGCGTGCATCTTTACAACCGGTGGCAAAGCATCGAATGCTACAACTTCGAGCAAAGCCAAGTTGCGTGACCATGAATCCGCGGCACGCTCCGGGGTTGACCATGATGGGGGTGGTGCAATCCCATACGCCAACATGATGCTTTGCATTTGTCCGTAAGTTTCAACGGTGTATGCACCCAGCCATTCCCTGCAATCTTCTGGAAAGCGTTGGATATCACCTTTCAAGATCGGCAGGTCCTTGGGATGGATCAACGAAGCGAGTGATTTACCAAACGCGCCAGAAGGCAAGCCGGAAAGAGACAGACTGTTCTTGGTGAGAGCAGCAAGTTCAGAACGGATCGATGGTCGAGAATGATGCTTGGAAGTGCCCTGTGTAAACAGGAGTAAGCCGCCACAAAGGATACCAGCGACAATGCAGGCAAGTGCGATTTTTGTCGGCATCATCATAAACCACAAGAACTGCGTTGGCAGTCCTTGGTGCGGTCACGCAAGCGTGTGAAGGTTGAATTATAGTTCACTTGGCGGCGGAGGCCCGTTCTCCGGACAATCAATGCATGAGATCGAAACCGATACGATGCATTGGTTTGGCGGGTTACCTCGCTTCACAACGTTGTTGTAGCATATGCCGTCTGCAACAATGGGGGTGCAGCCTGAGCATGTCGATGTGATATTCGAAGCGACACCGTTGCAGTCTGTAAACGATGCACTGCAATTCTGAACTGCAGCTTGTGTGACAGAAGAGCCAAGAATAACGCTAACCAACGTGAAAAAACGATACTTTTCCATGGGCACACTCCTTGTGCGCCCGGACGCGATAATCTACACAAAGATCAAGTATTTTTCAAGATGTAAAGTGGACATTATCAGATTAATATTAGAACTCAGCACTGGATTGTGGCAATTGGTTGTGATGGAGTCAGATATTCAATGATGCCGATCAAAATGAGTGCAAACGCTTTACTTTTCAATCCATACAATCACGCTGCGAGAAAAATACGACAGAGATCAATCGGAAATCTTTGATTAAAAATATTACTGGTTTAATAATTCGAGAGCATTTTTGCCAGGCAGCACGGAAAAATCAACTCTGTTTGCTTTCATGGAACACGCTGCTTTCTCGCATCTCATTCGGCAGAAGCCCCAACGACTTCGATGGAGCAATTGTACCATAGCGTCCATGGAATCCATCTCCGTCTTCGACATCCTCAAGATCGGCGTCGGTCCGAGCAGTTCGTACACGATGGGGCCTTGGCGGGCAGCGCAGATGTTTCTTGATCGGTGCGTTGGGACGGATGAGTTCTCGCGTATCGAGCGGGTGCGGGCGCATCTGTATGGCTCGCTTGCAAAGACCGGGAAGGGGCATGGTACGGACTTTGCGATTTTGATGGGATTGTGTGGTGAGGATCCGGTCTCGTGCGATGTGGCGGCGCTGCCGGAGATCGAGGCGGAGATTCGCTCGTCGGGCCGGATTCGCCTGCGCGGGGCGAGAGAGATTGCGCACGATCCATCAACGGAGATCGTGTTTCACTTTGATAGCGTGCTGCCGTTTCATCCAAACGGCTTGACGTTTGAGGCCGTGCTGACGGGCGGCGAGATTGCCCAGGAGACGTACTACAGCATTGGCGGGGGATTCGTCGTGCAAGAGCACGAGCGGGAATGTCCGCTGCGCCAGCGGACCAAACTGCCATTTCCGATTGAGAAGGCGGAGGAACTGGAGCGGTACTGCGAGGAGCAGCAGGCGAGCATTCCTCAGATAGTGTTGCGGAACGAATTGATGTGGCGCGATCGGGAGCGGGTGCGGCTGGGGTTGCTCCAAATCTGGAAAGTCATGCGCGAGTGCATCTTTCGCGGGTGTCACACGGTGGGGATATTGCCAGGCGTCTTGCGTGTGACGCGCCGGGCAGCGAGACTGAATCACCAGTTGCTGGGCATCGCCAATCCGTTGCATGGCGACACGCTGGGCGCAACCGTGCCGGTGCTGACGGATGAGAATGTCACGCGCTGGATGCGTGCGGTTCGGCGCGATGGGCAGGCGACGATCGCGCACACGTTTCAGGACACGCTCAAGTGGGTCAGCACGTTCGCGCTCGCCGTGAACGAGGAGAACGCGGCGTTTGGGCGGGTGGTCACTGCACCAACCAACGGCGCGGCGGGCGTCATTCCCGCGGTGATGATGTACGCGGCGTGCTTCATGGGCAAAAGCGACGAGGAACTCGTGGACTTCATGCTGGTCGCGGGCGAGATCGGCAGCCTCTTCAAGAAAGGCGCAACGATCTCGGCGGCGATGGGTGGATGTCAGGCGGAAATCGGTGTCAGCAGCGCGATGGCGGCGGCGGGGCTTGCTCAGATCATGGGCGCAAGCGTCGGGCAGGTTTTGCAAGCCGCGGAGATTGCCATGGAGCACCATCTGGGCATGACCTGCGATCCCATTGCGGGACTGGTGCAGATTCCGTGCATCGAGCGGAACACCATGGGCGCGATCAAGGCGATCACGGCGGCGAATATCGCGATCGAGAGCGACCCCAGGCAGGCGAAGGTGACGCTGGATGGCGTGATTCTGACAATGTGGGAAACCGCCAAGGACATGCAGAGCAAGTACAAGGAGACGGCGGAGGGGGGGCTTGCGGTGAATATCTCGGTGAGTGTGAGTGAGTGTTGAGTAGTTGCTCGCATGGCTGTCTCTCTGCGAGCTATGTACAGTCATGCTCACAGGATTGTGAATTTTCACCTCAACGCAGACGCAAGAGCAACCAAACCGCATGGCACCTTCGCGATTCAAGCAGCATGATGGGGCAGCAGAGGGCCCGACGCTTGGCTGGCCCGGCAAGTGTCGGACATCGCTGCCCAGTTGCGGCACTGTGTCACTTCTGCGAGACTCGAACGAACCATGCGCAGGGGATCTTTTCGTTGGCGACAACCTCGAAGCGATGCGATCACTCCTCGCACCGTCAGACAAGCAGGCAAGTCTCACACGTTTGCCTCAACCCCGCGTCATTTACATCGATCCGCCCTATGCGATGAACGTCGATCATGCAGTGCTCGCAGACGATGGTGCTCACCAGTTCGCGTATCGCGATAGTTGGGCCAGCGATGCTGCGTACTGCCAGTTCATGTTCGAGCGACTGGACCTGATGCAGCGGTGGCTGAGAGACGATGGCTTCCTGTTTGTTCATTGCGATTGGCGTGCCAGCGCCTGGCTGCGTGTTATGCTCGACGAACTTTTTGGTCGTTCGTGTTTTCGCAATGAGATCGTGTGGCGACGAGCGCCCAACCTTGGTCGTCAGGCCGCGAGCAAGCAATTGGGACGCACCGTCGATTCGATTCTCGTGTACAGCAAGCGAGAGGGAGAGTTGTTTCCCGGTGTCTTACCGAAACTGAGAAAACTCGTCGAATGCGATCAGCAGGGGCGGCCGATCAACGCGAAGTGGGACGAAGTTCGGAGTGCCTGGTTCACCACCGCGCCGCGAGGAGACTACACCGATGCCAGCATTGAGAGGCTGGATGTTGAGGGACGGGTGCATCGCTCGGGCACGGGCAAGGTCTACATCAAGTACTTTCTTGAGCGTGAGGGTGTTGAGGATTCGCATACACATTCGCAAGCCGATTCACAAATGGGCAAAGCCGGAACTGCTGTGAAGTGGTTTAAGGTGGTGCCGCTCGATACGATCTGGGATGATGCGGGCGTTCGCCCAGTACGACATGCCAGCAAGCGAGAACTCGCGGTGCGATACGTCACGCAGAAGCCCGAATCGCTGCTCCGGCGGATTGTGGAATGGGCGACGCTGCCTGGCGATTATGTCGCGGACTGCTTCTGCGGTTCGGGCACGACACTCGTGGCGGCGTGCGATGTTGGCCGGCGATTTATCGGCTTTGACAGTAGCGATGTCGCCTGGCGAGCGACTCGTGCTCGCCTTGAAGAACGCGGGGTTTCGTGGCGAGAGTGGCAGGTTGGTCCATCAGAAAGTACTGCATCTGCAACGAAAATATCGCCATCGCCGACACGCAAGGCGCGAGTGACGAGGGGACGATGACGATAGTGATGACGATGGAGAGTTCGTGAATCGCCAGCCAGACCTGCATGGCGATTGGATGATTGGGCCGCAGCGTCTGACGGTTCTGCAAGTCGCCTACTTCTGCATCGCTATCGCAACGATCACGCCGACCACGATAAGGCCCAGCAGCGCTGCGAAGAAGACCTTGACGGCGCTGATGGGGTATTCTCCCTGAACTTCGCCCGTTCGCGCATTGACCATGAACTGGTAGACCTTGCCGCGATAGCGATACGCGCTGATCCAGATGGGCAGGAGGATGTGCTTGAAAGTGAGATCGCTCCAGAGCGTGCGCTTGCTGCTGATGCGTTGCTCGTCGCCACCGATATCGCTGTAGATAGTCTGAACGATCACGCCTTCCATTCTGTCACGTGCGATCTTGAAGGCATCGGGCAGAGACAGTTGATACCGCTCTGCTCGGAACCCCGCGAGATAATCGTCTTTGTACTCAACGAGTTGGTTCAAGTCCCAGGGCGTAAGTTCCTCGACTTTCTCTCGGTTCAGTGTGCTGCTGGCGGGGATGAGGATGTCGTCGAAGGTGTTGGTCACGCGCCCGGAGACACTTGACCAGCGAATTTTACGGACCTGTCGGGCCTGGCGCTGGCCGTTCACCGTGACCCATTGCGTTTCGTAGTACGCGTCGCCTCGCTGGCCCGAATAGTCGGTGCTCGCGAACGCGTCGAAGGTCCAGTGCGGAAGATACACACCTTTGAGCGATTCGTCGAGCATCGCCTGCTTCTTGAGTTTGCCGGGAGCCCAGAAGTGTTTCCGTATCCACGTGCGATAGCCCGTCGTGGCCTGCTGGTCCGTCAGTTTGAAGGGCAGAACGGCATGTGGCTTGATAACCGAGCATTCGTTCTGGCGAGCCACGATGTTGCTGCCGCAGAAGGTGCAGGAAAGGCTGGTGATGTTGGGCGGAAGTTTGACATCGGCACCGCAAGCATCGCAGTGGATGATCTCGACGATTGCCTGGGGCTGGGCGTTGGCGAGTTTCTCAAGGTACGTGTCGAGGTCGGCCTCCTCGACATTGCGGGCAACGATGATCTCGTTGACCGTCCGACAGAACGGGCATGTCAGAGCGTCCTGACCTGGCGCAAACTCAAGCCGCGCACCGCATTGCTTGCAGGGGAAGCGGTGCTGCACGGCGGGAGTTTGGACTGGCGGAATGGGAGTGGGGGATTCCATCGAAAAAGTAACTTCACCACTGAGGTCCACGGGGGGGCCACTGAGGAAGACACGGAATGAGGAGATAGGACTACAGGATTCGGCGTTTCAGGCCATCGAGGAGGCGGAGTTCGTGGAAGTTGAGCAACAGACCGACGCGGATTCTCGAAAGTTTTAAGCAGGAGAGAAGTCGCGTTCCTTGGATGGGAGCGAACTGTTCGATACCCTTGAGTTCGAGCAGCACGATATCTTCGACGATCATGTCAGCGCGATACCCGCAGTCTACGCGAATGCCCTTGTTGTTGACCGGGATCGGCAGTTGGCGAGCGAGGGAGAGGCCACGCTCTATGAGTTCGTGGGCGAGGCAGGCTTCGTAGGCAGACTCAAGCAAGCCGGGGCGCAGTTCCTTGTAAACTGCGATCGCCGCACCGATGATCTGCTCCGTCAAGTCCTTATGTAATAAATTAACTGCCACGGTGCTACCCTCTTATCATAATGTATTCCTCTGTAGCTTTCCGTGGCCCTCTGTGGTGAACTTGCTTACCCCGGAATCGGCGGCGGCATCGCCCCGAACACGCTCGCCAGTGCTGGAACATCGCCCGCTTTGCTCCAACTCGCCATGCCTTGGCACCAGACCAGCGAATCACGCGTCAGTTCGCCGCTCGCTGCTTTGCTCGCCAGGAGCGCAACTTCAAATGGTCCTTGCTGTGCGCCCTTCACAGCGATGAAGAAAGGCATAATGGGCGCGACGCCGGGAATCGGCGGTGGCGAGCCAGGGCCAGCGTTTGATGGGCCACCACCGGCGTTGGCAGTTGCGCCGCTTGCCATCATCCCACCAAAGACATTGCCCATGCCCAGGCCAACCACAGCACCAGCGGTGCCGGGGTTCTTGGCCGCGTCGCGAATCGCCTCGGCTGTCTGAAACTTCGCGTACGCGTTGAGATCGCCCACGATGCCCATGCTGCTGCGCTTGTCGAGGGCCTGCTCGACTTCGGGCGGCAGGCTGATGTTCTCGATCAGGATCGTGGGTAGTTCAAGGCCCAACTTGTCAAACTCGGGTGCGGTTTCGGTGCGGAGGAAACGGCCTAGTTCCATGGTGCGGCCCGAGAGGTCGAGCACGGGAATCTTGGAAGAGCCAAGGGCGTTGCCGATCTGGCTCACGATCACGTTGCGCAGTTGCGTGTTGACTTCTTCGATGGTGAAGCGACCGTCCGTGCCGACGACGTTTTTGATAAAACTGGCAGGGTCCTTGACCTTGAAGGTGTACGAGCCAAAGGCGCGAAGTCGCACCGGGCCAAACTCCGGATCGCGGACGATCACGGGGTTCATCGTGCCCCACTTCTGGTCGGTAAAGATGCGAGTGCTGACAAAGTAAATCTCAGCCTTGAAGGGGCTCTCAAAGCCATACTTCCAGCCCAAGAGCGTGCTGAGGATCGGCAGGTTCTTGGTGTCCAGCGTGTGAGTGCCGGGCGGAAGCACGTCGGCGAGTTGCCCCTCGCGTACGAAGACTGCGGCCTGTCCCTCGCGAACGATGCACTTGGCGTTGTTCTTGATCTCGTTCTGGAAGCGCTCGAAGCGAAAGACCAGCGTGTTGTTCGAGTCGTCGAGGAACTCAACGATGTCGATCAGTTCATGCTTGAGGCGAGTCTTGATGGATTCCCAAACGCTCATGAGTGCTCCCTTCCAAGGCGGCCCAGACTCCCACAAGTTGACCCGTTTGTGGGGAATGGGCCGAGATTGATTCGGAGGGAGAGTATTGTGGTTTCAGGGGTGGCGTTTGCGCGGTGTTCTGATGCACGCTGAAAGGCGAATCTTCACGTATTGTTTGCAAGATTTTGCACTGGAGGCCTTGAAAGCCGACCACCTTGCGATTGATATGTTGACAAGGAGTAATTATGCGATTCAATTTTGCCATCTCAGCGATCAGCACGAGTCTGATCACTATCAGGAGCCTGATGACTGGTCTGGCCGTCCTGTCTGTTGCCTTGATAATCGGAGGCTGTGCAAGTGGCCCGAGGACATACTCAATTCCACAGCAGATCAAGTTTGACACGGCTACGGGTGTCTGGTCCGTCAAAACAGAAGGAAGTGGCGGCGTGGAGCAATTGCGGATTCGGTTGGCGTGATCACCGTCTGGGGCGAAGATCGTCAGGAGGGTGTCTGGCTCGTTCCCGAAAGCCCGGGTGCTGCGAACTTGTTAATCGTAATCAAACGCGGCTACCGAGTGGACCCCGATGCGAGAACGAGCTTTATCGAGGTGCCCAACTTTATTGAACCGAACAAGGCGGGCTGGCGGATTCGCTTTGCAGACAAGCAAGTTCGCCTCATTGACTTTGAAACTAAACAGGTACTTCCACCTCCCAAAATGCTTGTCCAGGTTCGCCGGTCGGCTGGCGAGCGGGGACTAGATTCTTCCATTCAACGCGAATCCATTCCATGTCTCTCTAACGTAAATAAATGACCACGTGGACTTTAGAAGTGCGCTAAGGATCGTCACATTGATATCAATTCCGGATCATGCCTAGCTGAGCCTTAATACCTTACCCTATTCTCTTGATGGACACTGTAAAGGACTGAGCTATGCCGAGCACTTGGACTCGTGCTTCGATCGTTCTACTCAGCGTGCACATTGTTGATGTCGTGTCTCGCAGGCTGCACAAGTGGCCCGAGGACATACTCGATTCCGCAGCACATCGACTTTGATGTTGCGACGGGCGAATGGACAGTTGCGACATCTGGCGTCGGAGGGGCGGAGCAACTGCCCGAGTGGATCGGCGTGTACTCGACCTGTCAGGGCGAGAGGCGAGAGGGCGTGTGGATTGTGCCGGGGACCTGAGCAGTTATCGCCTAAAATGACTACGCCAAGTTTGCGTGGTGCTCATAAATCGAACCGCGCAACCACCAATTTCAACTTCGTTGACAAAATTGTGGGGGGGTGAACGCATGGGCGCACTCGCTAACGACTGCGCCAAGTTGGCGGACGTAACGGGGTTTTCCCCTCAGTACATCGCAACAGCGGTCAAGTTATCGGGGTGGAATCACACCCGCTCGCTTCGCCCTCGTCAGCGTCTCGCGGAGCAGCGACCGAATCGGGTTCTTCTGATTCTCTTTGCTGTATTGGGTTGCCCACGACTTCACATCGTCTGCTGCCTGCTGAATCTGTAATTGTTGCGAATCGCTTAATGGAGATGACGAAGCAACCATCTCATCAAGATGGCGTTGCAACTTGGCGGCCGCCGTCATGGCTTGCAAACTCTGCATCCATGGATCTGTCTGGTCTGTCTTCTGGCTCCAGTACGCCTGGGATGAAGCCAGCAGCCCCTCCGCCTCGCTGGTATGTCCTGCACGCAAGTGCCACAAGGCCAGAGAGGGGAGCATCATCTGGGCTGTCACAGAGTCGGCATTACCCTTGGAAGCGAGCCTGTGCTGTGCGCCTTCTAGAACATCGATGCGAGTCTCCCACATTTTGTCCAGCAACTCTGGTGATTCCAGCAGCATCGGACCATGCACCCATTCCAGCACCCAGAGTGAGGTCATGACTTGCGCCTCGAGCCCAGCACTGGTCGAAGCGAAGCCCTTGAGTAGTTTGGAAATTTGCTCGGCGGCCTCGGCTTTCCATCGCGCTTCCGCTTCAGACTTTGCGCGCTCAACTTCCGCAACGAGTTTGCTCTGCTGCGCCGCTTCCTTGGCACGGGCAGCGCTCATCCATCCCAGCACGCTTGCACTGCCCAGGATCGCGCATAGGCCAAGCATCGCCATGCTGAATGGCCTTCGCACAACAAAGAGGCGTGTACGGACAATCGGGCCAGGTCGCTGCCATTCGATCGGGTGGTGCGCGAGCCATGCGTCAAGGTCCGCCGCCAGGCGATCCGCCGATGCGTATCGCTCGCGCGGCTGCACAGCGAGGGCTCGCAGCACGATCCGACGCATCGTCAGGTTTGCGCCAGCCCGGCGCAGCGACTCGCTCAGATCCGCAGGCTGGGTGCCTTCGGCCAGCGCGGCAATCGCGCTGAGTTTTGACTTTCCATGTGGAGAACTACCCACGAATGCCCAATAGATCATCGCGCCCAGCGAGTAGATGTCCGCGGCTGGCGAGTCTGCTTGCTGGTCAAACTTGAACTGCTCGGGAGCCATGAAGGCAAGTGTGCCGCCAAACCTGCTGGAATCACTCGCCGCAGCTCGATCGTCGGACCTCGTACGGGAGGCTCCAAAGTCCACGATCTTGATCTGCCCCGACTCGCTCACCATCACGTTGGCAGGCTTGAGGTCACGATGCCAGATGCCCGCGGCATGAATCGTCGCCAGCGCGGAAGCCACGTCCCGCATCAGCAACACCATCGCAGGCACACCAGCCAGTCGGCCCGGTCCCAAGAGCCAGGAGTCGAGGGTTTGCCCCGCGACAAACTCCTGGACAATGTACACCCCCGAGCCTTGCCGACCAACATCGAGAACTCGCACCACGCCGGGATGCTGAATCGAACTGGCTCTTCTGGCTTCCGCTACGGTGCGTTCGAACAGCGTTGAATCGATCTGAGCCCGATGGAAGAGTTTGATTGCCACACTCGTCGGACGGGCCTCCGCGCCAAGGAGTCGATCCTCGGCTTCATACACCACCGAACTGGTGCCGCGGCCGATCACGCGACGGACAATATATCGAGCCCGACCATCTTCCATGGTGGGGCCAAGGTCGGTGGGATCGGGCGAGTCAGTGTGAGTTCCCTCATCAATGCCATGAACTTCCGCTGAGCCCAGCAATTGGTCCAGACAGAGCGCCAGGTCGATCGCGTCGGATAACTCTGGATGGCGTTGACGCTCCTGTTCGGCCCGTCTGCGTCGTTCTTCAGGGCTGACTTCGTGGCGACCGACGCAGATACCGATTGCGGCATCCAAGGGCAGTTCGCGCGACGCGAGGTCCGGCAGGACGCGCAAGTAGTCTGCGAGCGTGAGGGTTTGGCCCGCAGCTCTTCGCCTACGGCCATCAGCAAAGATCGAAGCCGCAAGTTCGGCATCCGACTCACTCGCTGGACCAATTGTCGTTCCCAGCGAAGCCAACGTCTGCGACTGCATCACATGCACTCCTCACCTATCGAGGCGGTTGTGGCTAGTGTGTTCTCGCTTGCGTGAGTTCACTGGAGACCGAGTCACGAAACTTGCTGACGATGCGGTGCCAGCGCATCCGAACCGCCGCGACGGACATTCCCAGGGCGCTCGCGACGATGCGATGTTCCGCACCGTTGGCTCTCAAACGCAGAATTTCGCTGTCGGTTGCGTCCAAACTGGCCGCGATGGCCTGCCACTGCGCTGCTGTGGGCTGGAGGCGACGGGGACCGACACCAACTTCATTTGGGAGAGCGACCGAGAATGGGGCGTGCGGAGCCGCCTTTCCCGACTTGAGGGAACGGGCATAATCAGCCGCGGCATCAATCATGATGCGTTCGAGCACATCCAAGGGTGAAACATGGCTTGTCGCGGAAGCGCGATTGGCCAGCATGCTGTCGACGCGTCGCATAACCGTTGCGAAAAAGTCGCTGCTGTCGAAAATGGCGTGTTGTGGGATTGCCGCGAACTGCTCTTGAAATCGAGCACGAATCAGCGGTTCGAACCTTTGTACAAACTGCGCCAACGCTTCACGGTCGCCAGACTGCACCCTTGCGATCAGCTGTGCTTCGAGATCCATCTCGATTTCTCCAGCAACAACGATGAGAACAAAACAAATTCGCTTGTCGATGTCGACAAGTCGAAGTAGAATCCAGTCAGCGGAGCAGGATTCACGCTCCAAACCAACTGGCCATGGATACGGCATGTCTCTTCGACAGTCGCTTTAGCGATTGTCGAACCCGGTTTCTATCGGAGTGTCGTTGTCATGAACAGCAAGAATTCAGTCATTTCTTCGGGTGCTTCCCTTTCGTCCCGTCTCTCGTCCCGCGTCGTCGCCAGCCTGTGGAGCACGATGGCAGTGGCCATCGCCGCCATCACGGTCGCTGCTCAGTCCTTGGGCTATCGCGCGACCGAGTTGGTCAGCCAGACCAACCACTGCGGGCCGATCGACGATACGATTTCATACCTGATCTGGCTGCTTCGTCAACTTTGAGTGACCTTCGTAGGGACGTTAGATCAGTTTGATTTGCTTGGAATCTTCGCATATTCCTGGCCGCAGCCAGCCTGACATTGCCGCCCGGCAATAGTCGTGCTGAACATGTCTGTTGGGCAAAACATCGCTTGCATCGCTCTTGATGGACTTTCCATGCTGAGGTGCAGAGCGAGTGGTTCAATCTGCGCAGCGGTCGTTCTCACCAACGGAACCCTGGTTTAGCCACGTCCATCCGCCGAAAAACCTGATCTTCGTTCTCTTGCAGGGGATTTGTTCGTCTGCTCGCTCTTTCCCCTGTCCTTCCCCTACTATCAGACGTGTTCGTTGACCAAGCCATCATCACGCTCCGCGCCGGCAACGGCGGCAATGGAGCTGCCACCTTCCGACGTGAAAAGTTCGATCCCAAGGGCGGGCCCAATGGCGGCAATGGCGGTGACGGCGGCGATGTCGTCCTCCAGGCCGAGCCTGGGATGAGCACGCTGTATGACTTTCGCAATCAAGCGGTATGGGCCGCAGACGATGGCGAGAACGGCGGCGGCAAGCAATGCTCGGGCGGGCGGGGTCAGGACCTGATCCTGAAGTTGCCCCCGGGCACGATGCTCTTTGATTCACAAGCCGACACGCTGGTTCACGATCTGAAGGAAGGCGAGCGAGTCATCATCGCCAAGGGCGGCAGGGGCGGCTGGGGCAATGAGCACTTCAAGCGAAGCAACAACCAAACGCCGCGCTCTGCGGAGCATGGGGAACCAGGCCAACGGTTGCGCGTCCGCCTCGAACTGAAGTTGATCGCGGAGATTGGCTTCGTGGGATTGCCCAACGCTGGCAAGAGCACGTTGCTGGCATCGCTGACCAAGGCCACGCCCAAGATTGCCAACTATCCTTTCACGACGCTTTCACCGCAACTTGGCGTCTGCGAACTCGATGCGACTCGGCGCATGGTCATCGCCGACATCCCAGGCCTGATCGAAGGGGCGAGCGAAGGCAAAGGTGTTGGTCACGACTTCCTTCGCCATATCGAGCGGACCAAGGTCATCGTTCACCTGCTGGACGTTCACCCCGATAACAGCGCAGACCCCGCAGTCAACTACGAGACGATTCGCGAAGAACTCAAGGCGTATTCCCAGATTCTCGCTGACAAGCCCGAGGTGATTGCCATCAACAAGATGGACCTCCTGCTCGACGACAAGGAGCGGACCAAGGCCCTCAAAGCCATTGCCCGCGCCACTGGGGCACGCCTGGACCGAGACATTTTCCCCATCAGCGGTGCCACACGCGAGGGCCTGCGACCCTTCCTCGAGCGGCTTTGGACGCTCCTGCATCCGGGAAGCGAACAACTGGCGGGGTGGAAGCCAGTCGCGGCGGAGTAGTCCATCACAACGTCTGGGCTACTACCGTTTCCGATGAACGATATCTTCGAGTTCCTGCTTGGCGGCACCATTCCGCGCGACCAGAAGATTACCTTCTTCGAGATCGGTGCGCACGTGGGCAAACACACCGAGGCTTTCCTTAAGGTCTTCCCGATGGCCGAACTATGGGTCTTTGAGCCCGATCCTCGCAACACTGCGGAACTCAAGCGACTGGGCTTTGACAAGAAGACCAAACTGTTCGAACTGGCCATTGGTGACAAAGATGGCGACATGCAGATGTACCTATCCAGTGGCAAGGTCCAGAAGGGCGACCCTCGCACCACGCTCTCCAACTGGACGTTCAGCAGTTCGCTCAAGAAGCCCAAGGAGCACCTCAAGGCCGCGCCGTGGGTCAAGTTCGAGCACTTCGCCAAGGTCAAGGTTGCCCGCCTGGACACCATCAAGCAGCAGCAGGGCTTTGGCGACATCGACTTCATCTGGGCCGACATCCAGGGCGCCGAAGACATGATGATCGCCGGTGGTCAGGCCACGCTCGCACGCACGCGGTATCTGTACACCGAATACGCCAATACCGAGTTGTATGAGGGTCAGATCTCGTTGGACGAAATATTGAAGCGCATGCCGGGCGGCCCTGCCAATTGGGAAGTTCTCGCAGACTTCTCCGACGACGTGCTGCTCAAGAACAAGCTGATGTGATCCATAGGCCCATGCTGGTGAGGCCAAGCAGTCTCAGGCCAAGCAGTCTCAGGCCAAGCAGTCTCAGGCCAAGCAGTCTCAGGCCAAGTAGTCTTAGGCCAAGCAGTCTTAGGCTTGCAGGGCAAGTTCGCACATCAGCCGCACGCCCACGGGCAGGGCTTCGTCGCTAAAGTCAAACTCCGGCTGGTGCAAGGATGGGCAGGCAATCGGCTCGCCGTTGCTGCCACAAGCACGCAGGCCCAGCATAAAAAAGCAGCTGGGCACATGCTGGCCAAAGTAACTGAAGTCCTCGCCGCCCATGGTGGGATGGTCCACATCATCGACTCGATCTGTTCCGATCGTGCCCCGGGCAATCGCGAAGAACTTCTCGGTTGCGACCTTCTCGTTGCTCGTGACGGGATAGCCGGGCTTCCACGTGATCTGTGCCACGCATCCCAGGCTTCTGGAAGCGTGCTCCACGACCTGGAAGAACCGCTCGCGTGCGAGGGTTCGCGTTTGGGGGAGCAGCGTGCGGATCGTGCCAATGAACGAGCACGCTTCGGGAATGATGTTGTCCGCTGTACCGGCGTGGATCGCGCCCACAGTCAGGACGCATGAATCCAGGGGAGAGACGTTTCGCGCCACGATGGACTGCAATTGTGTGATAATGTGCGCACTGGCAAGGATCGCATCGTTGCCCAGGTGGGGATACGCGCCGTGCGACTGTGTCCCGCGAATGGTCACCTCAAAGTCATCGGTCGCTGCCAGCAGCGGACCAACCCGCGAGGCAACCTTGCCCAGGTCAACACTGGGCCATCCGTGCAGACCGAACATGGTGCGTACTGGCGCGCCCAAGCCTCGACCACTCGATCCCGGTCGATCGCCTTCGAGCGCACCCTCGTTGCACATCACCTCTGCTCCACCTCCGCCCTCTTCCGCTGGTTGAAAGACGAACGTCACGGGTTGCGGGCGATGGACCTTGCTTAGGACCCGAGCCGCGCCCAGCAGGATGGTCGTGTGCCCATCGTGTCCGCACGCGTGCATCACGCCTCGGGTCTTTGACGAATACTCCCGGCCTGTGCGCTCTTCGATGGGCAACGCGTCCATGTCGGCGCGCAGGCCGACCGCTCCTTTCGCGTCGTCGCCCTGATTGCTCGCGGGCAGATACCCAAGGACGCCCGTGCCCTTGCCCAATCCGGTCTTGACTTTCGCGCCTAGTGCTCGCAGTTCCTTCACGACGATCTCGCTGGTCCGCTTCTCCTGATAGGAGAGTTCGGGATGCATGTGCAAGTCGCGTCGGATTGCGATCAGTGCGGGGAGTTCGCGCGCAATCAGGGCTTCCAGCGGGCTGGGCACGGTTTTTCCTTCGATTGCAACCGATGGAGCGGTCAGGGTTGACATGGCGAAAAGGATAGCAATTCCAATCGTGTCCGGGGCAACAGAGGTGGCGTGAGGAGAGCGGATGAATCCCAGACCGCACAGCCTCAAATATTTGCCATGGCGAGCAACGCCTGTGCTGCAAGGCGTGCCCCGTCGGCCTCGGGCAACTGCAGTAACTGAGCCCGCATTGTCGCGATTTTGGTCGGATCGCTCAGCAGGTTGCTGAGCACGGGCGAAACCAGCCGCATGTTCGCAGCCCGGGCTACATGATCTGTGCAGACGACTGCTCCCCCACACGCTTCCAACTGGCGAGCATTGATCCGCTGGTGCTGATCCTTGTGAAAGGGATAGGGGAGGAAGATCGCTGGTACGCGATTGGCCCATACCTCAGCGACATTGCCCGCACCGCTGCGACATATCGCTAGTGTCGCGCAGGCCCACCAGATACCCATTGCATCGACGAACGGAGCGACGACCGCTTGCACATTTGCAGCGGTATACGCAGCCCGCAGTTGATCGCCCACGTTCGCTATGCCAACAGAGCCGGCGTCTTTCTCTGGTCCCGTCTGATGCAATGCCTGCCATCCCCGCAGCGCGCTCCGTCCGGCTTGACTGGCCAGAAGCGCGAGCATCCATTCGTTAATGCTCCCTGCGCCCTGGCTGCCACCAGTGATGAGCAACGTCGGACGATCTGCATCAAGCCCCAACCAACGACGGGCATCCTGCGCGGACAGCATCGACCGCGCACCTTGCCGCACGATCGGCGGCAGGACTTCCCACTTGGCAAATCGCGAAGCATCAAGCGGTGCCGCGCTGACAATCCGCGTCGCATATCGCGCGATCATCCGATTGGCCTGTCCGGGCACCCCATCGAGGTTCACCAGCAGAACCGGGGCTTTCTCCGCTCGCGCTGCCACCGCTGCGGGAGCCGCCACAAACCCGCCCATGGCCGCAACCACTACACTGCCCTTTGCCCCCACTTGTGCCCCAGACGCCCGTATCGTCCGTATCGCCGCTCGCGATGCACGCACGCTCCCGCCCCACTTACTGACAAATCGCCAGAGCCCGCGCGGCCGCAAACTCAACGGCTGTGCGAGTATGGTCTCAAATCGCACCGGCTCGCCACCAACCGTCGCTGCTTGCAGAATCCGCGTATCGAGGGGCCGCGTTGAGACCAGCCACGAGCATGTCGTACCGGGCTGCATGGCAAGCAACTCTTGGGCGATAGCCAGCCCGGGGAAAATATGGCCTCCTGTGCCACCGCCCGCGAAGATGACGTGGAGAGGTCGGTTGCTCATGCCGCCGATGCTTCGCTGCGAGTGACTTCCGGCAATAGTCCGAGGGGCACGTCTTCTTCCTGACTGCGACCAACCGCAACGACCAGACCCAGGCAAAGGGCCGTGAGAATCCAGCCAGTGCCGCCATAGGAAATCAGTGGGAGCGCGATTCCCTTGGTCGGGGCCATCGCAGTGACGACGAAGAGGTTGATGACCGCCTGCAGGCCCACGGTGGCGAGTACGCCCAGCGTAAACAGGCGAAGCACACTGCTCTGCTCGCGCCGAATAATCAGATAGCCAGCCCACAGCAGCGTTGCAAAGAGCACGACAATGATCGCAGCGCCAGGCACTCCCAGTTCCTCGCAGATTACGGCGAAGATAAAGTCGGTGCGATCCTCGGGGAGGTATCCCAACTTCTGGATGCCGCCGCCCAGTCCCTTGCCCGTGACGCCCCCGCCCGCGATCGCCACCAGTGATTGCACGCTGTGATAGCCGATTCCTTCGGAATCTTCGTAGGGGTTGAGGAATGCCATGATTCGCTTCATGCGGTAGTCGCTGGTCAAAATGGCGAAGAACACGCCTGCGACGGGCACAGGCATGAGCACCACGAAGTGCCAGAACTTGGCCCCACCCGCCAGCAGCACCAGCGAAGCGACACCCGCAACCAGCACGCCCGTGCCCAAGTCTTCGACCACGATGAAGCCCGACACCATCCCAATTGTCACCAAAGCGGGCGTGAGCCCAAACCAGAACTTGTGGATGTGCTCACGCCGACGGGCGCAGTACCAGGCGATCAGTCCAACCAGCGACCACTTGGCCACCTCGCTGGGCTGAAAACCGAGGGCATCGCCCGCTCCGGGTAAGTTGATCCACCGGTGTGAGCCGTTCACTTCCTTGCCCAGCCCCGGAACGTACACCAGCCCGCAGAAGATAACCAGACAGACGCACGCGACAAACATGCCTGGCAAGCCGACCCAGTTGCCGATACCCCCGCGCTGACCCATCAGCGATCGGCCCGACTCTGCCACCCACGCGAGGCGACGAACCGGCAGCATCGAGGCAATCATCATCGCAACAATGGCCAGCCCGGCATAGACCACGGCGCGACTGGTCAGCATGTTGCCGATGGTCGTTGCCTGCGCGATCGGAGCATCAGCCGTCACGGTCTTGACAGCGACATCCGCCGAATTGACCATGACTACGCCCAGCATGAGGAGCGTGAGAACGCACAAAACGATGACCTGATGGGGGCGCGGCATCAGAAGGAAATATCGGCCAAAACCCTTGGACAGCGTGAAACGCCTGCCAACGCCGCCAAGCTCGTGCCTCTCAAAGGCTGTGCCTGGGGAACTTGCGGGCGACTGATAGAGGACTGTCGCCGCAGCTACTTCCCGATAGCTACTTCTTGACGGCGATCAGTTCAAAGACCGGCGGGAGCAAAATGAACGAACTGGGATTCGCGCTCGCCTCGCGCCAGGCTTCCAGTGCTGCGATCCGATCCTGCTCTTCGATGAAACCGGCCTGCACCAGTTTGGGCGTGAAGGTCTCGAAAAAGGTCTGGGGCCAGTGCCAGAGGGTGTCGCCCGGACGGGCCATCCGCTGGATCACGTTCATATGCTCGACCGCAAACCCCTCGCGCTCTAAAATCCCGGGCAGTTTGCCCATGATATCGGTGTCGCCGCCCCGGCTGCGCCAACTCGCCGCCGTCGCCTGCACGACCTTGGAGAAGGCCTCTCGGCGCGGTGCCAGAGTCATGGTGCGCTCATAGTTGAAGTAGTCCTGCACCGCGATGCGACCACCTTGCCGCAGTAACGGCTTGAGGCCTTGGATGACCTTCTGCGGCTCGGGAAGGAAGCAGAAGACCCAGCGTGCGTATGCCGCGTCGAGCGAGCCATGCCCGTCCTCGATGCACTCGCCCAATTCGTGGACATCGCCCAGAACGCGTTCGATGTTGGACAGACGCCGGGCCTGGGACAGATCGTGCAATTGCTTGAGGAAGGCGGGCGATTCATCGACCGCGATCACACGACCCTGCGGGCCAACGATCGCAGCCAAGTCCAGGGTTGCGTGCCCGGGGCCACAGCCCAGATCGATCCACCGCTGTCCGGGCTGAATCCGAGCTTTTTCCCACAAGGCGTGGGCAGCGCCCGACCACAACCGATGTTGCAGTCCCAGACGGAATGTCTCGTCGGCACCGGTTCCCAGCACATAGGGCTGCGCATCCGTCGCATCGGTCGCTGGCACGCCTGGCATAGGTTGAGAAGGCCTGGTGCGAGGAGAAGGGGCGGGGGCAGGGGCGGGGGCAGGGGCAGGGGCAGGAGTGGGGGTGGCGGAGGTCATAGCGATTCAGTTCTGACTTGTGTATCACAATGTATCGGACAAGCACAACATGCACAGACAATACGAGTGTTGGTTACCTCTTGATCTGCCATTCGGGTGATGGGGGTGCGAATGATTCGTGAAAGTTGCGGGAATAGGTGATGCTGCCTATCTCCGCGCGGCACACCATGCGCGAATTCGCACGATGGGAATCTAAGACATCGGAAGTAACTGAATCTGGGACCGAGAATGATGGTCCTTGCATGAAACCCTGCGAGCGCACCAGCCACAACCCGTCGCTACCATGCGCGCTCCGGCACGGAGTTTCGGCGTGTCGGTAGTGCATGGCAAAGGAGTGCCGTGCTTTCGAGTGCATAGCGAGCCATCCATCGCAGTTCCCGCCCCCCGCCCCCGCCCCGGTGCCAACACCAGCCCTGGCGCCCACCGCCGTCCCGGCACGTCGCGCGGGCATGGCGTGGTTGCTTCACGCACGAACCATTTGGCCGCTCGTGCGACCAGAGTATTTCTTCCTAGCGCAGCAATGCGAGACCGTGGCGATGCTGGCACCGTGCGGGCGGCACTCACACGCCGGGCTTTCTCGATCGACTTCTTCGCCACCTTCCTCATCATGCTCGCTATTGCCACCATTGAGGGTGGTGTCATTGCGGTCTTTGCAAAGCAGAGTTTTGAGGGGAGCGTGCCCACAGCCACATTGAACCTGTTCGTGGGCTTGCTGGGCGCGATGGGCGAACTGGCCAACATTCTGAGTTTCTTCTGGACCGGTCTCAGCCAGGGCAAGCCCAAGATCAAACTTTTCACGCTGATGCTCGCTGCCATGATCGCGTGTATCGGTGCGATTGCACTCGTGCCCACGACGGGTATGGGGCCGCTCTGGCTGCTACTCGGGCTGGTTCTGGCGGCGCGAGTCTGCTGGAGCGGCATGGTCACGCTCCGCCCCACGATCTGGCGCGCCAATTACCCGCCCGAGGTGCGCACTCGGGTGGTGGGGGTGTTGTCGAGCGTGCAGGTTGTGTGTGTCGCGGTGGTCGGATCGTCGCTCGCGTTCACGCTCGACAAGCACCCCGACGCGTATCGTATTTTCCTGCCAGTAGCCGCCGCCATCGGGTTGCTGGGTGTATCGATTGCCAGCAAGCAGCGTGTCCGGCGTGAGTATCGCCTGCTACGCGACGAACAGCGCGACCCCGACCAGCAGAGAATCATGAAGCCCTGGCAAGGCCCGCTGGTGGTGCTCAAGGTACTTCGCCAGGACAAGTGGTACGCCCAGTTCATGCTCTGGATGTTCGTGCTGGGCTTTGGCAATCTCACGATCACGCCCACGCTCGTGATCTCTCTCAAGGAAGAGTTCGGCTTTGGCCACTTTCAGAGCGTCCTCATCACCAGCACCATTCCTTCCGTAATGACCCTGCTAGCGATTCCCTTCTGGCGGCGACTGCTCGACAAGGGGCACGTGGTTCGATTCCGCAGCATCCACAGTTGGGCCTTCGTCGTCGCTGGCGCAGCCTACACAATGGGTGCGATCACCGATCATGTCGGCTGGTACTTCGCTGGTGCCGCGATCATGGGCATCGGCTTTGGGGGCGGCTCGCTCGCCTGGAACATCGGCCATGTCGACTTCGCCAGGCCCAGCGAGACCAGCAAGTACATGGCGACCCATGTCACCCTCAATGGTGTTCGCGGCTTGCTCGCACCCATCGCCGTCACCACGCTCTATGAACTGCTCAAGAACAAGGGCATCGATGCGCACCTCTATGTGCAGGCGGGCAGCCTGATCATCAGCACGATCGGCGCTGCGGGCTTCATGCATCTGCGATGGAAGATGGGGAAACTGACCGACATGGTCCGGCGCGGAGCATGATCCTGCCCCCCGTAAAGCGTCGTGATTTTCTCAATCAGCCCAGCAAGGTTTCCAACGCGACGATAGCCTCGGAAGCCACGCTCGCCGGATGCTCAAACTCCATGCGCAACACTCCGAAACTATGACGCACATCGATTCCCCATGGGTCCACGCCAACGACCATGGGTTGCTCGATTCTGATCCCAAGCAACCTTTGCACTGCGGCCGAAACCTTGGATGAATGGAGATTCGCCAGTTTGCACAGTCGCCCTTCGTCCTTTGCGAATGGATTTGCCAGCCGGACCAGATCGCCATCGATCACTTCATCCAATCGCTTTACGCTCTGGACTATAAGTCGTGCCCAACGTGCATGCGTGGGGCGCTGGTGATAGGCCAGCCATCGATCCGCTGCTGCCTCGCGATCGGGGTTGATCTCCTGAGCGCTCGCATGGACCTGCAAGCACTCGGGATTCTCGAGCGCGTCGTCGGGCAGGTACAACATGACCTCCTCACTTCGCAGCGTCTCTGCTCCGACTGGCATCACTGGCTCCCCGCTGGCGGGGTCCAGCACAAACTTGCATGGCTCGGTCACGTCCCCGACCGATTCACCAAAGGCGAGCACCCCGTTGGTGAATTGGCGAAGCCGGGCGAGGATGTGGGATTGAGCGGGCATTGGGAAGTGAAGGCACACAGGGATGCAAGCAGAAGTATGAAGTGGAGAATTAGCGGCGTGGCATCATGAGCATTGTTGGCGACGTGTGGTCCCACACCAAGGGTTGCACAACTTTCTCACATCCGCCGTGCTTGTGTCTATCCATGACCTGTTCGCTGCAATTTATTCCATTCGCGGTGCCTGAGCCCAGTTGAACTTCCCGATCAGCCGCGCCCACCAGTTGCTGTCGGGATTGGGCACGAATCGCACGCCGTGGTCGTGCTTGGTGATGACGATGTGGTCGCCGTTGCGTACCGGCACATGCAGTTGTCCGTCCAGGACCAGTGTTGTTCCGCCGCCCGTCACGCGGCGTTCTTCCATGCTTGCGTGCTGATTGACGCGCTGGGCAATAACTTCGATCCGAGCCGCACCGGGCACCACGACGGGCCGGAACGACAGACTCTGTGCGGCGATGGGCGTGATGGCGAACGCGTCGACAGTGGGGGAGAGGATCGGTCCGCCCGCCGAGAGGTTGTACGCAGTGCTGCCCACCGGCGATGCCACGATCAGGCCGTCGCTCCGAATGGTTGGTCCAGCCAAGCCATCAATCGAGATCGAGAGCGTGATCAGGCGATAGGGTGGTCCCGCTGTGATCACCGCGTCGTTCATCGCGACCGATTCAAACCGCGCCGTGCGTGAAAGTCCGACGCTGCCTGGCAATGCGGTCTGCGTGTCCGCACCTTCCTGCCCATAGAGCGCGACCTTCATCAGGTTGTACTCATGCGAATGCAGGTGTGAACCGTCTGCGAAAATCGCTCGCCCGTGACGACGCAACGCCGCCAGATCAAATTCCGCGAGGAACCCCAGTCGCCCCATGTTGACGCCCAGCATGGCGCTGTGTGAATTGGCCCAGCGCCGTGACTGCGACAGCAGCGTGCCATCCCCGCCCAGCACCACATAGATGTCGGCCCCGAACAACTCTTTGCCCGGCTGCACATCCTCCGCGTCCACTTCGCCCAGCAGGGTTGCGTGCTCGCGCAGGATCGCCCGTGCCTCGTGTGTTCCATCGAGCGCGGCCTGCTTGCGGGAGTTGACGACGAGAACGGCTGTACGTGGCATCGCAAGTACGGTATTCGTGCATGTCGGGGGTCTGTTGGTGCCACAAGTGCGCAGCAGCGGTATTACGAGCTATGGCCAAAGTGAGGTGGTTCATCCATCCGCGATCCGCACTTGATAAAACGTGATCACGAAATCGACCAAGTCACCCACCTCTGGCTCGAAGAACGAAACGTTGATGGACCGATCCGGAAAGTCCAACGCCAGTTTGGCCCTCCACATGCCTTGCAGCATTCGCCCCAGATGGACGACCTGCAACTCACTCGGGTCCTCCTGATCGAACAAGTCGAGGATGTGGTGGTGATTCATCACCTCTTCCACCCTGCTTCGGTCGCCCTCACATTGTTTCAGAAATCCTTCAAACGACTCGACATTGAAGTCGGCCCACAGGACACAGTCATCGTGAAGCACGAGTCGAGGCCAAAACATGTGGGCATGAGCGATCGCGGACTGGATTGAACTGGTTTGGAAGAGCCACTTTCGTACATCGTATTCGTTGCGATCTTCGACCGACGCGAGGGGCGGAATCAACTCGCGAAAGTTCGGGTTGTTTGGGTCTGAAACCATGAGCATTCACTTCGCCGGTACGAATCCACGCTCACGCAACGCCGCCGCGTCCTTGATCGCCTTGGCAATCCCTGTGATATCCAGTCCGACCTCGGCAAGCTGCTTGGCCCGTGTGTCCTGGTAGATCCATGCGTCGGGCAGCCCCAAACGCGTGACCAGCGATGCGTCCAGGCTCATTTCCTGGGCTGCTTCGAGCACCGCAGAGCCAAAGCCGCCGATGATACTGTGGTCCTCGACCGTGATGAGCGGGATGCCCCGCTCGAGAATGGTTCGAATCAGGTCGCGGTCTACTGGCTTGGCAAAGCGAGCGTCATAGATGGCGGTCCTGACGCTGGGTCCGACTAGTTCGGCGGCTTCGACGGCTGTGATCGCAAGTGTGCCGAAGGCCAATATCGCGACATCAACTGGTACATCACCCTGTCCCGGTGAAGCGATTGCTTCCGACACAGAATCGACCCCGATATGGATGGACGTGCCACTGAGCAGGCGCGCCTTGCCCATCTCAAACTTTGGGCATGCGCTGGCAAACTTCGTGCTGACGACATCGCGCGGATATCGCACCGCGCTCAGGTTTGTGTCCAGCCCGCGCATGAACTCCATCGACGCGACCAGGCTTGGTTCGTCCATCGCAGCCATCAGCACTGCGCCCGGAAGCGTCCGCAGGAGCGACACATCGCAGAACCCATGATGCACTGCGCCGTCACCCCCAACAAGCCCAGCGCGGTCAAGCAGCAGCCGCACGCCCAGTCCCTGCAACGAGACTTCCTGGAAAGCCTGATCAAATGCCCGCTGCACAAATGTGCAATACACCGCAAAGAACGGCTTGCTTCCCGTCTTGGCAAGGCCCGCCATCATGTCCAGTGCGTGGCTCTCGCAGATACCGACATCCCACGCACGCTCGGGATACTTGGCCAGCGCCTTGGTCAATCCCGTGCCGTCGGGCATCGCTGCTGTGCAGACGACGATCTTGGGATCGCGTTCCATCAGCGACAGCACCGCATCGCCCACCGAAGTGGTAAAACTACGTCCATCGCTCTTGAGTTCGACCCTGCATCCTTCGTCATCCAGTTCGCCATCCACCTTATTGAACGCATTGGGCGAGTGGAACTTGGTCGCGTCCTTCTCCGCGAATCCATACCCCTTGCCCTTGGTGGTCTTGACGTGCAGCACCATCGGACGGTCAAAGTCTCGCGCCTCGCGCAGGAAGTGGATCAGGACGTCAAAGTCGTGCCCGTCGATGGGTCCCATCGTCTTGAGCCCGAAGTGCTCGAACCAGGCATCCTCGTGGTACATTGCCTTGGTCGCTTCACCCGCCGCGTGTAATGCCTTGTGAATCGTCTGTCCACCCGCCATGGTCTCAAGCCGCTTCTTGGCGCTCTTCTTGACATCGCTGTATAGATGGCTCACTCGTAGTTTGTCAAAGTACTGCGACAGCGCGCCCTGCGGCTTGCTGATGCTCATGCCGTTGTCGTTCAGGATCACAAGGAACTGCCGCTTCAGCGTTCCCGCGTTGTTCAAACCCTCCATCGCAACCCCGTTGGCGATGCTCGCGTCGCCAATGATCGACACCACCCGTCGTCCGTTGGGATTCGTAGCGGGATCGAACGCGTCCTTGTTGATGGTGTCGCCCCGGGCCATGCCTACCGCCGTGCTGATGCCCGTGCCCGCATGCCCGACGCTGAACAGGTCATACTCGCTCTCGCGCGGTTCGGGGAAGCCCGCCATGCCTTCGCGGGTGCGGAGTTTGGAAAGCAGGTGTGCCCGTCCGGTCAGCAACTTGTGCGGATAGCACTGGTGCCCGACGTCAAAGAGCAGCCGGTCATATCCAAAGTCAAAGACGTAATGCAGGGCGATCGTCAGTTCGACCACGCCCAGGTTTGGTGCCAGGTGTCCGCCCGTCTTGACCACTTGGGCCATGATCGCATTGCGGATATCGCTCGCCACCTCTGGCAGTTTGGCGATTGGCAGGGCTCGAAGGTCGCGGGGTGACTTTATGGTGTCGAGTAGGGTCATAGCGGGAGGCCGGCCTGGCCAGAGATGAAACAGAGAAAAGAACTTTCAATTATTCTTGAAATAGTAGGCCTGTCATCATTCGTTGGGCATCTGGCCAGATTGGTTACGACATGCTCAGAGATTGTCTTTTGTATTCACCCAGTCTGGATTTTTAATGGCATTGCTCGTTCGGAACAGCACCGTACGCCAGCCGTCTCACTTCGTGCGCTGCGCAAGGTACTCTGCAACTGCTTCCAATGTTCTTGCTCGTGTTCCCAAAGGGCGAAGCGCCTCATGGGCGTGTTCTCGCAGTTGCTTGATCTTGGCTCTTGTCCCATCCACGCCAAACAGCCCCGGATACGTCAACTTGCCCGCGTCCGCGTCTTTACCGGTGCGTTTGCCGGTGTGCTCGGCGGTCTGTGTGACGTCCAGCAGATCGTCAACCGCCTGGAATAACACGCCGATGGCCTTGGCGTAATGCGTGATGGGAGCGATTGCCGCCTCATCCGAATCCGCGATGCCGATCATGGCTCCCATCCGACACGACGCTCCGATCAGCGCTCCCGTTTTTCCCGAATGAACCTGCGTGAGTTTTTCCTCGTCTGAAAGCTTATTGGCAAGCCCGCCCAACGTATCCCACACCTGTCCTTGGATCATGCAATTGGTCGCATGCGACAATTCTCGCACTAACGCGAGTTGCACATTGGCTGCTGCTTCGAGAGGAACATGGGTCGAGTGCCGTTCGACTGGCTCGACATTCGTCGGCATCAGCACCCTTGGCGACGACAGATGCTCGAAGGCCAGCGTGAGCAGTGCATCTCCCGCCAGAATCGCCATCGCCTCGCCAGCATGTTTGTGCAAGGTTGGCTTGCCGCGGCGGAGATCGTCGTTGTCCAGCGCGGGCAGATCATCATGCACGAGGCTGAAGCAGTGGACGAACTCCACCGCGACCCCAGCGGGCAAACTGGCATCGCCCGGCATCTGTCCATCACCTATTGCTTCGCAGCAATGCCAGGCCAGAATCGGCCGCAGCCGCTTGCCCCCGCCCAGCGTGCCATAGGCCATCGCGTCGCGCTGCGGGCTTGCCACCATCGACGCGTGCAGCACCCGATTGAGCTCGTGCTCAACCATGGGCAGCGGGGCGAAAATGGATGGGTGCGGGTCCACGCAGACGAGGTTTGGGGGCAGGCTCAGTTCGAAGGTGGCTAGTGCCTTAGCCCTGTTCTTTGGTCTTGAGCAACTGATAGATCTCCGCCGCGGTCGATGCGGTGTAGATCTGCTCGCGGAACTCATCCATGGTCATGAGCCGGCTGATGCGGGCCAGGGCTTGGATGTGGTCGCTGGTCTTGTCCGGGGGGCTGGCCAGCAGGACAATCAGCCTGACCGGCTTGCCATCGATGGCCTCAAACTCCATGGGCTGGGCGGGCTTGCCAATCGCCATCGCGATGCTGGCCATGCCGCCGCACTTGCCGTGCGGAATCGCCAGTCCATGTCCGATACCAGTTGTTCGGGTCTGTTCACGAGCCCAGACAGCATCCTTGAGCACCCGCCCATCCTGGACCTTGCCCGACGCAACCAGCGCGTCGACCAATTCCTCGATGACGGCGCGCTTACCGGTGCCCTGCAGTGGCGAACGAATGCAGTCAGGCGAAAGAATGTCGAGCAGATTCATGGGAAACGTCGCTCCGGTGAACAAGCCGCACGACTCCATCCTGCGGCGAGCGCGAGTGTACCCGGCTTGGGCAGGGTTGGAAAAACTGCATCAGTTCATCCAGAGCGAGGCACGACCACAACCCAAGCGGGGGTTCATGCCTGCCAATACCCTAGTCGCAACGCAAAATTAACAATCACTACGTCTGGATCATGCTTGCGAAAGCGAGAATTCTTGGTAGCCTCATGCAGTTCTATCTGCTAAATTCTGTCCTGAGTACGCGCCGCGAAAGCGGCACGGGAGATCACGATGAAAAACGTTCGCACGTTATTGTCCTTGGCGATGGTGGCTGGCTTGGCCGTTGGCGTTTCGCAAGCCCAGATCATCAAGGTTCTGTATACAAACATCGCTACAGACCCCAGCAGCGTGATTCCAGGTTCTGGTGGCCTGCTCTTTGACAACGGTATCGGTACACAATTTGACCGTCCCCACGTCAGCCCCGACGGCAACCGGTTCCTGCTCGTTGCCAGTTATGATGCCGGCACGAGCGAGACCGACAACGAAATCATCGTGGTTGGCACCCTCACCCCCTTCTCGGCGGCCCTTGTTGTTCGTGAGGGCACGGCACTTCCCTTCGACGCAAGTGCCTTGTTCGGCACGTTCATCCGAACCCAGGCGAGCATCAACAACGCGGGATCGTTTACATTTTCCTGCGACACCACCGCCGCAACGACCGCCGATGAGATGATCGTTCGCTTTGATGCAGTCAATAACGTCTGGAATGCTCCGCAGCGCGAGGGTAATCCCCACGGCCTGACTAGCGCGACGCTCCCCTCGGCCAATTGGGGCGCTGTTAATTCTGATCCGACGATCCTGTCCAATGGCTCGGTTGCGAGCCGCGCCAGCACGTTCACGGGCACGGGTGGCGCGACAAAGCAATTGATCCAGATCAACGGCGTGATCCTGGGCGAGACCGATGTCTCGACCCCCGCAAGCCAGCTTTTCGCTCCCGACCAGACCCTTGATGCCTGGACGACCACCGACCGTTTCCGCACCAGCGCCGACGGCACGGACTGGATCGCTTTCGGGGATCTCAATGGCCCGACCACCACCGATGCCTTCATCATGGTGAACGGCACGATCGTCGCACAGGAAGGCGCGCAGCTCCCCGGCATCATCAACTTGCCCAACGTAGGAGTTTTCAGTGGCGATGCAGGCAGCAACCTGATCTCCCCCAATGGCGACCATTGGGTGTTCCGCACCGCTCTCGCAGACGGCACCGGCGCCACAGCGACCGACGTGGTCATCAAGAATGGCCTGGTAGTCGCTCAGACCGACACGCCCATCACCAATGAATCTGGCCAGACCGAACTCTTCGACGATGCTTCGTTCGGCAACACGTTCTTCATCAGCGCCATCAACGACAATGGCGATTACATCGTGGGCGGCACCACCAACAACCCCGATGCCAATGCTAATGCCGTGCTAGTGCTCAATGGGCAGCGCGTGGTGGTTCGCGAGGGCGACCCCATCGACATCAACAACAACAACCTGCCCGACGACAATGTGTTCGTCAGCGTCCTAAACAACGACGATTGTTTCCTGACCGGCGATGGCAGATTCCACTTCCTGGCAGATCTCCGCGACGGCGCGGGCACGTCGCTGGGCCAGGCGTTCCTGGTCATCGATCTCGCGGGCCAGCCGCCCGTAACCTGCAACGATATCGACTTCAACAATGATGGCAGCAGTTTCGACCCTCAGGATATCGATGCCTTGCTGAGTGTCTTCAGTGAAGGGCCTTGCATTCCTGAGCCGCAGATCTGCGACGATATCGACTTCAACAATGACGGGGGCCTCTTCGATCCCTGCGACATTAGCAGTTTCCTAACGGTCTTCAGCGAAGGTCCCTGCACCTCCTGCGGCATCTGACTGCTGCATCTGATGACGTCTGCAACTGATTGAACAAGAAAGCACAGCAAGGCCCGGCACATCGCCGGGCTTTTTTTATAGAAGCAATCTCCGTCATGGTGCCTCTTCAAACTCTTTGAACGCCCCCTTCGCCGCTTCATCGGAGACATACTTCTGGAAGTCACCCATCTGGTAACTGACGAAGCAGAAGACATGGTGCAGCGTCAGCCACTCGATATCCGTGGCGTCCTTGGGCAAGTCTTGGCGCAGTCGATTCAGTTCGGCCAGCAGAGTCTCGGCTTTCATGCCAGAGCGTAGTAGCCACACCTTTGATCCATCAGTACTTCAATCGGCATCCGCTCGGCGCACGGCCTCGCAGAACGCTTCGATCTTGGCCTCGTCCTTGATGCCGCGCTGGCTTTCAACCCCGCTGCTCACATCCACGCCCCAGGGTCGCAGGGTGCGGATTGCTTCTCCGACATTGTCTGGTGTCAAGCCGCCCGCGAGGATGATGGGGATGTTCACGAGGTCCATGAATGGCTCAAGCAGGTTCCAGTCAAAGGGCGCGCCAGCGCCGGGCATTGGCGCATCAATCAGGACTGCGCACACCTCCTCAACGTTCGCCCAGCGTTGCAACTGCGCAGCGACCGCCGAAGGGTTGGCCGGATCAAAGATGATCCCCTTGATGACATCAGGCCCGCACGCCCGAACATCGCGCTCGGGTTCGTCGCCATGCAGTTGGCTGTAAAGCGTCGGGCACACCTCTTCGATGTCCGTGAAGTCATCGACATCCAGGTTCTGCGTCACGCCCACCGTCGCCAGAAATGGCGGCAGTGCTCCCATGATCTCAAACGCCTCCTCGGGCGAAATGAACCGAGGTGAAGACTCGACAAAGACGAACCCGATGGCATCGGCCCCCGCGTCCGCAGCAGTATGAGCGCTGTGAATATCGCGGATGCCGCAGATTTTGATGCGTGTGCGTGGCAAGCATAAGCGTACGGGCACCGTCTGCTGGACGAACCCCCCGCCAACCGAATCCCAACAACGTAAATCCCATCAATTCGCCGCGGTCATTGCGTGGGCTACGCCCCCCCCGGGCAGTTTGACCTCGACCAGCACATGCACGCGGATCGCCGTGTCGAGCAGCGCACGGACAGCCGGCAGATCGCGGGTGATCACGTGAAGCGTGGGTCCCCAGGCGCTGCTCGAGTTCGCGGGCTGCGTTGCATTGGCCAGAGGCACGAGCCGCACCAGAAGCCCACGATGATCGTTGGCCCAAGACGCTGCGACCAGCAAGTCGCGCACGCTCCCCGTGTTGTGTTCCGCCAGCAGGTGCAGCGAACCATCAGCAGCCCAGGCCAGTTCGATCTCGCCCGCATACGGGCAGGTCACATCACAGGAGTGCAGGCCCAGAAGTTGAGCCATCCCTTGAGCCGCGCGAACGGGCGATGAACTCGACACACGTGCAGTCGCCTGCGGTGCAGTGAAAGCAACCGCCGACGGTACTTGCTGAGAATAAGTATTGGAATGCCCCGAAACCGTCCGTACCAAACTCAGGATCGAGGCCAGCGTTTGGCTCGCTCCTCCGGTCAGTGCGGCGCGATAGACCGTCATGGTGGTGCCTGGGCTGATCTTCCCAACCTTGGCGGCGGGCGGAAGCGGCGTCGCGAGAAACGTGCGGGCACCCTCGCGAAGTTTGGCTTCGGCTTCGTCCGCGCGAGTGCTGTCCGCGCCCAGGATCGCAATGCCCAGCGTTATCTCGTTTGCCCTGACTTCGCCTGTGGCTTCGTCCGTAGTTCCGTCTGTCGCCCGAGCATGCAACTCACGACAGAAGTGCTTGAGCGTGCGATACGACGCGACCACCGCCGCGTCGTCTGCTCCAGTCAGCAGCGTGATCGCGTCTATCCCATGGAGGGAGAGCATCTCCGTCTCCTGCACCTCGTCAACACGCACCAGCCACCGGCCCGCCTCGCGTCGAGCAATCGCAATCGCGCCATCGAGCGTGGTCGCTCCGGGGTCCATGGACGGAGCGCCAACGCGCGAATTGGCTCGCGCAGGGCTCCCGATTGGTGTCACAAGGTCGATGGAAAGCTGACCTTCCTGAATCCGCACCAACACGACGGGTTCATGGGTCTGCGACGCGATGTGCTTGGCATACTGGCCGACCCACGCGCCACCCAGCACGGGCAGGTGCCCCAGAATAAGCCCCTCAACACGAAGTGTGGTCGCACGGGCCTGATCGATCGCTTGCTCCGTTCGAGGGGCGTTCTCGATCGCAGCGGTTGCCAGCCCAACATTCAGCCCGGCATTTCTCACGGCTTCACGCGGCTGCGGGAATCGCAAAGCCGGTCCGCCCTCGCTCGCCAGCGGCCCCTGCATCGCCCGCCCAGGCTGCGACAGCATGTTGCGCGCGTGGTCTGGCGACAAAAACAAGTCCGCAAGCGCGTCGTAGTCGCCCTGCATGGCCGCTCCGCCCTGCATGGACGCTCCATTGACTGGCCCACTTGTTGACCTAGTTGTGCTGCTATCGCCCGCTTTGCTTCCTTGGGACATTGTGCCGCCTCCTGCGTTGGTGGGAGCGTATGAAGATCCGTGCCTTCCAGACTGTGGAAATGCTAATAGTTGCTCGGGCCCACCCGATCCCAACATTTCAGTAGGTAGCGGGTCGCCCCACGGTCCTTCGCGCACCGCGCGACGGTCCATATGGATCGCGGACGCGTGGAGCCATGCATCGGGCGGAGTCGTCGCGTTGGAGTTTGCTATGGTGCTCACGCGCCGAGTCTTCGAGCAGTTCTGTCGGGCTTGCTTGGGCCCTGCATTGATGACCAGTGCAGGTCCTTGTCATCAGCCAATTACCGCTGTCCGACGTATCCGATGCTGTTGACATCGCCAAATGGGTTTGGCTCACTGTTGGGGTTATGCGGGTCGTTCTGCCACACGCCATCCACCACGATGCGGTACGCGAACTTGCCAGCGGGAAGGCGCAGGCACAACTCATGAATCCCCAGCGCGTCGTTGCGACGCATCACATGCGTGGTTCCCGACCATTCATTGAACGATCCAGCGATGGCAATGGTCTTGGCTTGCGCGCTCGGCTGCACGAACAGGATGCCCTGGCTCGTCTCGCGAATGCCCAGCAGCCGTTGCGTCGCGGGTGCGATCAGCTGTGTCTGCGTCGGCGCAGCCTCCTGCACGCTCAGCACTTGTCGGGCTGGCAGCACATGCGGCACATCCGCCCTGAGTGCCTGATGCGACTCCTGGGTAGTAGAGGTCGCTGTCATCGTCTCAGAGCGGGATAGCGTTGCAGTCCTCGTGGCGGCCGAGCCGTGCCCGTTGGTGTCATAACTTGCATTGGCACTATCAACAGGAGTCGCATGTGGGGCTTGCCCATTGTTCGGTGCCCTGCCCAAGGCGATCCGGCGCAGGAACTCCTGAGCCCTTCGTGCCACATCCTCAGCCCGAGAAATCGGCTTGACCTCGTTGCTCTCAACGCTGGCCCCAGCGTCAAGGGTCGGAGTATGGAGGGTCGCAGCGGGCTGATGCCTGACATGATCGGTGGTGACAACGGTGCCCGCGCCAGGCACCACAGACTGTGAGGCGGACGGGTGCAAGTGGGCCATATCGCCCGACACCGCAACAGACTCTCGCTGCTCAGGCGGCAGGGGCATTCGCTCGTGGAGGTTCTCAAGCGTCCACACGCACAGCCGCCCGTAGTCCTCGGCTCCCAGGCTTCCCGGGGCATAGTCGATGATCGTCTGGCCGAAACTGGCAGCCTCGCGCAGGCGCTGGTCATGGCGGATCGTGATCGGCACCACCCGCTCCTTGAAGCGACGATGTAGTTCTTCCAGCAAGTCGATGGCGACGGTGTTCTTTCCATCGTGCAGCGTCGGCAGCAGCCATACGGGAAGGTTCACGCCCAAACGCTTGCCCAGTGTCTTGACCGTGTTCACCTGGCGGGTCGCGCCCTGCAGGCTGAAGAATCCCGTTTCCACAGGGATCAGCACCATATCAGCGCTGGCCAGTGCGTTGAATGTCAGCAGTCCGATGCTGGGCGGGCAGTCGATCACCGCGATGTCATAGTCGCTGGAGAACTTTTCGAGCAGATGGTGCAGGCGACGTTCCTTGTCGGGCAAGTCTGCCAGACCGCCGCGAGCCGCCTCAAGTCCTGCCAACTTCATACGCGATGGCAACAGATCCAGGTTGCGAACCGCCCGCCAAAGCAACTTGGCCGGATCAATCGGACGC